>WBZR01000369.1_pt1 | contig 74117 bp, 65 predicted proteins | sample 5204231 | NCBI WGS metagenome assembly WBZR01 (sample SAMN12412403, study PRJNA552823) | activated sludge metagenome | isolation source: activated sludge from anammox sidestream of wastewater treatment plant... | place: USA: Virginia | collected 2017-08 | reverse complement strand
ACGGTCGGCATGATGCCGCACAGCTGGGGATAGCGGGCAGGCTCCGATCAGATACACTATCTCCGAACTAGCCCCGGCTCCGGCCGGGGTTCCTTTTTTCGGGCGCCAGGATCAGAAAAACGAGAGCTGTTCCGGGGGCTTCTCGGGCGGCACGGTCAGTTTTCCATAGAAGACCTCCATCCGCTCGAACTGCTTGTCGGTGAACATGATGATCCTCACCTGCCCTTCCGAGGGCACCCGGTCCTCGATGCGCTTGCGGTGCACGGTGGCGTTCTCGTCGCTCGGGCAGGGCCGGGCATAGACGCTGTACTGCATCCGGTCAAACCCGTCCTTGAGCAGGTCCTTTCGGAACCTGGCATAGCGTCTCCGCTGCTCCGTAGTCTCCACCGGAAGGTCGAACATAACAAGTACCCACATGATTCGATAGCCTCCAAAGGTCACCGCGGTGCGTCCCGCAGGGTCGGGAACTCGACCTTGCGCCCCTCGCCGCAGATCGTCCGCTTAAGCGAGGCCGCGTAGTGGCCCAGGCACACCAGCAGGGGCATGCGCCGGGAGCCGAAGACGAGGTCTTTCTCGAGGAACCCCAGAAGGGCCCGTTTGACGGGCGGAGTCAGGGTCTCGACCTCGCCGAACTCGGCAAGGACCCGCAGGACGTGGAGGTCCACGACCGGGCGGAGCGGCTCGATCGCGTCATCGGCGAGGGCAAGGGGGTTGTACTGGTTGTCGTGGTGGACGCCGAGGCCGGGGTGGAGGCCGGTGCCGACCAGGGCCCGGGCGACGCAGGCGCGCATGACGGCGTAGCCGTAGTTCAGCATGGCGTTGAGGCCGGGCTCCTCGCGGTCGCGGACGAAGGCGGGGCCGAAAAGGGTCTCGAAGTAGAGCGTGGCGGCTTGGGCTTCGCGGTTGTCGGGGTCGCCGGAGCGGACATTTTGGGACAGCGCTTGGATGCGCTGGGCGGCCCCCTCCCCCTGCCCCCTCCCCAGACACCGGGGCGCGTCTAGGGCGGGGGTTCTGAGGGCGGCCGCTTGCTCGGAGAGCTTGGCCTGGACGATCTGCCGCCAGACCTGCTTCTTGAGGGGGAGGCTGGCTTGGAGCTGCTCGCGGAAGACCTTAGCGCTGAGGGTCTGGCCGGAGTAGGGAACGAGCTGGGCGGCGGGGAGGTGCTTGGCGTCGGTGACGACGAGGGCGATGTTGCGGGCGGCGCACTCGGCGAGCACTTCGCGGGTGAGGGAGATACCGGGGCCGTCGAGGAGGAGGAGGCCGATGTCGTCAAGCGGGACGCGGGGGTAGGCGGCGCCTTTGGCGGGCTCGCGTAGCCCGGGGGCTTGGGCGGGGGGCGCGAGGTCGGCTAGGGCGACGACGAGCTGGGCGTCCTCCACCCGGAGGAACGCCGGGTTCTCGACGACGACGGTGCGCGAGAGCAACTGGCTCCGGATTCATAGTAAGCCAGTAATGTGCCGCACGTAGCTAGCCAGTTTGCTAGCTTTTCGAATGTCGGCAGTTCAAAACCGGACCGATCCAGGGATGATTCGGCCCAACCTATCGACAAGGACGCGTCTTTCGATGGCCCGGAGATGGTCGGTGGAAGTCCAACGTACGTGGCCGTCGAGATTGTAGTCGAAAGAGCGAGCATCCGTCAACGGTTGTAGGGCAAGGTCAATCCTGGAGTGGCCGCGCTTGTCGGTTCCTGGAGTGCTGAACTTGACTACGCGGTAGTACCTTTCACTCCGTCCTTCGACCTCCACGATGTCGTTGGTGCACAGCGCCATGACCGGGGTGAGGCGTTCGCTGGTCAGGGTGGGGGCGAAGATGGGCTGGCCGCGGACGGCGCGGCGGGCGGCTTCGTGCATGGTGACGACCTCGACCTGGACGCGGCTGCTCAGCTGGTCGTGGTAGATCACGAAGTGGTGGTTGCTGCCGAACGGCAGAGACTTGGTCGCCCGAGGGTCCGGCTCGACCGGGATCTTCTCGGACGGCTTCATCTCCACCTTGAGCATCTTGGAGGGTTCGGTCAGCTTGGTGTTCACCTTGACTCTGCGGACGATCCGCTGCTTGCCGTGGCGGTCTTGGAACCATAGCTCGGGCTCGACGAACTTCTCGACCTTCTCGTTGGCCTCCTTCTTTTCTTTGTGCTCTGCCAGGAGCGCAGCGACTTCGGCCCGGTGCGCGATGACCCGCTCGCGGAGCTTGGCGTCGCGGATGCTTTGCACCTCGGGGTCGGAGAGCATGGACACTGGCTTGCGGACGGTGAACTTGCCCGCCTTGGGATCCCAGCCGTAGGCGGTCTCGTCATGGAGCGCCCCGCTCAGCCCGCGGGTGGCCTGGTGGCTGACGACTATACTTCGAACCGAGCTCGCCACGGCGTCTCGGAAGCCTTCCCAGGGCGGGGGGGCGTGCCACTTTGCGTCGCCGAGCTTTTGCCGCTTTCCGGTCGTCTCGTCTTCCTCGAGCTTCTTGTTGGCGTCGGAGAGCCGCTTGAGGTAGGCCCTGCTGGTGGCGGCGATGACGGCGGCGTCCACAGCGTGGTGGCGGTGATCCATCCGGTTCTTCTCTGCCCTTGCCTCGTCCTCTAGGTCGCCGGGCGCGAGGATGGTGTTGAGCCCCCAACGATGGCGGAGGGCGGCGGTCGCCTTGCCGTTCCCGACCTCGACCTCGACCCCCAGGAGCTTGAGGTAGTCCTTGGCGAGCACGGCGATATAGCGGGTGTCGTTCAGGTGCCGGCTTGCGAGGTCCTTGTAGAGCTCTTGGACCTCCTCAGGGGTGAGCCGGAAGAGCCGCTTCTTGTGGCGCCCGCACTTCATGGCGTCTACGCGCTGGAGGATCTGCTCGTACTGCTCGGTGCCGTTGTAGGCTTCATACGGGGTCCGGTTCTTCTTTCGTTCGCGGTTTTCTTTGGCGATGCAGAGGGTCTTGTTGGCGAAGGAGTCGTCCAGGCAGCGGGAGAACGGGATGATGTGTTCGACGTCCACGTCTCCGCCGTAAAGCCTTGCGAGGCCAATCCGTTCGCCTGTGTACGGGCAATTGGCTTCGTTCGAGTCTCCTACTAGCGACTCTTTCCATAGCCGGTACTTGATCCGGTCGGTGCGGGTGGCGACCCCGCCCTTGATCTCTTCGAACACCTTGTCGGCCACTTCGTTGAGCCTCGCGATCCTCTTGTTCTCGTCTTCGAGCTTCTTCTTATCCTTCTTATTCAATTTGAGGCTGCGGGCGAGCTCAATGCGGACGATCGCGGGCTTGCCGTGCTCGCGGATGATGGCGTTGACGAGCTTTCGGACTTCGTGGAGGCACTTGTCCACGACCGGGTTGCGGGCGGTGGGGAGGCGGTCGAGGGGGAGCGAGTCGAGGGTCTCGCTCTCCTTCTCGTAGGCGTGCAGGTAGAGGTCGGCCTTGTTGGGGCGGGGTTCTTTGTGGGGCCCTTTGCCTTCGCGGATTTCGAGGGCGGCTGCGCGCACGGCGTCGTGGTAGTTCTTGCCGGACTTGAGGTGGGGCAGGATGTTGCGGATCGCCTGGAGGCTGAGGTTGGCGACGCCGTCATCGAACTCGGTGACGGCAAGTTTGTAGGCTTGTTCGGTCGTCAGGCCCCACTTCGAGCCCAAGCGGCGGACGAGGGAGTCTTTGCGGTGGATGGTGAAGAGGGCTTCGATCAGGGCCTCGCGCCCCTCGAAGACCTCGTGCGGTTCGAGGGCCTTGCTCTTCTCTCTGGCGGGATGGTCCCAAAGGCCCGGTGCAGCCTTCTCGATGCGGATCAGCGTGGTGTTCCCGGCGACTCCCTTGTCGTGCCCCGGCTTTCCTTCATGGCTGAAGACTACGCCTTTCGGTAGATTGAGCTCCTTGCGGAAGCCAGCCCAGGTGACCATGGCGGTGGTGCTGAGGAGCTTGGCTAGCGCATCGCGCTGCGACTGGTCGAGCAGTCGCCATTCGAATTCTTCCACCGGGCGGTAGGAGAGGTGGGCGAGGAGCTGCCAGATCCGGAACTCCTGGGCGTCCGGGTGTGCTTTGTCGCACCTTGGGCGGGCCTTCTCGTATTGGCACTTGCCGACCAGCCCGCGCTGGATCTTGAGAGGCCGCTGGTGGAAGATCGCCTGGTGAACCCTCGCCTTGAGCCCGTCGGTGAGGACGTTCGGGTGGTGGGCGGCTTGGGCGGTCCAGAGCGCGTCGAACTCTTCTTCGTACATCGCACGCTCGGTATAGCGGCGGCGGACGGGCGTGAAGGCGAGGCACCGGTCCTCGTCGGTGGTTGCAAGGAGCTTCGCGAAATGCTCGCCGAGGGTGCGGCTTCCGGCCGCGCGCATCTCCCCGCGCAGGGCGGCGATCTCAGCGAGGACGACGCCTTCTTCTTTGTCCTCCTCCGGTTCGTCATCGCCGTTCTTCTTGCGCTTTTCCGCGGCGCGGGCTGCTTTCTCTTTCGCGTCGGCTGCGATGATGGCGGCGATTTCAGGGTCGTTGGCCAGGTCGCCGAGCCTGGTGCCGCGGTTGCTCTTGAACCCTCGGCGTCGGTTCAGGTGGTAGAGGGCGCGGCCGAGCTCGATGAGCGTGAGCTTCTCGTCGAGGCCCCGGGCGCGGAGGGCGTAGGGGTTCTGGGCGTGGTCGCTGAAAAGGGCGGCGAACTCCTGCGGGTCGGTGGGGAGCATGCCTTGCTCGCGCAGGATGCCGGCGAGGGCGTCGCGGCGCATCTGCCGGCGGCGGACGGTGCGCCGTGCCCCCCTCGCGGTGCGGCGCTTGACGTTTTTGGGCGTGCCGCCCTTTGGCTCGATCGCGAGTTCGAAGGCGCGGGCCCCCGAGGCGCACACGGCCTCGTTTTCCGGTTCGAGGAGGCACCATCCGACGGATGCGACGCCCAGGTCTAGCCCGAGGACTCGTTGCGTCATGCGTCTACTGTACCGGTAGCGGGCGGTTGTGGTATAGTAGCGAAGTATCTGATCGGAGCCTGCGCCCGCATCTTCACAAAGGACAAGCAGTCCGCAGGATATCTCGAAAGAGGACCTTAGGCCCCGCTACCGGCGGTCGCTGCGACCACCTCCCTCACCGGGGGGTGTCGTTGTTTTTGAGGGGCCTATGCTCTGGGAGTGTCGGCCACCGAACTCCGAGGATCGCGCACCCTCCTCCCTTGTGGGGCAGTCGAAAGGAGGAGGGCGTTGATCCACCTATGGGCGGACGAGCCAGACGGCTTGGTCTAGCTCGAAGCACCAATTGGCCGAGGCGGCGGGACCAGTCTGCCGGATGCGATATCGTGCCCGGACGCCGTTCGAACCGCTCACGAACCGCGCGACTGGGGCGTCTGCACCCACGGCGACCGCCCTGAAGGTGGCACCGATGTTGGTCGTGGAGGAAGCGGTCGGGCTGAAGTTGCCCAAGCTCCAGTCGTAGAGGTCGAGCGTCTGGGAGAAGAGCCCGGTCGTGTTCATCCTCCCGAAGGTACGGAACGCCATCTGCGTCGGGTTTGCGATCGGGCTCGTGCCGTCCACTTCGACGGTGATCGGGGCGACCGACTGGTTCGGGACGATGAATCTGCAGACCCGGAAGACTTGCCCGTCAATGTCGGAGATCTGGGCCACGCTGCCCGCATCCACCCGGCCGAGCCGGACGGTGACCGAGGTCGGGTTCACCTGGACGGTACCGGCGTCCCGCGAGACCCACTCGATAACGTTCCCGAGCAGGCGGAAGCCGAAGGGGTGGCCGACGAAGCGCTCGCTGACGGTCTCCGAGAACTGCGCGACGCGACCCTGGCCCGCATCCCAGCCTGAGAGCCCCACGAAGTTGCCATGCCGGATTGTCGCATAGAAGATTTTGGCTCCAGCCTTCACCGAAGGGGTGTTGGTCTCCCCGCCAGCGACGTTGTCACCGTCCACGTCGAACAACGCGGGTAGGCCGGAGTTGATCGTGGGGTCGGCGTCCACCTGTTGGAAGGTGTGGAGGGTGTCGCCATTGTAGCTACCGGTCGCGACCGAGGGGAAAACGGAGTTGAGGATTTGGAAGTGCCCCCCTCCAGAGGTGAGCCAGAGCACCCACTCCGAAGTGAGAAGCCCTCCTCCATTGTTGACGAAGTCCACCATCTGCGTCTGGCCCGCTGCATTCATCGCGCCCGCTGTCCAGTTGTAATTCGCCTGCAAGAAGACGGCGTCATATCCGGTAAGCGAGACGGTGCCATCGAACTCCCAGTACTCGACTCCGATAATGGCGCTGTTGCCGAGCGCGTTGATCGCGGAGACGACGGTAGCGTCGTGAACGGCGTTCCCGCTCGACATCACGTAGATGCTCGCGGCGGGTGAGGTGGCTGCGAGGGCCAGTATGGTCGCGGCAGCCAAGGTCTTGCAAAGAGTCATTTGAGTCCTGTCCTATGCCAAAGTCGGCACTGGAAGGATTATACATCCGAAGCTAAGCGAACCTTGAAAACCCGGTGTTTTTGCGAGGCAGGCGTTGGGGTATTGTCGCACGATGCAGCAACCCCCGCCCCCAGGCTTTGCCGAGTACCCCCGTGGGGGTTGGCAGCCCTCCTATCAGGAACTCAAGGATCTCTCCGACGGCTATTTTGGATTGAGCAGGGCCTTCATCATCAACGTCGTGCTTGCGCTCGCGGTTCGGCTCGCAGGCTCGGCGAACCCACGACTGGAGGAGGATCTTGGCCTGGTCTCCGTAACTGTGCTCGGGATCGCGCTGATCGTATTCTTTGCGACCTTGGGGCCCAACCGGAGGATCGGTGCTGGCCTGGGGTGGAAGCCGAGCGGGCCCATTCTCGCATCGGTCCTCATGGGTCTGAACTCGGCGCTGTGCTGCGGCATCGTCGGGTACCTCGTTGTTCAAGGCATGGCCATGAAGCGGATCAAGCAGTACGGCATCAAGACCGGCCTCTTTGGGTTGCGCAAGCAGGACATTCAGGCGCGACTGGAGGAGCTTCGGTCCGCCCACCCGTAGCCGCCCGAGCCTGCCGTCCCGTGTACATTGCTGGACTGAGATTGCTCGGTGACCATTGAGGCAGCATTCTTCGAAATGACGCGAGGGTTGTGGTGCGGGGCGGGGGATTGCGGCCGGACCCCTGGGGAAGTGGACGACTTTGTGGCGCGGGCGGCGGGCGCGGGGTTCAATCTGCTTTTGCCTGAACTCAAGGGGGGGCACGGGCTCCTGCGCTACCCGAGCCGAGAGTTCCCGCAGGCGGTCGAGCCAGGCTATTCGGACTTTGACCTACCATCGCTCTTGTTGGCATCGTGTAGGAAACGCGGCATCGAGTTGCACGCATGGTTCATTGACTTCTTCGAAGGGGAGGGGGGGCCAGCCTATGCGGCTCACCCTGAGTGGGCAGCGAGAAATGCCCAGGGAAGACCGACCAACGAAGAGACGCTGCGAGGAGAGCGGTTCACCGGGCTCTGGATGTGCCCGGCGCAGCGACCCGGCTACTCGGATCAGTGGCTCGTGCCGATTCTCCGGGAGTTCGCTGAGCGTTACGACTTTGACGCGCTTCACCACGACTATGTCCGGTATCCCGGCGACCTCGCGCCTGACCAATACTGCTTCTGCGACTCGTGCATCGAGAGTCTGCCGCAATGGGCGGGCTATGTGAACGAGGCTCGCCCTGACGAGGCTTTCGACCACGCGCTCTATGACCGGGAGTACCTGGAGGCTCACTGGGAGCAATCGCCCAGGGTGCTCCCGGCATATTGGGACCGGCTTCATCGCGCGGAACGGTCGAGGTTCCTTTTGGAGGGGGGGTACTTTCGCTACGGTCGGCAAGACCTGGACTACTTCTTCTACCGTTGGAGGACGGAAGCGATCGTGCGCTTCGTGCGCGAGGCGGCCGAGGCCGTGAGTGGGGCGCGACCTGGAATGGGACTGAGTGCCGCAGTGTTCAAGAACCCCGTGCAGAGCGGACGGTTTATTGGGCAGGATTGGCGCGAGTTTTCGCCCTGGGTTGACACTTTGATCCCGATGGATTATCGCGACCATTTCCCTGGATCGTTTGACGACTATCTTGCGTTGCTCGCTGAGGCGGTAGGACGTCAGAAGGTATGGGCGTCTGAGTTCAAGCGGTACCTGCCTGGCTTTGCGTTGTGGCCGTTGGTGCAGGGGGGCGAAAACGAGACCGAGCGAGGTGCCAGGATGCGAGCTACGATCGAGATTCTGCAGACGGAGTCGCCCCAGGGTTGGGTGATGTTCTGCGCCGGTGACCTCGAGAAGTATCGTCTATGGGAGGCGCTGGTCGAATAGGGATTCTGTTACCGTCTAGCGCAAACTCGCGCGGATCGGTGTGCAACATCGCTCGGTGAGAGCCGCCTTCGTAGCGGGTCGTACCCGTTCTCGCGCGGCTTTGGATAGAGTACTCCGTACGTGGTCGGTGAAAGAAGACGCCACACCCTCGGCGGGGTGTGGCGTCGTCAGTGCGGGAGCTAATCCCTTGTCGCTTACTGACGTCGTCGGCGGGCAGCGAGAGCTGCCAGTCCGGCGGCGAGGGCGATCATGGTCGCGGGCTCGGGCACGGCTTGGAAGCTCGGCCCATAGAAGCCGTTGACCGCGCTTGAGAAGTTGGTCGGCCTCTCGAAAATGCCGTTGATGCCCGAGAAGGTGGCGTCAATGAACGTGATGTTCGCGTTGACCGACTGGTTCACGTTGAATGCCAGACGATCGCTCTGGTTGGCTCCATTGAAGCCGCCAACGATGTACCCCGTGCCCACGGAAAGTACGGTGTCGGCTACGTCGAGCTGCCGCCAGATGCCATCGAGGTTCGCGCTCGTGCCCGCGGGCATGATTCCGCTTACGAGAAGGTTCCCGTTCGGATCCCAGATCCCGATCTCGTGCCGTGCGGACAGGCCGTCCAGATCCGCGTCGAACCATGTCAAGTGAGTAACCGTGATCGAGTTCACGACGTCGAACTGCCAGCCCACGGACTGGTCGTTATTGCCGCCCGTGTTCCCCGAGTTTGGATCGAAGTCCACTGCGTTGAAAGCTGAAGCCGTTCCCGCCAGTGAGGCCATTGCCAAGATGAGTGTGCGTTTCATGATTTGTTTCCTTCCGGTTCCAAAGTGGGACCCCTGATAGTGAGGTACCAAAGGAGACTATATCACATGTTTTTGGTTTCTTGCCAAGATTGCGGGCGAAGGAGCCTGGCCTAGCTCGGAGAACGTTGCGCCAAGCTCGCCCCAGGTGCCTCGTTCCGGCCGGATTAGTTATAGTTCTTGATCACAACATAGTACGGAACTCCGTTTACGTAGTAGACGATCACGCATGGGGACGGCGTCTCGTTGCCGTCTTGGGTGGTTGGCTCCGTGCCGCCGCCGCCTTGCCTTGTTTGCATTCCGAGGAAACTTGCGGGAGGATTGTCCGGGTCAGGTAGCACGGAATCGAGGATCACCACCGGGTCTATCCCGAGCGGCCAGGAAAACTGCGGCCGGATGCCGCTGCCGACGCCAGACTTCTGGTGAAGCGGGTTCCCCGAGGGCGTGAGCTGGTCGTTCATCACAAAGTAGGGGCTTGCAGAGGAGGTCGTGTCCACGTAGGCGGTGATGGCGTTGAGTGACAGGGGGTTCTTGATGAAGTCCATCGCCAGGCAAGCCCGGGCAGAAGCTACGGCTGCGTGAGTACGCGGGTTTTGCGCATCGAACGCGATGTCGAAGTGCATGAACGTAAAGTCGAAGAACTTGATCGGGTTGATCGTCATCGGTGTGATCTCTAACTGGGTGTTCAGATCGCTCTTGTCGGTCACTTGGGGATAGGAGGCGAGCTCAGGGATGTACTTGATCGTCAGAACGCGGGTGTCGAGCGCGAATTCGGCCACGTAGCTCAGTGGGAAGGTCGGCGCTGGGAGTGGAACGGTTTCGCCGAAGCTGACCGAGACATCCGTACCAGCACGTTCACGATCCGAACCGCCCCTTTCCGGGTTCCATTCGGAAACGTCCTTCACAGGGCCTTGTGTTCTCTTGGGGTCCAAGAACCGGGAGACTGTCATGGCGTTCGACTTGATGGCTCCCTCTAGTTGACTCGCGGTAGTTGGCACTTGAGCCGCTGCTATGACTTGGTTGCGGAAACCTATGAGTGCGTCCCGCACGGTCTCATAGGCCCCTGCTTGCTTGTCCAGCAAGCCTCGGAATCCCGGGTAGAGGAAGCTGAGAGCGTCCAAGGTGGCGATTGACTTAGGGGTGGGCGAGGTGAGCGGCTCGATATGGATCGTGATCGGGTCCGCGAAGGGCCAGTGGCTCACGTCAAGATCCACGAGGCCGGTGGCCGAGTTGTAGGCCTTGACGCCGGAGAACGACTGAAGTGCCCGCTTCATGAACGGACCTGGTGCCGTGAGCAGGTCCATCATGCTCGACCGGTCCGCGGGGATGATCACCACGGATTGCTCGAGGTGATGAGGGTCATAGCCGGTTCGGTAGTCCAGGAGCACGAAAGCGGCGAGTCCGGGTAGCCAGATCGGAGCCGGCAGATCGGGGTTCGTGTTGCCGCTCGTGCGAAAGGTGTCGAGAGGATCAGGAAATGGCATCGGTCGATGCTACCGCTTCCCCAATGGACGACTTGTGTGTTACATCACTTTCTTCAGAAGAGTTTTCCACGCCGGGGTTAGGCGGAGACGATCTCGGTGACGAGGGACAGGAACGTTTCCGCTCTCGCGCAGTGTACAGGCTGGACGCCAAGGCGGTTCGCTGCTTCACGCGCGAACGCAACGACACGGGGCGAGTGCCGTCGCGGAAGGGCGAGCATGGCAGCTACGGCTCGCCTGGCGAGATCGCGATCGCCGGATTCCTCGGCCGTGGTCGCCACTTCGATCAGCCCGACCCCGGCGCGGTGGAGCTGGCGTCCCTCGAGCGCGTGCCTCACCATCCGATTGGCCGCTCGAAGGCTCGCGCCGTAGTCCCCAGCTTCACGGGCGATCTTGGCGACCGTGCTGAGAACGTAAGGCGTGTGAGCTGGATCGGACTGCCGGCTCTGCGCCGCGATTGCCATGGCGAGTCCGTCGGACGGGTGACCTTCGATCACCAAGCACCGGGCCTCGAAGAGTTCCAGCCACACGCCCGCCTCTGGGTCCGTACTCTGGGGCACGACGTGCCGAAGGCGCTCGACGAGCTGCCTCGCGGCGTCCGGATCACCCTGCTCGATACTCAGGTCAATGAGGTCGCCGAGTGCGTCCGCCTCCGCGCTCGCATCGCCGATCTGGTGGGCCGCGTTGGCCCGTTCCTCCCAGTGGCCCGCCGCGACCTCCGGGAATCCGGAGCGCCTTGCCGCAATTCCTTGAAGCCCGAGGAGCTCGATGTAGAGCCCGTGGTCTCCTTCGGCAACCGCGGCCGCGGTGCTTTCGACCGCAAGGAACCCGAACTCGTGCAAGAGCCCGCTCTCGACGTAGATTCGGGCGAGGCCCCGTGCGTAGTCCAGGACGAGGCCCCGGTTCCCAGACTCCACGGCGTGCGCGAAGCCGGCCTTGAAGTTCCCTCCATCGGCTTGGATGGCCTCAGCGACGGTGACGGAGGCTGCGGCGAGCATCGCCTTACCCGTGGCGAGTGCTAGCTGGGCGAAGTGTCGGGCATGGGCGTCGCGCCAAGGGGCGAGCTCGTTGGCGGGAGTGGACTCGAGCAGGAACTCGCGCACCGAGTCGAGCTGACGATAACGAAGGGCCTGGTGCCGAATCTCGGTCGCGAGTAGCGAACTGTCCCTCAGCCGACTCAGCAGGTCTAGGGTCTCATCGGTGTCGCCGAGCACGCCCAGGGCATCCTCGAGCCGGAAGCCTCCTTGGAAGACGGTGAACCTTGCCGCAGCGGCTCGGTCTTCGGGGTCCAAGAGCGAGACCGTGCTCTCCACCACTTGGTGGAGGCTGGAGTGCCTCCCTTGCCCGGACGGGGACCGAAGAGCCCCGAGCTGACTGTTCCGGACGCGCGCTTCCACGTCCTCAAGGCTCACGTGCCGAAGCCGACTCGCCGCAAGAATGATCGCAAGGGGAATCCCTTCGAGGGCACGAACGATGCCCGTGACCGTTCGAAGCTGGGACTTCGTCGGAGCGAAGTCGGGGACGGCCAAATTGGCGGCTTCGAGGAAGAGCCTCTCTGCGGGGGAAGGCACCCCCCGGCTCGAGGTCTGATCCAGGCCCTTGAGTTCGAACGTCTGCTCGCCGGGCAGGCCGATCAATCTCCGGCTCGTGATGAGCACCCGCAGCCGGGCGCAAGAGCGCACGATTCGCGAAAGGAAGCCGAGTTCGGCGGCGATGCCCTCGCAACAGTCGAGGATCAAGAGCGTTTCGGTCTCGGCGGCTGCAGCCGCGATCGCCTCAGGCGTGAGATTGTCCACCGGTTGGTCGAGTCCGATCGCGATCGCGGCCAAAGCTTGCTCCCCCGTCCGGCACGACTCACAATCCAACCATCGCACCCCGCCAGGAAACCGATGGAGGCAGTCCCAAGCGACCGCGTTCGCCAGGGACGATTTGCCCACTCCCCCAAAACCGAGCACGGTGACGATGGGACTGATGCCCTCGAGCACAAAGGCCCGAAGGGCTGCTCGCTCGTGGTCGCGGCCGACGAAGCGGTGGTCAACAGGAACGAGGTCGGATTGTGTTCCTAGGGAGGCAAACGGTGCAACCTCGGACCCTTCACCATTGCGGAAAGCTTGCCAGAGGACTTCGCGTCTCGTATGCCCGCGCAGTACGACCTGACCCAGTTTCTTCCACTCGATGTTGGGGCTCAGAAGGTCAACGGCGAGGTCGTGGCAGGTGGACGAAACAAGGACTTGGCCTGGGCGAGCAAGCTCGACGATCCGAGCGACTCGGTTCACGGCCGCGCCCTGGAAGTCTCCCTCCATCGGCTCGGCGTAGCCCGAGTGGACCCCGATCCGAACCTCGGCGTCCTGGAGCGTGCGGACGCACTCCACGGCCGCGAAGACGGCATCATGAGGCAAGTCGAAGACCGCTGCAAGCCCGTCTCCGAGGCTCTTGAAGACCGTGCCACCGGACGCTTCGACCGCCCTTCGCACCTCGGCGTTGTGCCTCGATATGCGCTCTCCCATCGCGAGCCGGTCATGCTCCCATCCCGCCGAACTCTGTGCGAGGTCGGTGAAAAGGAACGTATACGTCCGGCCCTCGGAGGCCATGGCAGGGAATTGTAGCCGAGCCGGGGGCCGCTACTGCTTGCCGGCCGGCCAGGGCCAAGTGGCGCGCGCCCGCGACCAGGCCCCATGCGAGCATAATCCCCAGACCGAAGATGGACTCGCGATTCTTGGCAGAAGAGCTTCGACAGCTGGAAGAAGAACGGTTCTGCACCAGCCTCGAACTCAAGACCATGGCTGGACTCGTGCTCCAAGGCAGGTTGGAGCGATGGATGCCGGGATTCAACTCTGAGGGCATCGAGATGGAGCACGCAAGGCGCTACGAGTGGGTCTCCGATCGCGTGCTTGGCAAGCGCGTCCTCGATGTAGCGTGCGGGGCTGGGCGTGGTTCCCAGATGATGGCGGAAGCGGGGGCGGCGAGTGTGGTCGGACTCGACATTGACCCGGAGATCGTGCGGTATGCGTCCCATCGGCACGCCACGCCGGGGGTGGACTTTCGAACAGGGGACGCGGCTACATTTTGCTCTGAAGAGCCGTTTGACGCGATCGTGAGCTTCGAGACCATCGAGCACGTCCCGGAGGTCGAGCGCTTTCTTGCCAGCCTTGCCGGGCTTCTCGCCCCCGACGGAGCGCTTTTCGTCTCGACCCCGATCTCGTCCCTATCCCACGACCCGAAGCCGACAAACCGATACCACGTGCAGGAGTGGGGCTACCCTCGTTTCGCCAGCGTCTTGGCGGCATGTTTCCGCGTGGACGAGACGCATTTGCAACTCACCAAGGAGCCGAGGAACTATGCGCGTCGCATGCTGAACTCGCTGGGGTTGGCTCGCAGGAGCTTCGAGCCCTGCCAGGTGCGACAGAACACCGATTTCGAACCACTGGGTCGGCCCGGTGTGAAGTACCGCGGGTTCCAGATCCTGGTCTGCTCGAAGAAGGAAGGTGGGCCTGCGGCGCAGGCCCACCCACCCAAGGGACAGTGAAGAAGAGCCCTGAGGGCTACTCCTTCACGCAGAGTCCGATGACTCGGTTGGTCGGGCTTGTGCCTCCGATCACGCCCACTGGAGTCGCGGTGCCAGTGACCAGGCTCACCTTGTAGAGCTTGGGCTGCGGGTCCGCAAGGGCCGCGTAGGCATCGTTGGTCTGGCCGTCAATGTCAAATCCCGCGACCGGGTCGAGAGTGGCGGCAATCCCCAAGGGCCCTATGATGGACCCTGTCCCGGCATCCGCCGGACCGTTCGAGTTCGGCGCGCCCAGCTGAACCAGCTGTTTCACGGCCGTGTCAATCCCATAGGCACTACACGGAGTCATGGCTCCGGGCATCTGGTTGGTGTGCGCGATCTCTGCGATCCCGCTCGCGGCTCCCGTCAGGGCCGACTTTGCAACGAGGGTGCCGGTAGCCGTTCCCACTACTTGGTTGTCGTTCGACGAACCCTTCTGGATCGCGAAGAGCTGGGTGCTCGGGTCATAGCTCAAGCCCCATTGCCCGGTCGAGCCGAAGGAGCCCGAAGTGACCGCCAGCAATTGGCCGTTCGACGTGTTCACCCGGTACCACTTCATGCTTGTACCGTCATGGACGCAGCCGTAGAGCGAGTTTGTGGCGGAGTGATAGTCAATCGCGCTCAGCGGCGTCGGTGTAGATCCGAGCTTCGTGGTGAACGCATAGGTGGCCGCCGCAGGATTGGAAGCCGGGACGAGTAGGACGTCACCCGCCTCGGTGAGGGCGTAGAGGAAGGTCCCAGCAGGAGTGCTCCCGCCGCCCCCGCCGCAGCCGGTGATCAGGGCGAGCGCAGCCGCGATCGCGGCTACGGTGGTGAGTTGGTTCGCTTTCATCGTCGTGTTCCTGCTGCCGCGTGGGCAGCACGGAACGATGATCGCGCACCTTCATTCAAAAAGATGTGATAAAACTCACAGATTCATGATCAGGTTTCGAGACTTCTGTCATGGCTCCAAGAGCAGCGGCAGGAAGACGCCACCGACCACGGAGCGCGCCCGAAAACCGACCACCCTTCCCGTCTTCGTGTCGTACCAATCGCTCAAGGGCACCCGATCCGGCCCTTGGTCCAGCCAGTCATAGACCGGGGCAAGGATTCGGTCCCGCTCGGCCCGCGAAGGTGCCATGCAGGCGGTCCACACGATCCAATCGAGCTTCGTGTAGTCCGCCCGACCATCGAGGGGAGTGCCAAAACGCTCGGCATGGCGAAGGGCGGTAGCTGTTTCCTTGGCATAGGCAGCGGGAGGGAAGAGGCCTAGGCCGAGCAGCTTGTCCCAGAGCATGTTGTACTTCTGGCTCCATGTTCCGGGCCGGTCGAAGGCAAGCACCGTGTCCTGGCCGTCGCCTGCCATGTTGCGCCACTTTGCGGCCCATTCCTTCGCCATGTTTCCGAACCGTTCCGCCTCGCGTTGGTGCCCCAGCCGATCGGCCAACCGCGCGTAGCAGGCCAGTCCGACGATCGCTTTCACCGAAAGGTTAGCGTTACTGGCCAGGTGGCCGGCGAAGTCGTCGGTGCAGAGCTGCTCGCCGGGGTCGAGGCCGTTTTGTTCGAGATATCGCGCCCACTCTGAGACGACGGGCCAGTACTCTTGGGCTAGGCTCGCGTCGTCGTGCAGGGTCGCCAAGGCTCCCAAGAGGATCAACATGTTGCCGCACTCCTCCACCGGCATTTGATTTTCCGCGGTGCGTTCTCCGCCGCCATAGACTTGGCCGTTTGCCAAGGGGTATGTGCCGAGATCGTGAGGTGCGAACGGCCACCGCCACCGCGGCATCGAGGCGTATTCGAGCACCGGGCGCAGTTGGCTCGCGAGAAGATCGGGTTGGTAAACCAAGAAGAAGGGCGCGGCGGGGTACATCACGTCCACGGTTCCGATGCAACCGTTGCTGAAGTTCTCTTTACTGAAGGTACGAAGCTTGCCATCGTCGTCGAGCACGGTCTTGTGCGCGCCCCAGCACTGCCGAAAGGCCAATGAGCAGAGCCTGGCGAATCCTTCGCCGCCGATGCGCTCCCACCGGGCCCACTCCTGTTCGTCGAACCTACGGGCTGCCTCGGCGGGGCCGAGTGGGGCCGTCACGAGGTCGGAGACGTCCTCTCCCGACGCTCGCCAAGGCGCGGCGAGCTTCTTACCGAAGTACTCGATGCTCTGCACGTCGTCGTAGGCAAGTACGAACCGTAAAACGGCGGCCTCCCCGCCCTCCTTAATGGTGACCGGGTGGGTTGCGCAAGCCGCAACGGGCCATGCGTCCGAGGCCTTGCGCGGGAAGCGCAGGTCGTCGGATTCTGGCAGCGAGCCGGATCGCGCGTACGTGGTTCTGGCGATGTCGTGCGCACCTAAGTAGTCACGCCCTGGTGACACAGGGGCCAGCAACGCGCGTCCCCAGTCTATGCGGAGGTCGTCTCCGGAGCGCTCGAGCGGCCTGCCGCCCTCGTGGGACAAGGCGAGGACGTTTCCGGTCTCGACGCGCAGCCGAGCGGCGTCCACGAGTTGATCCGGGCTGTCCACGGCAAGCTCGCCCGAGATATCGAGGTACGCCGAGACCTCGACGGGAGCGCTGCCCGTGTTCACAACTTCCAGTTCGACGAGGGTGCTCGTGCGAGAGGCGGCGACGGGATTTCCCGGCATCACTGGGCTCACGAACCGTGCGGTGAAGCGCACGTCCCCGGCGCGGAAGTCGTACTCAGTGGTCGTTGCGCGTACCCGAGTCTCGAGCAGCTCGGCCCGCTCGACGTCCCTCACCCCTGGGCTCAGCCAGCGGTAGGGCTTGCCTCCGACCCGGACCATGCCGCAGACCGCTTGGTTCTTGCCGGTCCAGTGCTTGGTCCAATCGTCGGCTGGATGGTCGGCGAACGACCAGATCGAGAAGTAAGGATCGTGGACGACGAGCGGGACGGCGGGCGGGCGATGGGCTGGCGCAAACATGGCGAGGGCGGCGAGAGTGCCGGTCACAGACGCTATTGTGACGCCGGGAAGGGCATGTCAGCACACCCGAGGGCATGCGGATGACCAGCGGTCTCAGGTCACGGCTTCCAAGCCATGACGCGCATGTCCATGCTCGAGGAGTAGACCGTCTTCCCATCGGTGGACCAAGCGACGCCCGTCACGGGTCGCTCGTGCTTGTTGTGCTTTCCTTTGACCGCGCCGGTGGCGACGTCAATGACGACCACAAGGTTGTCGAAGGTTCCCAGCGCGAGGGACTTGCCATCGGGAGAGAACGCCGCTCCGAGAGCGTCGAAGGCGGGGCCGTCCTTGATCGCCTCGATCCCGGAGGATGTGGCCTTCCAAAACTTGATCGGGCCGTCTCCCCCTGCCGAGACGACGGTGGAACCATCGGGGGAGAACGCTATGCACCTCGCCATGGATCCGTGCGAGACGGTTCCCTTGGGCGCCAGGTCGCTCCCGAAGAGATACACGGTTCCGGCGTCATCGCACCCCACGACGAGGCTTCCGTCCGCGCCCGCGGCGACGCCGACCGGCTGGTAGCTGCCTTGTGCGGTCGCGAGCGTCTTACCGTCCGCTGTCGAGTTCTTATGGAACTTGTAGTCTCCGCAAGCCGAAAAGACGGCCTTGCCGTCCGGGCTGAACGCAACGGAGTTGAGCCGCCCTTCGAACTCTGTGAACGTCTTGGCCACTGCTCCCGTGGCAGCGTCCAGGAGGAAGAGCTGGTTGTACATCTCCCCGGCGGCAAGCCACTTTCCATCGCGGGAGAAGGCGACCGAAACAACGTCGCCCTTGAATCCGGAGACCGCCTTGGATGCGCTTCCGGACCACAACCGAACGGTACCGTCTGTGCTCCCTGAGGCAACCGTCTTTCCATCCGGGGAGGTTGCGATGCAATTCACCTCCCGGGTGTGCCCCGACATCGCGTTTTGGGGGGCGAGCAGGCAGAGGCCGGTGAGCAGGGCGGTAGTCATCGGGCCTTTTATGGCACAGCTATCGCAAAGTCACCGTGAAATCCATGCCAGGAAGCGTGGCCAGGTACGGTCATGTCGGCAAGAGCTGTCCGAAGATCGCGTCTATAGTCGTGAACGCCAAGCAGACCACGGTGTCGGCACCGCCGTAGTAGACCGCGATTCGGCCGGTTCCTGCGTCGCACACCGCCGCACAGGGGAAGACGACGTTCGGCACGTCCCCTGCTAGTTCGTAGGGTGCCTGGGGAGACATGAGATATCCCGGTGTGCGAGCCCGAACACGCCACGGCTCTTCGAGGTCGAGCAGCGCGGCGCCCCAGTGATAGACGAACCCGTTGCAGCTCGTCAGTACCCCGTGGTAGATCATGAGCCAGCCCTCCGTGGTCTCGATCGGCACGGGGCCTGGACCGATCTTCGTACTCTCCCACGGCTGTTCGCCCTTCATGACCCATCGGTGCCTCCCCCAATGGACCAGGTCGCGACTCTGGCTGAGAAAGACCTCCCCGAACGGGGTATGGCCGTTGTCGCTGGGTCGGCTCAAGAGCATGTAGCGCCCCCCGATCTTGCGTGGGAAGAGGACGCCGTTGCGGTTGTGGGGAAGCAGGGCGTTCTCCACCATCACGAAGTCGCGGAAGTCGGTGGTGTGGCCCAACCCTATGGTGGGACCGTGTCACCCGTTGCACCAGGTCACGAAGAACTTTCCATCGAGCTCGACCACCCTGGGATCGTATCCATAGGCTGGAGCTTCCACGCCCTCGGGCACCTGCCACTCGATCGGCTCGGGGGCGATCTCCCACGCCAGGCCATCGAAACTCAATCCTGAGTGCAAGCGCATCTCGCGCCGAGTGTCGTCCACTCGGAACACTCCGGCGAAGCCTCCGTTGAACGGGACGACCGCGCTGTTCAGGACGGAGTTCGAGGTCGGCGTCACACTCCGTCGGATCACGGGGTTCGCGCTGAAACGCCAAACCGGGGAACGGTCGCTTTCGCTTCGATCCTCCCAGGGCAGGTGAGGGACTGCTGGTCCAAGGAGACGAGCCGATTCCATGCTGGATGTGTACCTGGCCGCGACTGTGGAAAACCTTGCGGTGCCCTTGAGGGCGACGGATCGTCCCTTGTCGTGGGAAAGGATGGCGGTCGCGACACTGGCTCGGCACGACGGAGGGGAGGCGCTGGGGCTCATCGCCCCGCCCGACCTGCAAATCGAGTCCGATGGATTCACGGGTTCGCTCGGTACTCTCTTCAAGCTGGCGCGCGAACATCGGATTGATCTGGCCGAAGTCGCGATCTCACCGATTTGCACGAGCTATTGGGTCTACGTCCTCGAGTGTAGGGATCACGACCTCGAGCCTGCGGCGGTCGCGCTGGTCGCCCTCGCATACCTTGTCGAGCGTAAGGCGTGGGGGCTTCTCCCGTCCAACGCCCCCGAGCCGGAGGAGGCGGAGGAACTCGCTCCCCTCGAGCCTTGGGTGGCCGAGTTCACCGACGCCATCCTCGCCCTGAGCGAGAAGGCGGACGAGCGGGACGCCCTTTACTTTCGAGCGTCCGATCCGCGCGACCAGTACGAGCTACCGATGGACTTCGAGTCGGTGGACGCGACGGCGCTCGCCCTCGCGCTTCAGCGACTCTTGGAGCGAGCAGCCCCCGATCCGCCTGGCCACACCCAGAAGCCCTCCCGTTCCTTGAGCGATGTCATCCTGGTCGTCATGGGCGAGTTGACCCCGTCGTTCCGCGAGCTCGGCACGATGCTGCCGGACGGTTACACGCGCACGGACTGTGTTTGGTGGTTCCTGGCCCTGCTGGAATTGATGCGGCTGGGCCAGGCGCGCGCCAAAGTGGAGGACGGGCTGGCAATGTTCTGCAGGGCGGGCAAGGAGTGAGCATGGACGGGTACCCGCTGAACGCGGAGAAGGCGGTGGAGGCCCTTCTCTTTGTGTGCGACTCCCCGGTAGGGGTGGAGGAGCTTGCCGCGGCTACTGGCCTCGCCCCCTACGCCGTGGAGGAGGCACTGGAGCGTCTGGGAGGAAGGATGCACCATGAAGGGGGCCTGCAATTGGTCCGTATCGCGGGGGGCTACCAGATTTGTACCAAGCCGGAGTACGCAGCACCGGTTGCGCGCCTGCTCCGTCCTCGCAAGGTGCGGTTCACGCGAAGTCAGCTCGAGGTTCTCGCGATCGTTGCGTACCAGCAACCGGTGACCGTCTCCGAGGTGGACCAGGTTCGGGGCGTGGACAGTTCGCACACCATGAGGCTATTGGTCGAGCGCAGGCTGCTCACCGAGGTGGGACGGAAGCACTCCCCAGGGAGGCCGCACCTCTATGGCACTACGCAACAGTTTCTCCACACTTTCAACCTCGAGGACTTGCGCTCACTCCCCGAGGTGCAGGCGGCGATTCCGTCCACCGTCGGAGAAGAGCGCGAGCCGAGCCAGGCCTCGTTGCTCTGAGCGTGTAGGATGTCTTCGGTGTCCCGCTTCGCACTGGTCGTTTTGGGATGCGCGGTGGTCGCGTTCGCGACCGCACAGCCGCAACTTCACGCCGGCTCGGCGGTCGTTCTCGACGCAAGGAACGGCCGCGTGCTCTTCGAGCTGAACGCCGACGAACCCCTGCCTCCCGCGAGCACGACCAAGATCCTCACCGCGCTCGTGGTGGCCGCTCACACGAAGATGGACGAGACCGTCTTCGTCCCGCCGGACGCAGTCGGGATCGAGGGCAGCAGCTTCCACCTTCGGCCCGCCGAAGCCATCTCCGTTCGTGATCTTCTCTACGCGCTCCTCCTGCGTAGCGGGAACGATGTCGCACACACGCTGGCGGTTCACGTTGCCGGGTCGGACGGTGCTTTCGCGGGCCTCATGAACAAGGAGGCGGCCATGCTTGGGTGTACAAGCTCGCGGTTTATGAACCCGCACGGCTTGCCTGCGCCAGGGCACTTGACGAGTGCTCGCGACCTCGCCACGATCGCGCGAACCCTCCTTGAAAACCCCGACCTTGCCGAGATCGTCCGCAGCCAGCGCCACCAGGTGAATCGCGGCAAGGCGAGCAAGGACACGTTGCTCGTGAATCGGAACGTCTGGCTCGCACGGGATCGAAGCGCAGTCGGGGTGAAGACCGGCCATACGCAGGAAGCGGGAGAGTGCTTCGTGGGTGCAGCCGACCGCCCGCAAGGCCAGATCGTGACCGCGCTCCTGGGATCCACCGATTGGTTGAGAGACCAAGAGGCTCTCGTCGCCTACGCCTACGGCACCTTTCACGAGGCAGCTGTGGCGTCGCCTGGCAAGGAGCTGGCGCAAATCAGAGTGGAGAACGGGGCTTCGAACTTGGTCCCTGTGGGCGTTGCGAGCGAGTATCGGGCCATGGTCGCCGAGGGGGAGCGGTGGACCCTAGAACCCCGTCGGAGCAGCGTGCGAGCACCCGTCCGGCAGGGGGACCACCTAGGCATCGGCGTCCTGCGCTCGCCCGAGGGGTTCGAAGTGAAGCTCCCCGTGGTGGCCTTGGGAACGGTGGAGGAGTCGTTTCTTGCGCGTTACGGTTCTTTACTCGCCGGCGCCTTGGCCGGCGCGGCCGTTGGACTGGGCCTGCTCGCCCGCCGCGCGCGGCGTGCTGCATGATGGTGCCATGAGACTGCACAGGTACATCGGTCAGTGCGGGGTGACCAGCCGCAGGAAGGCCGAGGAGATGATCGCCGAAGGGAGGGTGAGCGTGAACGGCGAACGGATCACGACCCCAGGGACGAGCGTGGAGGAGGGCGATGCGGTCTGCGTGGACGGACGTCCGATCGAACTGCCCAGGAAGGCGTACTATGCCTTGAACAAGCCGACCGGCTACGTGACGACCCTCTCCGACCCGGCCCGTCGCAGGACCGTCTCCGAACTGTTCCCACCGAGCGTGGTCGGCCTCAAGCCCATTGGCAGGCTGGACGTGATGACGAGCGGGCTCTTGCTCGTGACAAACGATGGCGAATTCGCCTCGAAGGTGGGCCACCCGAGCGGCATGGTGGAGAAGGAGTATGTGGCGAAGGTCCGTCGCGAGCCGAGCGACCGGGACCTCGCCCGGCTGGAGCGTGGGGTCTTCGAAGGGGGAGAGCGCCTTGTGGCGGTGAGCGCGAGGCTGACGGGCAGGGCCACCCCCCAGCGTCCTGCAACGGTACGCATCGTTCTCCACGAAGGGAAGAACCGCCAAGTGCGCCGGATGCTTTCGGTGATCGGTTGCCCCGCCCTCCAGTTGGAAAGAGTGCGATACGGCCCCATCGTGCTGAAAGGGATGCGGCCTGGCGAGTGCCGAAAGCTGGGAATGGAGGAAGTGGGCAAGATCCTCAAGTCCTTGGGAAGTGCCCAGTGAACCGTCTCGGCAAGTCCCGGTCGCCCTATCTCCGCCAACACGCAGAGAACCCGGTCGCGTGGCAGGAGTGGGGTGACGAGGCTTGGAGCGAGGCGAAGCGCCTCGACCGGCCGGTTTTCCTCAGTATCGGATATAGCTCGTGCCACTGGTGTCACGTGATGGCTCACGAGTCCTTCGAGGACCGGGAAGTGGCGGATGCGCTCAATCGAGCGTTCGTCTGTATCAAGTTGGATCGGGAGGAGCGGCCCGATGTGGACGAGCTGTACATGACGGCGGTGCAAGTCTCTTCCGGGCACGGGGGTTGGCCCATGAGCGTCTTCTTGACCCCCGACGCCGAACCATTCTTCGCAGGCACCTATTTTCCCAAGAACGGCTCTGCGGGCCGTCCGGGGTTTCTTCAGATCGTTCACGCCCTCGCCTCGGCATGGGAGACCCAGGGGGCCGAAGTGCGCGAGCAGGCCGGGAAGTTCGCGGCCGCGGTGCGTGGCGCCTTGGACCGGGCCTTTCCGAGCTTCGAGGGCTCCGATCCTGGGGCATTGGCCGCCGCCGCAGTGCGCCATGCCGAGTCACGGTTCGATTCTGCCTACGGCGGCTTTGAGGGTGCCCCGAAGTTTCCGCCCCACTCTCTCCTCCATTTCCTTCAGGACTATGCGGCCTGGCCGCGGGCCGAGCCTGGTCTTGCAAGGTCAGCCGGGCGTATGGCTTCCGAGACTTTGAGCGCCATCGTTCGAGGTGGGATCCACGACCACGTGGGCGGTGGCTTTCACCGTTACGCGACGGATGAGCGATGGCACTTGCCCCACTTCGAGAAGATGCTCTCGGACAACGGCTTGCTCCTGGAAGCCCTGTCCCGCGACGGTGGACACCCTGGCGCTGTTTCTCGCCTGGTCGCGTGGCTGGGGCGGGAGATGACGGCTCCCGAAGGTTGGTTCTACTCCGCGTTGGACGCGGATATCGAGGGCGAAGAGGGGATTACGTATACATGGACCCTCGCCGAACTGCAGGCAGTGCTGGGAGCGCAGGCAAAGGACGTGGCCCACGCCTTCCAAGTCTCGGAGGCCGGCAACTATCTCGACGAGGCGAGCCGGGTTCGGACGGGCCGGAACGTCCTTCACCTCCTGCCTGGCGCACAGGTCGAGAAAGAGGTGTTGGACGAGTTGCTCGCAACCCGCAACGCTCGGCCGCATCCGGGCTTGGACGACAAGGGTGTCGCGGCCTGGAACGCCTTTGCGATTCGTGGCTTGGTCGCCGCGGGTGCGACAGCCGCCGCGGTGAGATGTGGTGAAAACTGGATGGCAGACGAGCCCATGAGAGTGCTCGGTGGTGACGTCCCCGGCTTCCTGGAGGACTACGCGGCCCTGGCGGACGCGATGCTCGACCTGGCTGACGTAACGGGCGGTGAACGTTGGCGGGAAAGCGCGGAACGGATCGCCCACCATATGGTAGAGCGGTTTGGCCCTGCGTCGGGGTTGCTGCGGTTCAGTTCGGAGGGCCATGGTCCGCTGCTGGGAGTGTCCCGTCCGATCCTCGATGGCTCCACGCCGGCACCGAACGCCCTGGCCGTACGGGCGTTGCGCCGGGTGGGTCGGCACGACGACGCGCGGGCGATCGCCGAGGCGGGCTTAGGCTGGGTCGAGCGGGCACCGGGTGCGTGCTCGGGCCTGCTTCGTGAGCTTATAGCCTTGGAAATGGCACCTGCCTTGCGCCCGACACGCAAGCCGCTGGGAACCATCGAAGCGCGCCTCGAACCGGTGGAGTGCCCTCTGGATTCCAGCGGTTCGGCGTCATCGGAACTCGTGCTCAACGTCCCCCCGGGCTACTTCCTGACTTCGCATGACCCCATCGCACGGTGGATGGAGCCCCTCGAGGTGCGCGTCGAGGGCGTACACGCCGAAGCAGGTTTCCCAGAAGCCCCGGAAGGTAGCTACGCGGGTGAGGTTCGGATCCCGTTGCGACTCCAAGCGACGAAAGGGCGGGAGTTTGCGGTCACGGTTCGAGCCCAGCTCTGCTCGGAGAGCGAGTGCCTCTTGCCCCAGGAGCTCGAACTCACGGGCAAGCTTGTGTAGAATCGGGGCCGTGAACGTACTCGTCGCGGACAAGTTTGAGCGAAGTGGGATCGAGGGCCTGGAGTCCCTGGGTTGTCAAGTGACGGTGGAGCCTTCCCTGAAGGACGATTCCCTGATCGAGGCGATCCGTGAGCAGTCTCCGGAGGTGTTGATCGTCCGCTCGACCAAGGTGCCCGCCGCCGCGTTCAATCTCGGTGTGCTCAAGCTTGCGGTTCGCGCTGGTGCCGGATACAACAACCTCGATACCGAATCAGCGAAAGCCGCAGGGGTTCCCGTGTGCAATTGTCCAGGCAAGAACGCGGCTGCCGTCGCCGAGCTGGCGTTTGGATTGATCCTCTCTTTGGATCGGCGCATCCCGGACAACGTGACCGCGTTCCGGGCTGGCGTCTGGGACAAAGCTGGATTTGGCAAGGCCAAGGGCATCGCGGGCTCCACCCTCGGCCTCGTGGGCTTCGGTCAGATCGGTAAGGAGATGGTCCCTCGGGCGAAGGCGTTCCAGATGGAGGTTTTGATCCACAGTCAATGGCTCGACCCCGGCACGGCGGCCTCGCTCGGGGTGGAGCGTGCATCCACTCTGGAAGAACTCGCAAGGAGGAGCGACATCGTGAGCGTCCACTGCTCGCTTCGCCCGGAAACCAAGGGGATGCTGGGGAGGGCCTTCTTTGACGCGATGAAGCCCGGTGCGAGCTTCATCAACACGAGCCGGGCCGAGGTCGTGGACGAGGCCTCGCTCCTCGAAGCGGCGCGGACTGGTGCCGTGCGGGCCGGTCTCGATGTCTTCGACGGCGAGCCCTCCGTGTCCCAGGGAGAGCAGGACAGTCCTTGGAGGACTGTGGAAGGTGCCTATGTCACGCACCATATCGGGGCGAGCACGGACCAGGCCCAGGAGGCGGTCGCCGCAGAGACGGTGCGGATCGTTCGGGAGTTTATGGCTACCGGAAAGGCGCCGAACGTCGTGAACGGAGTCTAGTAGCGGTACTTTCGAGGCACTCGCGACATGAGTCGGGTCACGATCTCGTGGGAGTTGGTGCCCGCCGCCTCGGCGAGGGCGGAAGCTTGCACCTTGCCGCCGATCACGCTCACTTGGTCACCGACGGCGACGGGCGGGCACTCGGTGACGTCGAGGATCGTCTGATCCATGCACACGAGGCCCACCACGGGTGCGAAGCAACCATGTACGTCCATCATGGCCTTGTTGCTCAGTGCCCTGGGATAGCCGTCCCCATATCCGACTCCGACCGTTGCGAGCCGGGTCGCGCGCTTGGTCCGGAACGTGCTGCTGTAGCCGATCGTGGCACCTTGGGGAACTTCCCTCACGCTCGTTACGCGCGAGTACCACGCCATCACTGGCCTCGCCTCGCCTTGGAGGAGGAGGAAAGGGTCAACCCCGTAGCCAATCAGGCCCACACGAACCATCGAGTAGCGGCTCTCCCCATAGGCCACCGTGCCTGCGCTGTTGGCGGCGTGGATCGTCTCGGGCACGATCCCTGCTGCCGCCAAGGTGCGGCGCACCGAGTCGAACTGGGCGATCTGGGCAAGGGTGGATTCCCGATCCCGCGAGCTGTCAATGAAGTGTTGAGCGAGGCCGACTAACTGGATTCCTGGGGTGGACCTCGCCCGTTGGGCAAGAGCCAGGGCTGTCGAAGGGTCGCAACCGAACCTGTGGATTCCGGTGTCCACCTTGAGGTGGACTCGGGCTACCTTTCCGATGCTTGTGGCGGCCTTTCCCAGGGCCTCCAGGATCATCGGTTCCTCGACCATGGTGTCGAGGTCGTAGAAGACGGCCTGTTCGACCTCAACCGGCAAGATCGGCGAGAGCACGACCACGCGGTTGTCTATCCCCACGTCGCGCAGGCTGATCCCTTCTTGGATCGTTGCGACGGCAGCCCAAGCCGCGCCATTGCGCACCGCGTGGCGAGAGATGGGGACGAGCCCGTGCCCATAGGCATCGGCCTTGACCACCAATGCGATCTCGGGACCCTCCGGGCCGAGGCGCCTTCGCACACACCTCAAGTTGTGGGAGAGTGCGGCAAGGTCGATCTCGGCCCAGCTCCGAGGATGGGGGTTCACGCCAAGATTGTGCCCCATTTCCAGGTTCGCGGACGGGATTCCACCGTAAGGTTGACAGCAGACTCATAAATCGGGCACAATGGACGCATGAAGGAGACGCGATCCTCCATCCTCGCCGCGGCGTACGACATGATGGGCAACAACGGGCTGGAGGACGTCCATGCTCGCACGGTGGCGGCGGCGATCAAGATCAACCACGCCACGGTCCACTATTACTTCCCGAAGCGCGAGGATCTCTTGGTCGGAGTCGCCGACTATGCGCTCGAGACTTTGCGGGAGGATCGCAAGCGGTTCCAAGCGGGGTCTGCGGACTCGAAGGCTAAGGTAGGGGCAGAGATGTCCTTGGCTGAGGCCTACGCGAAGAAAGGGAGCCGCTTCGCCAAGGTCCTCGCCGGTCTCGTTGTGGCGGGCGCAGGTTCGGCGAAGGTGAAAAAGAAGGTGAAGGAGCTCTTCGTGGAGTGGGGCTCAGTCTGCAAGTCGGATTTGGCGGGGGCAAAGCCGAAGAAGGGTGCGGTCTTCGCCGACCCTGACTTGATGCTAGCGACGTTCTTCGGCCTTGCGCTCACCAATCTCGGGATCGAGGGTGGAATGGACGTCGGGGCCAAGCTCGACGCCGTTTACGACTCGATCTTCGCGTAGTCGGCAACTTTCCAGCACGCGCAAGCTCGGCCGCTCCCGATAGGAAGCGCGTCGGGCTCCTCGACGCACCGCTCGAAGCGATCTGGGCACCGAGGTGCGAAGGCACAGCCCGCAGGGAGGTTTCGAAAGTCTGGAGGTGAGCCAGGGATGGTGGCTAGTCGCTCCACACCCGGTTGGGGCAAAGCTTTGAGCAACATCCTGGTGTAAGGGTGGCTGGGCTCGTGGAGAACCTGCGCCGCACTCCCGGTCTCGATGACCCTTCCCGCATAGAAGACGGCGACGCGGTCGCTCACGCTCCCGATGACCCCGATGTCGTGGGAGACCAAGAGGATTGCGGTGCCCACGCTCCGCTGCAGGTCTTGGATCAGTCGCAGGATCTGGGCCTGGAGGGTGACGTCGAGCGCGGTGGTCGGCTCGTCAGCGATGAGGAGCTTCGGCTTGGCGGCATAGGAGATCGCGATCACGACGCGTTGTCGTTGCCCGCCGCTGAGTTGGTGAGGGAACCTTTGGGCCGAGGCTTCCGGGTTGGGTACGCCGACTTTTGCGAGCATTTCCACCGCCTTGGCGTTGGCCTCCCTTGCGCTCATGCCTTGGTGATAGACCATCACCTCTGCGATCTGGGGCCCGATTCGCATCATGGGGTTGAGGGACGTGAACGGGTCTTGCATCACCATCGAGACCGTCGTCCCACGGATGCCGCGCCACTCCTTTTTGCTGAGCCGGGTCAAATCGTGGCCGTCGAGCAGGGCCTGCCCGGCGGTGATCCGGCCGTGGGTCGGCAGCATGCCCATGATCGTGAGGGCGGTCAGGCTCTTGCCGCATCCGGACTCTCCCACGACCCCAACGGTCTCGCCCTCGTTCACTTCGAGGTCCACACCGCGAAGGATCTCCGTGCCGCCGATCTGCACTCGGACCCCCTGAAGCGAAAGCAACGCCATCACGGTGATGATAGTCGGGCGGCAGGCTTCGTTGCAGGTTCCTGAGTATAATCCCGGATCCATGTCAACCACGATCAGGGTCGTTATCGCAGACGACGAGAGCGGGTACAGGAACGCGATCCAACGGACGCTGACCCTCATGCCCGAATGCCAAGTGCTGGCGGTCTGCAAGGATGGGCAAGAAGCACTGGACGAGTGTCTGAACGAGCCGCCTGACGTGCTCCTCACCGACATCAACATGCCCAGGATGGACGGTCTTGAGCTCATGCGCAGGTTGCTCCGCAAGGAGCGCGAGATCCAGGTCGTGGTCTTGACCGTGAACGAGGACGACGATGTGGTCTTTGACGCCTTTCGCGCGGGGGCCCTCGGATACCTGCTGAAGACCTCCACTCCCCAAGAGGTGATCGAGGCGATCCGGCTCGCACACCGAGGCGAGGCCAAGATCACCCCCAAGATCGCGACAAAGGTCATCGAGGACTTTCGACGGGTCAAGGACGATGACGAGAACGACGACTCGGAGCTTTATGTCCTGAGCGACCGCGAGACCGAGATCCTCGAGCTCATCGCCAAGGGTATGCGCAACAAGGAGATCGCCTTGCACCTCTCCATCGCGGAGAAGACGGTCAAGAACCACGTGAGCAACATTCTTAAGGCGCTCCAAGTGAACTCGCGCACCGAAGCGGCCATGAAGGCCGTGCGCGCGAAGCTGGTCCAAGGCTCCTAAGCGGCAGATCGGGGCGTCCTAGCGTTCTTTGCAAAGAGGAGCACGGTCGCCCCAAGCACTGCAGCCGTGGCGGAGGCGAACAGAACCCCGATCTTGGCACTCTCGATCCCCGAGCCCCCTGGAAGAGCAAGGCCGGCGATGAACAGCGACATCGTGAAGCCGATGCCTGCGAGCATCCCCAGCCCGGCGATGTGAGCCCAGCCAAGGCCGCTCGGCCGCTCCCCGATCTTGAGCCTGACCGCCAGCCAAGTGAACAAGACGACCCCGATGGGCTTGCCCAGAAGTAGCCCCACCGCTACCCCATAGGCAACGGGGGCTTCGATCCCTGCGCCTCCGAGCGGAACCCCTGCATTGAAGAACGCGAAGACCGGGACGATCCCGAACGCGACCCAGGGGTGAAGCGCATGGAGCAACGATTGGAGCGGGGTTCCCACGGCCTCGGTAGCCCGTTCGATCTCTTCGACGAACGCCTGTTGGTCCTCGGTGAGAACTGCCACGTCTCGGCCTGCAGGGCAATCGCGAAAGGACTGCACAAGGCCCTGGATCCGGGCGAGGAACTCGGGGACGTTGATCCTCGATTGGGCAGGGATCGTCAGGGCCGCTAATACTCCTGCGATCGTGGGATGAAGGCCCGAGCGATAGATGAACGCCCAGAGGACCATCGCACCCAGGGCGTACGGGGTCGCCCGCCGCACCCCGATGGCGTTGAATGCGAGCATCACGAGCAAGGTGCCGCCCCCAAGGGCGAGCATCTCCGGCTGGATCCCTTTGCCATAGAAAAAGGCGATGAGGAGGACGGCCCCGATGTCGTCCATGATCGCGAGAGCGGCTAAGAAGATTCGTGCGGAAGCGGGCACTCTGGGGCCCAGGAGGGCGAGGACGCCGAGTGCGAACGCGATGTCGGTCGCGGTTGGGACTCCCCAGCCGTGGGTGAAGCCCGTGCCCCGAGTTATCCCGAGGTAGATCAGCACGGGGACGCCCATCCCCCCGATCGCAGCGAGGACGGGAAGGCTCGCCTTCTCCCAGGTTCGCAGTTCACCGACCAGGATCTCCCGCTTGATCTCCAGGCCGACGACGAAGAAGAACGTCGCCATGAGGAGGTCGTTCACCACATGGATGAGTTCCTCACGGAAGTCGAGCGGGCCCAGGGCGAGCGTGACGGGTAGCTCCTTCCACGCAAAGTACGCAGGCCCGAGCGGAGAGTTCGCAACGAGGAGCGCAGCGAGGGCCGCGACGATCAGGAGGACGCCCCCAGAGGCTTCGCGAGCGAAGAACTCTTGGAACGGCCTGACGATCCTCCTCAATCGCCTTCCCCGCATCCGAAGATTCAATCTACCCCTGCGGGAAGGAATTGTGCCCTCGAGGGATCCGGCCCGTCAGCGCGATCCCATCAGACGTTCGCGGACGCGAACAAAGGCCTCCAGGGCTGCCTCCAGGTCCGCTTGCGTATGCGCCGCACTGGGCATGGTCCGGATCCTCGCCTTCCCGCGCGCGACGGTGGGGAAGACGATACTCAGAGCATAGACCCCCTCGTCCCAGAGCGCCCTTTCGGTCCGCTGGGCTTCCCCTTCGTCACCGACGTAGACCGGGGTGATCGGGGTTTCGCTGCCCATTGTGTCGAAGCCCGCCTCTTGGAGCATGCCCTTCCACGCCGCAGTGTTCTCCCAGAGCCTTTGCATCGGCTTTGGGTCGTTCTCCATGACATCGAGGGCGGCGATGAGGGCGGCCGCAACCATAGGGGGAAGGGCGGTGGAGAAGAGGTAGGGCCTGCCCCTTTGGACCAGCCAGTCCTTCAGAGGTGCCGAGCCCGCGATGTATCCGCCGACGACGCCCAGTGCCTTGCTCAAGGTACCGAGCTGGATGTCCACCCGGCCGTACAGGTCAAAGTGGCTGGTCGTCCCTGCGCCGTTCTTGCCGAGCACGCCGCTCGCGTGGGCATCGTCCACCATGACGAAGGCGCCGTACTTCTCGGCCAAGGCCACGATGTCGGGCAATGGCGCGATGTCCCCGTCCATGGAAAAGACCCCGTCGGTAATGATCATCCGCTTCTCGAACCCACCCGCGCGGCGGAGACAGTCCTCGAGGCCGTCCATGTCCTTGTGGGCGTAGACCCAGCCCTCCGACTTCCGGTAGGACGCGGGCGAGAGGCGAACCCCGTCAATGATCGAGGCGTGGTTGAGCTCGTCGCTGATCACGACGTCCTTGTCGGTGAGCACGGCGGGGATGCAGCCGCTGTTCGCGGTGAAGCCGCTGGTGAAGGCAAGGACAGCCTCGACGTTCTTGAACCGGGCGAGCCTTTGTTCGAGTTCGTCGTGTACCTTCATCGTGCCCCCAATCCATCGGACGGCCCCGGCCCCGACGCCCCACTTCTCGATCGCGTCGAGCGCGGCTTGCCGCACCTGGGGGTGGTTTGCCAGCCCGAGGTAGTTGTTGCTGGACATGTTCACCACCTCCTTGCCGTCCATGCGGACTCGGCCCCCGGCGGGCGTCTCTAGGATCTTGGGAACCTTGTAGAGGTTCTGGTCGCGCAGGGCCTGGCTCTGGTTCGTGAGCCAGTCTTGGAGTCCGGGGTTCATGCCCTTGGAGTTTGGCAGACTCGGGCCTTTGGGAGCCGGCGACGGTCAGCGGGCCGCGGTCGTGAAGGTCCAGCGTTTCGTCTTCGTTCCTTCGCCAGAAAGGACGGAGACGGTGGCGGCGTAGGTCGTGTTTGGGCGGAGCGGCTGGGCGGGGACGAGGATCACTGCCCGCGCCGCGAAGGGATCGTTCCCTCGGTGCCGTAGGACCGTCTTGACGGGCTTGCCGTCAGCCCCCGTGAGCTCGGCTTTGAGCAAGGACCACTCGTTCGTCCCGAAGAGTGCGGCCACGACAGGGTAGCCGTACGGGGCCCCGAGCCCGCTGTCCCGCATGGGTGAAGGGGTCTCGACCCCGTCCCAGTCGGTCGGCACATCGGCCTCTTTGTGGGCTGGGGAGACGGACATGCCGCTCTCGGCTTCGGAGACGAGGAGGGCGGTGTAGTCCCCTTGAACCGATGCGCCGAGGTCTGGCCTGCCCGGAACTAGCAAGGGGATCCTGTGGTAGGGCGCGTCAAAGAGCGATCGCACGGCGAGCGAAGGGCTAGCAATCCCCGAGGAGAGGAGTTCGCTCACCGCTCCGCCATACCCAAAGAGCATGGCACGGTCGCCCGGCGTGGCTCCGGTAGGAACGTTCTGTACGTGGTCGAAGCTCCCCGTGCGTTGGATCGTTCGAGTCTGGAACGCAGAGGCGGCGGTGAGACCCAGGTCGGTTTTCACGGGATCGAGGCCGAGCCTCGCCCGAATCCTGTTCAAGGCTTGGGTCGCCTCGACCGCGCTCGGGGTCGGCTCGGCGAGGGTCATGGTGGCATCGGGCAAAACTCGGACCGTCCAGTCCTGATGCGCTGTGTGCCGGCGGTTGAGGGTGACCGTGCACTCGAACTTGTGCGTGCCGACCGCAAGAGGGTCCGCGGGAGTGTGGACGACAGCTCGGAGCCCCTCGTCGTATCTCGCGGTCACCTCCTTGCCGTCACGAACCAGGCGGACTTCGGTGATCTTGAGACCGTCGTCGCTCCAGATCTTCCAACGAACCTGGGGTCGCGCATAGAGAAGGTCGCCCATCGGTGAAGGAAGCTGGTAGTGGTAGGTTCCGCCTGCGGGCGCGCCGCGCGCCAGGCAGGGGAGAAGCAGAACCGGGATCCAGGCACGCACCACTGCCATAGAAGATGTGTTCCGCGTCCTTCCTGATACGTCTTGCGGGTTCTGCGGAAGTCCGGTACTCCTCCTTGGATCGGGCCCTGGTACACAGCGGCTGGTACGATGGACCTCCATGTCCTCTTCCCTCGTTGCTCGCGCTCAAGCCTGGCTGGAAGCCCATGCGAGCGAGCTTCAGCAAGAATACCAGGCTCTGCTCCGGATCGCGAGCGTCGAGTCCGACCCTGAGCCCGGTGCGCCGTTTGGCAGGGCGAATCGAGAGGCCCTGGACTTCATGCTTGGGCTCGGCAGCAAATGGGGGATGGCGGTCAAAGACGTCGAGGGCTACTGCGGATTTGCGGAGTTCGGTACAGGTGAGCGGATGGTGATGTCCATGGGGCACCTCGACGTCGTGCCGGTGGGTCCGGGATGGAAGTATCCACCCTTTGGTGCAGAGGAGCACGACGGGTATGTCTACGCCCGCGGGGCGGTGGACGACAAGGGGCCGACGATCGCCTCCTTCTTCGCGATGCGGGCGCTCCAAGAGTGCGGCGGGGTGGAGGGGGTCCGGTTTCGAAGCTTCTTCGGCTGCAACGAAGAGTCGGGCTTCCATTGCGTCCATCGGTACAACGAGACGGAGGAGCCGCCGACCTTCGGGGTGGCGCCGGACTCGGGATGGCCCTTGATCCATGGCGAGAAGGGGATCGCGAACCTATATTTGGAAGCGCCCTTGCCCACCGGGTCCACAGAACTGCTCGAAGTGAGCGGCGGGCAACGGCCCAACATCGTGATTGACTCATGTCGCGCCCGATTGCGCGTTTCGCCGGAGGCAAAGGGAGAGGTCGAGGAGGCTCTGACCAAAAGGTGGGATAGGAACGTGACGACGGAGTGGTCCGGGGACGTTCTCGAGATCGAGGCCGTCGGAAAAGCCGCGCACGGAGCCTGGCCCTTCGGTGGCGACAATGCGGCGACCCGACTATTCCGGTTCCTGCGCGAGATCGTTCCCCTGGACCAGAAGCCTGCCTTCGAGGCCCTCTTCTTCGCGGGGCACCCAGGCGGCGATGGCCTCGGAATTGCCGGCTCCGACGAGCCCAGCGGGGCACTCACGGCGAACCTTGGCATCGTGGAAACGGTGGCGGGCAAGATTCGACTCACGGTGAACGTCCGATATCCGGTGACCTGGGCCGGGGATCAGGTCAGTGATCGCTGCGTGGCCTTTTTGACCAAGAAGGCACCAAGCTTGACCCTCGCGGGCTTTGACGACTCCAAGCCGCTCTACTTCCCGCTCGACCATCCGATGGTGACGGCGATTTGCGAGGCCTATCGGGCCGAGACCGGCGACATGCGGGAACCTACGACCATGGGGGGCGGTACCTATGCGAGAGCCATGCCGCGAACGGTCAGTATTGGGACGGGTTGGGACGGGGACGGGGACGCACACGAGACCGACGAGAGGCTGGCCCTGGCAAGCCTGCACAAGATGGCGCGGATCTACGCCCATATCTTCGTTCGACTCGCGAGCATCTAGGAGCTCCTCATGTTTCGCAACCTTAGGACGATCCATCGCTGGGTTGGGCTCGCCGGTTCGTTGTGCATGCTCGTGCTCGCGGTTTCTGGCTTCTTCCTGGCCCTCAAGTCGGAGTTCGGCTGGATGAGGCCGCCCACTCGGGAAGCGGGGGAAGTCCACTCGCTGGAATCCTCGCTCCATCCCACCCAGGTCCTGGACGCGGCGTTCGCGGTCGGGTTGCCCCAGCTTGCGGACCTCGACGACGTGGATCGGTTCGAGTATCACCAAAAGGGGCACCTGTACAAGGTGTTGAGCAAGGATGGGTACCACGAGGTCCAGGTGGACGCGGCGGAAGGCACCGTGCTCTCCGTGGGCAAGCGGAACGACCAGTTCACCGAGGACATCCATGACCTCAGCATCCTTCATCCCGAACTGAGGAAGTTCCTCCTGCCCGTCGTGGCCGCCTGCCTCTTTACGCTCGGGGTGACGGGGGTTGTGATGTACTTTGTGCCGGTCGTGCGGCGATGGCGCTTCCGCCACCGAAACGCGACCTAGACCGGGAGCCGGTACTTCTCCACGATCTCGATCGCCGCCTCTGGCCCCTGCATGCCCTTCACGTTCACCTGCTTCTCCTCCAGGAGCTTGTAGATCTCAAAGAAGTGGTGGATCTCCTTGACGGTGTGAGGGTTCAGTTCGGAGAGAGAGCTTCGCTGGCCGAACCTTGGATCCTTGAGGGCGACACAGATGAGCTTTTCGTCCGGCTTGCCACCGTCGTCCATCTCGAGCACGCCGATCGGCTTGCTCTCGATCACGCAGCCGGGGAAGGTCGGGTGCGAGACGAGGACGAGGGCGTCTATCGGGTCCCCGTCGAGATAGTTGGTCTGAGGAAGGAACCCATAGTCCCAGGGATAGAAGAGGGGGGAAAAGAGCACACGGTCGAGCCTGAGAGCCCCGAGATCTGGGTCGAACTCGTACTTGTTCGAACTGAAACGCGGGATCTCGATCACTACGTTGAACTCGCTGGGAGCTCGGCGCCCGAGCGGGATGTTCATCAACGACATGGCTGAGACTCTACCGGCCAGGTCGCAGGTTGCGGTAGCGTTGGACCCGGATGCACGTTTTTGTCCCCAAGTCGCCTCCCGAGGAGGTCGTGGCGCGGCTGGAGAGGATTCTCGGCAAAGAGAACTTGACCATAGAAGGTGGGCCGCCCCCGGAGACGACCGTGCTCGTGGACGGGCGGCCGAGCCGGGAAACGCTCGCCTCGCTGCCGCAGATCGAGGCCGTGATCGTCCCCTTCGCCGGGGTCCCGGTCGAGACCTTGGAGACGGTTCGTGCCCAGGGAGGGATCGCGCTCTATAACCTGCACCACAACGCCGCGGCCACGGCGGAGAAGGCGATCGAGCTTCTCTTGGCGGTCGCGAAAGGCACGGTCAAGAACGACGCGCGGTTGCGCCAGAACGACTGGGGCGGGCGCTACGAGTCCGCGACCGGGGTCTCGATCTCGGGCCGTTCTGCACTCATCCTCGGCTACGGACGGATCGGGGCTCGGGTGGCGGCGGTGCTGGCTGCGATGGGCGCCACGGTGAGGGCGACGAAGCGAATCGCCCGGAGCGCCTTCGACGGCGAGGTCGAGATTTACTCCCCCACCGCGCTCGCGAACCTTCTCCCGAAGAGTCAGATCGTCATCGTGTGCGCGCCGCTGACGGCGGCGACCGAAGGCTTGCTCGGTCCGCGCGAGATCGGGATGCTTCCTGGTGACGCGATTCTCGTGAACGTGGCCCGCGGCAAGATCGTGGACGAGGAGGCTGTCTTCCACGCGCTTCGAGACGGGAAGATTCGGGGTGCCGGGCTGGATGTCTGGTGGCAATACGGGCGCAGCGGGGAGGACAGGACGCCGCCCAGCCGCTTCGACTTCGCCTCGCTCGAGAACGTGGTCATGAGCCCGCACTGCGGCGGGTCTACCATGGACTCAGAGGCCCTGCGGTGGCAGGCCCTTGCCGACTTGTTGGAGCGGATCGCGGCTGGGAAAGCCGACCCGATTGATCTAGAAGCGGGGTACTAGCCGCTAGGCAAGCTCGGCGACGAGGCCCCATCGGCGAGCCCTGGTAGCCCGGACGTGAACCGTCTTCCCTTTGAGGTCGCGACCTGCGGGGAAATGCACCATGCGAAAACAGCGGGTGTAGCCTTGCCACATCGCGGGGTCCTTGGGCGAAGGCCCTTCCGCCAGCACCTCGAACTCCCTGCCGACGAGGCCCGCGTTGATCTCGTCGGTGATCCCGTTCTGTAGGGCGATCAGGCGGTTCAGGCGATCCATCGCGACCTGCGGGTCCACCTGGGGCAATTCGGCGGCTGGGGTTCCGGGACGGGGCGAGTACCGGAACATATAAGCGCCATCGAACCGGAACCGGCGCATCGCCTCCATGGTCGCCTCGAACTCTTCGTCCGTCTCGCCAGGGAAACCGACGATGACGTCCGTGGTCAACCCGACTTCAGGCATTGCGGTGCGAAGGCTCTCGACGATCGTCGCGAAGGACTCCAAGGTGTAGACCCTTCGCATGCGGGCGAGCAAGGCATCGTGCCCGGCCTGGAGCGGGATGTGGCAATGCTCCATGACCTCGGGCACCTCGCGGATGGTTTGGATGAGGTCGGCCCTGAAGTCTCGCGGGTAAGGGGACGTGAAGCGAACCCTCTCGATCCCTTCGATCCCAGCGACCTCGCGGAGGAGGTCGGCGAACGGAACCCTTCCATCGAGGAGGTTCTTGCCATAGGAGTTCACGGTCTGGCCCAGGAGCGTCACTTCCTTCGTACCCTTCGCAGCGAGTGCGGCCACCTCATCGAGGATGTCCTGGGTCGGTCTTGAACGCTCGCGGCCACGGGTGGTCGGCACGATGCAAAACGTGCAGAACTTGTCACACCCATATTGGATGGGCACAAACGCCTTGAGCTTGGCTTCGCGACCCAGGTGCCGCTGCGGGACATCGGTGACGACGGCCCCTTTCCGATCCGGGAGGTCGAGCCGCAAGGAGAAGCGCTTACCTTGGAGAGCTTCCTCCACGAGGCCCGGTACCTCGGCGATGTGGGCGGTCCCCACGACGAAGTCCACGTGCGGGTTGCGCCGACGAATCTCCTTCGCCCGCGCCTGGGCCATACACCCCGCCACCCCGATCACCATGTCAGGGCGATCCTTCTTCCTCTCGCGCAGCTCCCCGAGGAAGGAGAACGCCTTTTGCTCGGGAAGGGCCCTCACCGAGCAAGTATTGAGCACGACGACTTGGGCCTCGGCCCAGGAGCGGGCAGGCTTGAGACCGAGATCGCGAAGATAGAGCCCGATCTGTTCACTGTCCTCGACGTTCATCTGGCACCCCCATGTCTGGACGAAGAACGTCCCGGCGCGGGATTTCGGACGCGGTGAGGCGGTGAGAGAGGAAGGGCTGAGGAGCCCGTTAGGAGTCATCGAACCGGGACGGCAGGATACCCGCGGCTCTCGTGCCCGTATAATCCTGATGTGACCACCAAGGTCTTGAACCGAGTCTCGGGCTTCCTCGCCTGGGGCGGGGTATTCGTCGCAGGCGTCCTTACCTACGCACACTATACGAACGGTGTCCCGCCGTGCGGTACGGGTGGTGGGTGCGCCAAGGTCGCCGCCGACGAGTCATCCAGGTGGTTCGGCCAACCGGTCGCGCTCTATGGCCTTGTCGCCTATCTCTTGTTGGCCGTGCTCGCGCTGCTCCGCGAAGGGGCGGTCGGCGAGACTTGGAAGCGACTTGCCAAGGTGAGCCTATGGATGGTGGTCGGAGGCTTCGCGCTGAGCATGATGCTCATGTACACCAGCTTGGCGAAGATCAGGGCCGAGTGCCATTGGTGCATTGCCTCAGCGGCGATCATGACCGTCCTCCTCATGGTTCACGTTGCGCTCAAGGAGAAGGAGCCTCCCCAGGCGAAGGAGAGCGGGTTTGGCATCATTGCCCCCACGTTTGTCGGCGTCGTCCTGGCGGCGGCGCTGTTCGGGTTCACGGAGCCTCGGATTCGCGGTTCGGCCCAGGCGGTGAACCTTGGGCCCTATTCGGCCGAGGACCTGATCCCGCCTGCAAACCGCTTGGTCGGTTCGCCCGACGCCCCCATCACCGTGATCGAGTTTGCCGACATCAACTGCCCTGCGTGCCGTTCGTCTTTCTTGGACGCCAAGGTGATCGTGACGAACGGCAAGGGGAAGGTACGCATGGGATTCCGGCACTATCCGCTCTACACCTTGGAAGGGCACGAGTCCAGCATCCAGGCCGCCGTGGTCTCACAGTTCGCGGCCAAGGAAGGGAAGTTCTGGGCGTTCTTGGAGAAGGCGTACGACCCTGCGAACACGGAGCGGGTGAAGACGGTCGACGGCCTGGTCTCGGTCGCCCTCGAGGTCGGGCTGGACGAGGCGGGAGTGAAGAAGGCTCTTCAGGAGGACTCTCCCGAGACCGACCAAGTGGTCGCGGACTTTGTGATGACCCAAACCCTGGGGATCAAACTGACCCCCAGCTTCATCGTGATCGCTCCCGGCACCACCCCCAAGATCGGGAACCCGGTCCAGCTTGCACGCCTCCTCGCCGAGTCGCCCTATCGGGAGATCATCAACGGGCGGTGAGGAGCAAGGGCACGGTTTGCGTCGCGATGTCAGGCGGCGTGGATAGCAGCGTGGCCGCGGCCATGCTCCTGCGGCGCGGCTACGACGTGATCGGTGTCACCTTGCAGATTTGGCAAGAGAGCCAGACGGACCCGCGCCATTCCGGATGCTGCTCCCTGGGCGCGGTCGAGGACGCCAAAGCGGTTGCCCGCGCTCTCTCGATCCCGCACTATACTTTCAACTATCAGGACTCGTTCCGCAGGGCCGTGATCCACGAGTTCGTAGAGGAGTACGCCGCGGGCCGTACGCCGAACCCTTGCGTGACGTGCAACCGTTCGGTGAAGTTTCACGAGTTGCTCGATCAAGCTCGCGAACTAGGGTGCGACCGATTGGCCACGGGACACTATGCGAGGGTTCGGCGCTATGCCGGGCGGCACCGGCTGTTGCGGGCCCGGAACCTAGAGAAGGATCAGAGCTACGTCCTATACATGCTCGGCGAGGAGCAACTTTCCCGAGTTATGTTCCCGCTCGGGGAGTTGGAGAGCAAGGCTTCTACCCGGCGAATGGCGCACGAGCTTGGTTTGATTGTGGCCGAGAAGCCAGACTCGCAGGAGATTTGCTTCGTGGGACCGGAAGGCTATCGAGGGTTCCTTCGTGCCGAGCGTCCGGGGTTGGCGCTCCCTGGTGAGATCATGGGTCCGGATGGCAAGGCGATGGGGTTGCACGGCGGGGTCGCCGATTTCACGGTCGGCCAGCGCCGGGGTCTTGGCGTTGCGACGGGCGAGCCGCTCTATGTGACGAAGATCGAGCCCGAGACGCGCAGAGTCTACGTGGGGCGCGCGGACGCCCTCTTTCAGCGCGAGGTCGTCCTCGATGACGTTGTCTGGAACTCGGATCTGCGAGACGGGTCCAGGGTGACGGCGAAGATCCGCTCCACGATGCCCGCGCAGCCGGCGCGGATTCGGCGGGGCGATCGAGTCGAGCTTCGGTTCGACCAACCTGTCCGCGCCGTGGCTCCCGGTCAGATTGCGGTAGCCTATCGCGGCGCTTCCGTGGTCGCCGGCGGACGCATCGTCTCAAGTTGAAATGGAGATCCTGCTCGTTCTGCTCGTCGTGATGACTGCGGGGATGCTCTTCCTCGGCTTCGCCGCACTTCGGGCGGCGAGCAGCGTGAGGAAGGAGCTCTCGTCCCTGGACAAGCGGATCACCGACCTCTCCACGCAGGTGCAACAGCAGTCGGAACGCATCCATGCGGTGTCCGCGAGCTTGGACCGTCGCAAGCAAGAGCCGGTCTTCCTCGTCGCGGACGCCTTGCAGAGTTGGAAGAGCCGCGGCGTCTTGGGCACGGCGATGCTTCTCGGTGTCCGACTTTTTCGGTCATACTTGGGCAGTAGGTCGCCGCGCAAGGCATTGCCGCCCCCGAAGCGACCTTGAGAGAGTAGACGATGAATGGAAACGACGACAAGAACGCTTTGGTGTACCTACTGGCCGGCTTTGGGCTTGGGTGCTTGATCGGCGCGATCGCAGGCCTCCTATTCGCTCCGAAGACGGGAACTGAGACTCGCGAGTTGGTCGGCTCGAGGATGAAGGACCTGAAGTCGAAGACGGAAGACTGGATCAACGAGCAGCGGGCCAAGCGAGCACCTGCCAAGAATCCAGAAGAAGTCGGCGCCTAGTTCCCGCGGGCGGCCATGGACGGCTGGAGGGCCTGGAACACCGCTTGGCGGATCCTGCTGTGGATCTCGCTGGTCATCGGTGCGCTCTGGTTCCTTTGGGCCGTCCGTGCCGTGCTGCTTCCTTTCGTGCTCGCTTTTCTTTCGGCCGTGATTGTCGAGCCGGCGGTCGAGGGGCTTACGCGTCGTCGGGTAAAGCGACCCTTCGCGGTCGTCGCGGTGACGGTTGCCTTCTTCGGCGTGTTGGGGTTGGTGGCGGCATGGCTCGCAACGCCCGTGAGCCAGCAAGTCCAGGTGGCGCAGTCCGCGATCCAACAGGCCGCGGACTCCTTCGCTTCGGGGTCTGCTGATGACTCCATGGGGCAAGTGGATGCCGTGCTGGCTCGGCTGTCGGGCTTCACGGAGCAGTTTGGGTTCGTGCTGGACCGCGAGACCATCGTGACCAAGTTCATCGAGCCCCGCCAGGAGAAGATCGGCGCTTGGCTCGAGTCTTTTGCAAACGGCCTGTTCAACGCGGTCACGACGATGCTCTCCCAGGCTTTCGGATTGGTCTTCGTGCCGATCTTCGTCGTGATGCTCCTGATGGACCTTCACCTCTTCCGCAAACGGCTCCGGGATTGGTTCCCGCCTTCGATCCGCGAGTCTGGCATGGCCCTGATCGCGGAGGTCGGCGACGTGTTCAAGGCCTACCTTCGGGGCATCTCGATCTCGGTCACGCTCTATGTGCTCATGATGATGCTGGTGCTCGCACTCATGGGGGCGCCCTACTTCGTGCTTCTCTCGATCATCGCGGGCATCCTGTATCTCATCCCGGTGATCGGCGGGATGATCACTTCGATCCTTGTCTTTACCGTGATCGCCTTGAGCGGGCAGACCGGTTCCAGCTGGTTCGACGTGGGTTCGCCCGTGGCCTATGGCGCGTGCGTGGTCGGTGCGCTCTTCGTGCTGGGCACTTCGTACGATATGCTCGTGAACCCGAGGATCGTGGGCAAAGCGGTGAGCCTGCACCCCTTCTTCGCGGTGTTCGTGGTCTTCTGTGGTGGTGCCCTCTTCGGTGTGCCAGGGATGATCCTGGCCGTGCCGGTGGCCGGTGCCACCAAGGTCGTGCTGGAAAAGCTCCTTCGACTCTCGACCAGCTCACAAGACCTGGTGAACCTTCCCGCGGTTCCGGGACGGCACCGGATCGCGATCTAGGCCCTCAAGGAGTAGGGAGACCCGCGAGTTCGTCTAATCTCATTGTATGAGCTTTGCGACCCTTGCCGCGCTTTGGACGACTGCCTATGCGTTCGCCCCCGGTGTGGCGCACCAATATGACGTCAAGGTCACGTTCGACGGATTCTTGCCGGTCTTGGGAGGGAACGAAGGCAAGGCAGAGATCAAACTTGGGGTCCGCGTGGAGGGGCTCAAGGGCATCGAAGGGACCACCGCCGCCATCAACGAGATCACGGCGTTCGAGATCTCGTTCAATGGTGCCAAGCTCCCTTTGACCGTGGACAACGTGACCGATTACTTCCCGCGCTCCACGCTCATCATTGAACCGACGGGGAAGCTCGTGAAGAACGACGCCCCGGACAAGAAGCTCCCTGTCCGCTTGCCTGGGCTGGACGTTCGCAGGCTCCCGGACATCACTTATGTCCCGATCGAGTTCGCTCGGATCAACACGAGCCCCGGCGAGTCCTGGACCTTCGAGCGGGACTTCGGCGGTACACCCATGAAGTACGACTGCAAAGCCACGGGGGAAGAGGACGGCTTGGTCAGGATCGAAGTAGCCGTTCGGCAGGAGTACACCGTCTTGGAGAATGACTCCCTGGAAGTGGTCACCGACCGTTCCAGTGCCGTACGCGAGGTGAAGACGGTGCTGATGGGGACAGGGTTCGTCCTTTTCGACCAAGAGTTGGGGATGGCTCGAAAGGCGGTGATGTCGAACGTTGCGACGAGCGAGGCGAAAGATCTGAAGGACGGGGCCGTCACCGTTCGAAAACTCAAGACGGACTACGAGGTCGCACTGGGCTCGCCGCGCACCAAGGCGAAGACCCCTTGGTGGATCCAAGTGCGAGACACGGCGGTGCTCGCCCGAAAGAACCCGAGCACCGTCGTTGGGATGATCCAGATGGCTGCGCTTCTCGGTATGGAACGTTTGCCCAAGACCTGGGCTGCCGCGCTACGTCCCATCGAGAGCCATATCCGACAGTGGCTGCCTAGGCTCCTTTGGCAAAGGTAGATTCTTGGCGTGAAGGACGCAGCAGAGCGGGCCGCATGGCTTCGGGACGAACTAGCCCGGCACAACCGGCTGTACTACGTCCATGAGCGACCCGAGATCAGCGATTCGGAGTACGACCTTCTCTTTCGTGAGCTGGTCGAGATCGAGTCTGACCACCCCGAGTTGCAGACGCTGGACAGCCCGACGCTCCGGGTCGGTTCCGCGCCTTCGGAATCGTTCGCCCAACATCGGCACATCGTGCCCATGCTGTCGCTGGACAATGCTTTCAGCACAGAGGAACTTCGCGCCTTTGACACCCGGATCCATCGTACGCTTGGCACCGAAGAGCCGATAGCCTATTCGTGCGAGCACAAGCTGGACGGTCTCTCGCTCTCCCTAACCTACCTTGACGGCGTACTGGCGACCGCGGCGACGCGCGGGGACGGTACTACGGGCGAAGTGGTGACTGCGAACGCCAGGACGGTCGGCGGGGTGCCGCTCCGGCTTGCGGAGGGTGCGCCGGCTGGTTCGAGGATCGAAGTGCGAGGCGAAGTCTTGATGACCAAGCGGGCCTTCGCCGAAGTGAACGCGAGCCGGCTCGCACGAGGGGAGGAGGCTTTCGTGAACCCTCGGAACGCGGCGAGCGGAGGGATGCGCCAGCTGGACAGCAGGCTCACCGCGGAGCGCCGCTTGCGGTTCTATGCCTACGGCATCGGCGATGTGACCGGTATGTCCGAACTCGCTCCGACCTTGACAGAGAGGCTGGCCTGGTTGCGAGACTTGGGCTTCCCCACGAGTCCGGGCGCGAAGCGGGTGGTGGGTATCGAGGGTGCGGCAAAGTTCGCCGAGGGAGTTCTCGCGATGCGGGACTCACTCCCCTATGGGATTGACGGTGTGGTAGTCAAGGTGGACGGGATCGCGCTCCAAGCGGAGTTGGGAAGCACCGCCAGGGGGCCGCGATGGGCGATCGCGCTCAAGTTTCCCGCCGAGCAAGCCTTCACCCGGCTGCTGGGGGTGTCGGACCAGGTGGGCAGGACCGGCGTGGTGACTCCGGTCGCGGAACTGGATCCCGTCTTCGTAGGTGGGGTGACGGTGAGCCGGGCAACGCTCCACAACTACTCCGAGGTAGCCCGCAAGGGGCTGAGGATCGGCGATACGGTCATCGTCCAGCGGGCTGGAGACGTGATCCCGGAGGTGTTAGGGCCCGTGCTGGAGAAGCGGCCCGCAGGGGCGCAGGCACCGGTGCCCCCGGCAGAGTGCCCTGACTGTGGCGCCGTGCTGATCGTTTCGGAGGGGCTGGTCTCGCTCCGTTGTCCGAACACCCACGGCTGCCCTTCCCAGATCGAGTCCAAGATCGTTCACTTTGCATCGAGGACGGCGATGGACATCGAAGGTCTGGGAGAGAAGCAGGTCGCCCGATTCGCAGAACTCGGTTGGCTCTCGGACGTCGCAGGGATCTATGGCCTCGCCTCCCGACGAGCGGAACTGGTCGGGCTGGAACGCATGGGCGAGCTCAGCGTCGAGCGGCTGCTGAGCGCGATTGAGGCGTCCAAGCAGCCTCCCTTAGGTCGGTTCATCTTTGCCCTGGGAATCCCCTTGGTGGGGAGCAGGACGGCGGCGGACCTCGCCCGGAGCCTGGGCTCGGTGAACCGCCTCTTGGCGACGACAGAGGCGGAGCTCGCCGAGATCGAGGGGATCGGCCAAACGACCGCCGCTCAGATCGTGGAGTGGCTCTCGGAGCCGGGGAACCGGGCTCTCGTGTCGGCGCTCCTCGAGGCCGGGGTGGAGCCCCGAGGCCAGGAGCCCCTAGGCGATCACTTCGCGGGCAAGACCGTGGTCTTCACGGGAAAGCTCGAGCACATGACCAGAGAGGACGCCGAGGCTTTGGTCGCCTCGTTGGGTGGAAAGGCTTCGGGATCGGTGAGCAAGGGCACCTCGCTTGTCGTCGCAGGGCCTGGGGCGGGCTCAAAGTTGAGCAAGGCGGAGTCACTTGGTATCCCAGTCGTGAGCGAGGAGGAGTTCCTAGCCAGTCTTCCGGACGGTCGAGGGTGAGCGTACCGGTCTTAGGGCCGGGCCAGTTCGACCTCGAGCGAAGTCTGGGTGGGGGGCAAGTCTTTGGCTGGCGGGCCGATTCCCATGGGGTTTGGAGCGGGGTGGACGGCGACCGTGCGTACTCGGTCCATCAGACGAGCCTCGGCACGCACCTCGATGCAGGAAACGCCGCCGAGTTCCGCCGGTTCTGCCAGGCGCACATCAGCCTGGAGGATGTCAGGCGAGAACTGGTCATGCGCTGTCCGAGCATCCTTTCGGCCGTCGAGTCCGCACAGGGGGTTCGGCTGCTCCGACCGTCTTGTGCCTCCCAGGTCTTGCTCTCCTTCGCGTGTACTTCGAACAACCAGCTTCCACGGATTGACCAAATGGTGGAGACGCTTCGTTCTATCGGGCCCACGGTCGGGGCTGGTGGTGGTGGACCGATCCAAGGGTTCCCCAGCTTGGAGCACGTGGCCGGGCTGGGCGAGGACTGGCTGCGCGAGCGGGGGTTCGGCTACCGTGCTTCGAGCTTGCCCAAGGCGTGTAGGCAAGTCGTCGAGCGAGGCGGCGAAGAGTGGCTCCAGAGCCTCAAGGACTGCCCCTATGAACAGGCTCGGCTCCAGCTGTGCCAGTTGGCGGGGATCGGCCCGAAACTGGCGGACTGTATCGCGCTCTACGGTCTGTGGCACGGTGAGGCGGTACCGGTGGACACCCACCTGTGGCAGGCGGCGGTGCCGATCTTCGCCTCACATTGGGCGGGCACCCCGTTCGGACCCATGAAAGGGGCCGCGCTGGCCAAGGAGATGCGTTCCGTCTTTGGGGAACTGGCAGGCTGGGCCCAGCTCTTCCTCTTCTCAGCGCGACTCTTCGACCACGGCTCGCGCAGACGGGTACAACCCAAGCGATGACCGGTATCACGCTGGCCGCGGCCCTGCTTGCCTGGACCCCGTTCTCGCTCATGTGCGAGCTGGACAATGTCGCCGTGAACGAGAGTTCAGGGCTCGCAGCGAGCAACCACGCCCCTGGGGTCTTCTACACGCACAACGACAGCGGGGACGGCCCGAGGTTCTTCCGGTTCCGCAAGGACGGGACCGTGGATGCGACGTTCAACCTCTCCGCCACCGCCGTAGACTGGGAAGACATGGAGTCCGCCGTTGTCGGCGGTACTCGGTTCCTGTACTTTGGAGACATCGGCGACAACGCGAGGGCGAGGGCGAAGGTCACGGTCTACCGGTGCGAGGAACCCGCGCTCACGGCGGGGTCGAGCGTGGTGGCAACGACGAAGTTCGACTTCCGGTACCCGGACGCACCTCACAACTGTGAGGCGATGTTCGTCGCCCCGGATGGAGCGGTGTGGTTCGTCACAAAAGAGTCTGGCCCGGCCAAGGTGTTTCGGGGAACGCCCTCGACGAGCGGCACTGCGACCCTGGAACCGAAGGGCACCCTCACGATCAATACCGGCGGTCTAGGGGGCCAGCTGGTCACGAGCGCAACGATCTCTCACGATGCGAGGCTGGTCGTCGTGCGGACCTACACTGGGGTGCGGTCCTACCGGGCTGGAGCAGGCCTGGAAGGGTGGTGGAACTCGCCGGAAGAATCACTGGGAAACCTGATCGAGATCCAAGGGGAGGCGGTGTGCTTCTCCCTGGACGATGGCGCCGTCCTTACCTCCAGCGAAGGCGTTCCATGCCCAATTCTCATCAGTTTGCGAAAGAATCCACGTGCGACCGGTGGTTTGAACCTAAGACCGCCCCTTTGACATGGGGATAAGTGGCCTTTCGACCCAGGCCTTTGGTCAGGATTCCTGCGGTTTTTTGCCGACCCTTGAACCGCCGAGCCGGTATACAAGCGTTCGCGGCACCCGCCGTAGCAATGCGCAACGGTTACTAGCCTTATGCGAAAGTCGTCCCTTTTGGCGACGCTCACACTCCTTCTGACTTCGGTCACGGGCGTGTCAGCGAGCCCTTCAGTCATCAACATCAATATGAAGCTCGCCGAGCGGCTCGAGATCGAGAAGAAGCCGCTCGAGGTCAAGTACGTTTTCGATCGGACCCTGGGGAGGGGTCGAACCATGAAGATCGAGGAAGGGGTCGAGGGCCGGGTCTATACTCGGTTCGCCCAGGTCTTCGTTCACGGCAAGCTCGTCGCCGAGAAGCCGGTGAAGCAGACGATTCGCGAGTCGCAGCCTGCGGTGTACGCCATGGGGCCTTCCGGTTTCTCCACGAGTCGTGGCAGCTTCACGCGGGCCCAGGTTCGCGAGATGGAGTCCACCGCCTACACCCCGGACGCGGGCCGTGGGGCACGCGCTACGTTCCGCACTCGCACCGGGCGCCGCGCCGCCTATGGGGTGGTCGCCGTGGACCCGCGCGTCATTCCGTTGAACACCCTCCTGTTCGTAGAGGGCTATGGCTTCGCGGTGGCGGCGGACACCGGAGGTGCGATCAAGGGCAATATCATTGACGTTTGTCTTCCGACGAACGCAGAATGCATGCAATGGGGCCGCAGGGACGTAACGGTCCACATCTTCCGGGAAAAAGTCCAACCGGGCGAGTAGCCGAGGTCGTCGCCAGGGCCAAGCGGCACGGCCTCGATCCGAGGAAGTCCCTTGGCCAGCACTTCCTGGTCTCGCCTGGGCACGTCTCCCGCATCGTGGACGAGGCCCGTGGCTTGGCTTCGGTCGTCGAGGTCGGCCCTGGGCCCGCGACCCTGACCCCCGGCCTGGTCGAAGCGGTGGGCACCGTGGTGGCGGTGGACATTGACCCTCGGGTAGGGCCGATTCTGGCGGAGGCGGCACCGGAGGCTCGGTTCATCCTTGCCGACATCCTTGAGTTCAACCTGGCGGCGTGCATTGGTACCCTGCCCCGTCCTTGCGGCATCGTCTCGAACATGCCCTATAACATCACGGGGCCGTTGCTGGACCGGGTAGCCCGGGTGGCGGACTCGGTTGACCGTGCCATCCTCATGATGCAGACGGAAGTGGCGCGGAAGGTCATGGCGCTCGCCGGGAACTCGGCGCGAGGCGCCCTCTCCGTTCTCATGCAGTGGGACTTCGAGATCGCGCTGGTTTCTCGGGTGCCGGCGGGGGCGTTCTATCCTCCGCCCAAGGTGGAGAGCACGGTGCTGCGGCTCACCCCTCGGGCGGCGCGGCCCGATCCACGGACCCGAGCCATCGTCCGGTCGGGCTTTGCTCACCCCAGGAAGACCTTGGCCCACAACCTCGGTTGGCCGCGGGCGGATATCCTCGGGCTTCTCGAGGAGCTCGACCACCCACCGTTGGTCCGTGCGCACCAACTCTCACAGGAGGACTGGCAGTTTCTGGCATCGAAGTCACCGACGCCTTGAAGGCGCAAGCCCGCTTGGCAGGTTTTTCCTTGGTCGGCGTCGCCAGGGCCAAAGAGCCGACCGGTCACTCCTTCTATCGAGCCTGGATCGAGAAGGGCTACCACGGCACGATGGAGTACCTTTCCAACTCGATCGCGCAACGAGGCGACCTCGATTCGGTCCTTCCTGGTGTGCGCAGCGTGCTGGCCTGCGCGATGTTCTATTCGCGCCCAGCCCGGCAAGAGTCCCCGCGCATCGCTCAATATGCCCTGGGGCGGGACTATCACAAGGTGTTGCGCGGCAAGCTCCGCAAACTGGGGCTTTGGCTCGAATCCCAAGTACCCGGCTGCGTGACCCGGCCCTGTGTGGACTCGGCGCCCATTCTCGAGCGAGAACTTGCCCAGAACGCTGGTCTAGGCTGGTTCGGTAAGAACACTTGTTTGATCAATAGCGAGCGCGGCAGTTGGTTCGTGCTCGGCATGCTGCTCACGACCGCGGAGCTCTGGCCCGATGCTCCGGCGGTCGGCGGGTGTGGCAGCTGCCAGCGATGTGTGGAGGCATGCCCGACCGGGGCGATCGTCCACGAGGAGGGCCGCTGGCAAGTGGACGCGCGAAGGTGTGTGAGCTACCTGACCATCGAGCACCGCGGCGGTTTCAGCCGGGAACAAGCGGCGTGGGTCGGGGACTGGACGTTCGGTTGCGACGTCTGCCAGGAGGTGTGCCCGTTCAACGAGCCTCGTGCGAGCCAGCCGATGCGATCACCTCGGGTCGAGGAGGAAGGGCTTGCATCGAGCCGGGAATGGCCCTCGGTGGGGCACATTGCGACGATCGAGGAGGGGGAATGGGACCTCCTCACGCGCGGGTCGGCAGTGCGCCGAGCCGGTTGGTCGGGCTTGCAACGGAACGCGCGCGCCAACCTGGAGAACGCTCAGCAGACGAAGGGCTGACCCAGCGGCCGGGCACCGAGGGCGATCAAGGCGGCGGCGCACTCGGCACCGGGGTTGACTCGGACAGGCCTACCCGCCCTCAAAGCTGCCTTGGCGAGCTGTTCCATGTTTCCCGAGGCGCGCCCATGAACCAGGTCGAGTTGTCGCGAGAGCCCGACGACCAGACGGTCTCGCACCCGGTTGCTGTTCCGATGGTAGTCCCGGTCGGGCGTCACGGCACTCACCACGAGGTCCGTCCTTGGGTCGAAGGCGAACCGCCACAATCGGGCGGCGGCGAACGCCTCTTGGTCGAGTTGGGGGCCGAGCACCACATAGTGACCCCGATCGAGAACAAGGATCCGTGGGGCACCGAAGCGCAGGGGGACTACTGCGGCTCGCTGGTACGCGGGAGTGTCGTGCCCGCTCACCAGGGCGCGCCCTTCGAGAACGTGCTCCTCGCTCAGCTGCTCGACCATCTCGAGCGCTGGCCTGTCCGGCTCCCGCGAAGCGAGCACGGTGGCGGTGTCTGCTCCCAGGAGTTTTTCGTTGCCGAAGAGGAACAAGACTCCAGGGGGATCGGGAGTGATCTCTTCGATCCCGGATGGGTAGTGGGCATCGGCCAGAGTCAACCATTGAATCTTGGAAGCACTGAGGCGCTTCTCCAACTCCGCCGCGTGTTGCACCCACAGCTTCCGGCCGGTCACCCACGCCGCGGCTGCGTGGGGCGGGATTCTGTACTCTTCGGTCATCGCCTCCTCGCCGAGCTTGAGGAACTCGTCCGGCGATCGCCCCCACAAGTCGTTCCGCGTGTGGATCCTGGCGATGGACTTGCCGCCGATGCCAGGGCAACCGACAAGGGCGAGAGTGAGGCGACGCCGGTTCATTCTTTGCCTGCGAGTTCCAAGGCCCGTTGAAGGAGGCGGGTGAGATCAGCGGAGCGCGCGTTCATTGCATGGACGACATCTTCGTGGTCGAGCGTTGTGGCCTCCATGCCTGCGGCAAGGTTGCTCACGACCGCGATACACCCGTACTCGACGCGGGCTTCCGAGAGGAGGATGGCCTCGGTGCCCGCCGTCATCCCTACGATTCCGGCCCCCAGGCTCGCGAGCATGGCGATTTCAGCCTTGGTCTCGTACCGAGGGCCGTCCAAGTTGGCATAGACGCCGCCATCGGCGACCTCGATGCCGGTCAGTCGCGCTGCGTCTAAGAGGTAGTGCGCTGCGGGCGCGGGCTCGGTCACGTCGGTGTGGACGACTTCGCGATCGTAGAGGGTAGACCTTCTGAAGCTGAGGTCCAAGAAGTCACGAACAATGACGATCGTGCCGGTCGGCCAATCCCGGCGCAGCGACCCCACCGCCGCGGTGGCGAGGCAGACCTTGACCCCGGATCGCCGAAGCCCATCGGCGATCGCTCGAAACTCGATTCGGTGCGGTGGCACGCTGTGACCCTCGCGGTGCCGCTTGACGAGCATGGTCGCCGAGTCGGTGAGCGCCGCGTGGAAAGTTCCGAAGGGTGTGGGCACGCGCACGGGCCGGGAAGACATGCTCGCGAGCAAGGGCCCGGTTCCGGTTCCTCCGATCAGCGCGACTCGGGCTAGCGACACACGGGGAGCCTACCCGCGCCATACTGGAAGCGATGCCGCCCTCCATCACGTTCCTCGGTGCCGCCCAGACCGTGACGGGGTCCCGACACCTACTCGATATCGAGGGTCGGAAGGTGCTGGTGGACTGTGGCCTCTTCCAAGGCCCTCGTGAGCTGCGTGAGCGCAACCGGCACGACACAGGTCTCGAAGCGAGGGAGGTGGACTCCGTCGTGCTCACCCATGCCCACATGGATCACATTGGCTACCTGCCCGTGCTCGTGAAGCAAGGCTTCAAGGGCCCGGTCTACGCGAGCCCTGCGACGATCGCCCTCGCAAGGATCAGCCTTCCTGACAGTGGGCGAATTCAAGAAGAGGACTATCGGTACGATCTCAAGAAGGGGAGGGAGACCGAGGGACCTCTCTACACCGAGGCCGAAGCCTACGCGGCACTGAAGCTGTTGCGCCCGGTGCACTATTTCCAGGACGTCGAGCTGGGGAACGGGGCACAGTTCCGATTCCTGCCTGCCGGTCACATTCTGGGCTCTGCCTTCGCCGAGATCTACTTTGCGAGCGGCGAGCGCATCCTGATGAGTGGTGACCTTGGTCGGCCGAACCGGCCCATCCTCAAGGATCCGACGCCCGTGGACTATGCCGAGTACCTCGTCTTGGAGAGCACTTATGGTGACCGCTTGCACGACAAGTCTGACCCTGCCGACACTCTCGCGGAGGTGCTGGAGAGCACGGTTCGGAACCGTGGCTGCGTGATCGTGCCGAGCTTCGCCATCGGTCGCACCCAAGAGTTGCTTTGGTACATCCATCAGCTCCACGAGGAACGGCGCATTCCCCGAGTACCCATCTATGTGGACAGCCCGATGGCGACCTCCGTGACCGATGTCTACTCGAAAGGAACGGAGGACCACGATGCCGAGATGCGGGAGAGCCTTCGCCAGGGCACGAACCCTCTCGAAGAAGGCACGGTGCGACTCGTCAGGGACCGGGCAATGAGCAAGGCCCTCAACGACATGCGGGGGCCGATGATGGTGATCAGTGGGAGCGGGATGCTCACTGGCGGTCGCGTGCTCCACCATCTCCGAAACCGGATCAGCGATCCTACGACCACAGTGCTCTTCACGGGATATCAAGCCGAGGGGTCACCGGGCCGTCGGCTCAAGGACGGAGCGGAGACGATGAGGTTCTTTGGCGAGGAGGTCGAGGTGCGGGCTGAGATCCGCTCTCTCGAGGGCCTCTCCGCGCACGCCGACCAGGGTGAGATCCTTTCCTGGCTCCGCGGCTTCCGCGAAGCACCTCGGCAGACGTTCTTGGTTCATGGCGAGCCGGGCCCGCAGGAGGTGCTCTCGAGCCTGATCAAGCAGGAGTTGGGCTGGGAAGTGGCGATCCCGTCTTGGAAGGAGCAACGGGATCTCTAGGGAGGATCCTCTTGGTGCTCCTGGAGCTGAGCCAGCATGGCGACGTGTCGGGCCGCGGCCTCGTCCGCTTCTTGCTCCAAGGGCGCGCCGCGGTGGGAGCGATACTTGATGTATTGCCAGGCAAAGGCCAGGAGATATCGGGGTGTGCTCCGAAACACCTCGGCCTCTTGCCAGACGTGATGGTGCTCGTGAGCTCGCCAGAAATCTTGGCGCAGGTAGATCCTCCAAGCGAGCGGTTGGCCGAGCCAGACCTTGCCTGCGAGAGTGATCGCCCAATATCTCGGCACTAGCAGCCTGGTCCACAAAGCACCGATGCGGCAGGGATATCCTTCGGGGTCGGTGCGCGGGATCCCGCCCCACCATTTGGAGAGTTTGCTCTGAGGTTCGGGCATGGCTATAGACCGAGCGACCGTTGCGAGGTCTCGTGACCCAAGAGCCATTTTTTCCTCCAAGCACCGCCCGCGTAGCCTGAAAGTTCTCCGGTTGCGCTCACGACCCGGTGACACGGAACGACGATCGCGACCGGGTTTCTCGCATTCGCTTGTCCGACCGCCCTTGCCCCTCCTGGCGTCCCGAGTCGGGCCGCGATCTCGCGATAGGAGACGGTGGTGCCGAAGGGCACCTTGAGAAGCTCGCGCCAGTGGCCCAAGTCGTGCGACGTACCTTGTAGGTCCAGTGGGAGGTCGAACACCTCCGCCTCGTGTGCGAAGTATGCGTCCAGCTGCCCTTGTGCGTCACGCAGTCCCGAAGGCACGTCCGTCGGCTCCTCCTCGGTAAAGGTCAGGTGGGTCAAGCCAAGCGCCGACGCCTTGAGGAGGAGGTTGCCGATGGGCGAGGGCACCACTGCATACACGGAATCATTGTAACGAATCCGGGAATAATCGGAGGATGCCTCGCTCCATTGTCCTTTCCAATGGACGTCTGTTCGTGGGATATGACGGGGCGGGCCAAGTCAAGGACCTCACCTGGCCCAGGGTGGGAATGCCGAACCATGTGGTGGATCGCCGAATTACGTGGGGAGTTTGGGCCGATGGGAAGGTGCGCTGGCTAGGCGATCCGGGCTGGGACGTTTCCGCGCGGTACGAAGTGGGCTCCTTGATCGCAGAGTGGCGGGCCGTGGACAACGAGCGCGGGTTGGAACTCGTGACGCGAGACGCAGTTTCGCCACAAACTGACCATTGGGTGAAGGAGATGGCCATTCGAGATACGACGGGCCGAAATCGAACCGTGGTCCTACTCGCGACCCACGACCTTGCCCTGGGGCAGAGCGATATCGAGAACACCGCGTACTGGTCGCTGGCGACGGGTTGGCTCGTCCACTACCGGTGGGAATGGGCGGTCGGGTTTCGATTGGACGGGGACGGAGAACTCTCGTCGGCTTGTGGGATCGCAGGTTTCGAGGGGTTGGAAGGCACGTGGCGGGACGCCGATGACGGCAAGCTATCCGGCATCCCGATCGCGCAAGGCTCCGTGGACTCCACGCTCGCCCTTCGGGTGGCAACGGCCGCGAATGGAGAGGCTCGGGCGGTGTGGCAGGCCGCGTGGGCGGAGAGCGCCGAGAAGGCTGCGGCCTTGGTGCCGGCCGATCCTGCGTCGCTCTTTGCGGCAAGGCGGGAGGTGGACGCGGCCGATTTCGACGTCTTGATCGCAAAGTCCCTGCAGGACGAGGGCGGTGCCTGGATGGCGGCGAATGACTCCGACATCTTGGAGACCAACCGCGCGACGTATTCGAACTGTTGGCCGAGGGACGGGGCCATCGCCGCCCACCTTATGGTGGACATGGGTCGCCAGGAGGAGGCGCGAAGGTTTCTCGAGTTCTGTGAGCGGATCCAGCGCCCCGAGGGCCCGCCGTTCCTGCAAAAGTACACGGCAGAAGGGAAGTTAGGGTCGAGTTGGCACCCTTGGACGAAGGACGGCGTCGCGATCGTCCCCTGGCAGCAGGACGAGACTGCCTTGGTGCTCCTGGCGGCGGCGGCCTACAGTGCCAGGTTTGGGGGCTTCGAAGGCCTGATCGAGCGCTGTGCCGATTTCCTTGCGAGCTCGGTGGACGCCTGGGGGTTGCCCCTGCCTTCCTGGGACATGTGGGAAGAGCGGTACGGGGTACACACCTCCACCGCGTGCGTGACGGCACGTGCCCTCCGCGAGGCAGGCACGGGGTTCGAGGGACGTTGGGACTCAGTCTCCGAGCAGATGCTCTTGGCCGTGCAGGAGCGGCTCTTCCTTGCGGAGGAGGGAAGGTATGCGAGGAGCCTAGGCGACTCGACGCCGGACAGCGCGCTCCTCTTCGGCTTGCGCTACGTGCCTGATCTGCCGCATGCCGAGGAGACGGTTCGTCACTTGGGGTCAGTGCTCCAGGTGGGGACCGGTGTGGGCGGTGTGGCCCGATACCCTGGCGACTACTACTTCAGACTGACGGAGGAGGCGCCAGGAAACCCCTGGGTGATATGCACCATTTGGTGGGAGACTTGGAACGCTCGTCTCGGTGACGCATCGGCAGAGGCCAGGCTCGAGGCTTGGCTTCGCCAGGTGGGGGGGCCAACCGGGATCCTTCCCGAGCAGCTGCATGCGATGGAGGGCACTCCGCTGAGTGTGAGCCCCCTCGCTTGGTCGCATGTCGAGGCGGCCCGGTTTCGCGCCCGGCTCTGGAAGTAGTCTCGCAAGAATGAAGGTCGTCCTCACCGATCCGTTTTGGAGCGAGATCAGGGGCCAGATGGCCACTGTGGGCCTCGCCCATCAGTTTGAGCAGATCGTGTCCACGGGAAGGTTGGAGAACTTCCGCTTGACCGCATCGGGCGGTGGCGGTGGCCACAGCGGACGGTGCTACGACGATAGCGACGTATACAAGTGGCTGGAGGCCGCGAGTTACGCGACCGGCCTCGGCCAGGAGCCCGAGGGGATGGCGCCAACGATCAACGCGATCTCCGAGGCGCAAGCTGGCGACGGCTACCTTCATACTTGGAGCCAGTTGGGCCACGGATCGGGTCGGTGGTCCAGCCTTTGCGCCGACCACGAGGCCTATTGCATGGGGCACTTGATCGAGGCCGGCGTCGCCCACTTCGGCGCGACCGGCTCGCGCGCCCTGCTCGAAACTGCGGAGCGGGCTGCAGGGTGCTTGGAAGCGCAGTTTGGTCAAAGCGGCCTCCATGCCGCGTGCGGTCACCAAGAGGCCGAGGTCGCACTCGCTCGCTTGGCGCAAGTCACCGGGAACGAAGGCTACCGTGCGCTCGGCGACAGGATGATTGCCGCCCGTGGCTTGCCCGCTAGTGCATTCAAGGCAGAGTGCCAGATCGAGGACGGCCCGTCGGCGAGGTACCGGCCCTTGGTGGTCAGGGACGGGCAGTACGAAGGATCCTATTTCCAGGATCACGCCCCGCTCGAAGAGTGCAGTGAGGTGGTGGGCCACGCTGTTCGGGCGATGTATTACTTCTGCGGAGCGATGGACTGCGCCGCCAACGGCCGTTACGATGACGCGCTAGGGCGCCTTTGGGCGAACCTCGTGGGTCGCCGCATGTACATCACCGGCGGTATTGGGTCGGCGGGGGCGAACGAGGGCTTCACTGCGGACTACGACCTCCCGAACCGGCACGCCTATGCCGAAACGTGCGCGGCCATCGGGCTCGTGATGTGGGCATCCCGGATGGCCCGGCGGTTTCAAAGCGTGGAGGCGGTCGGCGTTTTGTTGCGGGCCCTCTACAATGCAGTGCTCTCGGGTGCTTCCCAGGACGCGCGCGGCTACTTCTATGCCAATCCCCTGGAGAGTCAAGGCGAGCATGCCCGACGGCCATGGTTCGAGTGCGCGTGCTGTCCGCCCAACATTGCGCGGATGGTGCTTTCGGTGGAGAGGTACTTGGCTTGGGAGGACGACGCGGGATTGGTCCTGGCCGCTCCCGTCGCAGGAAGATACGAGGTGGGCGGGCACGTCGTGAACGTGGAGTCGGACTACCCTTGGGGGAACGATTTCACGCTTGCCACCGAGACCCAAGGAACGATCGCCGTACGGGTCGCCGATCCGTTCGGGGGTCAAGGCACGCTCTCTTGGGATGGTGGCGAGGCACGGAGCGAGGACGGTTGGCTCGTTGCGCACGCCCTGGGTGGAGGCGTTGTGCGAGGAAGGTTAGGCCATGTGCCGGAGTTTGTGAGGTCGCACCCGCTCGTGCCTGAGAACGCGGGCCGGTTGGCGGCTGTGGACGGTCCGATCGTTTACTGTGCGGAAGCGGTCGCGAGCGAGCCGAGTCCGAACGCCTTCCGCGTCCGTGCTTCGGCGAAGCCGAAGCGAAGCTCGGGCGGCCTGAGGGTGGAAGGAACCGATCTGTCTTATGCAGCCTCGCTCTATTCGGGCTCTGCGGAGCTGGTCGGGACTCCGCGATCGCTCGATCTCATTCCGTACTCCACTTGGTCGAACCGTGGCCCTTCGGTCATGCGGGTGTGGCTTGCCGAGGCATAAGAAGAGCCCCAGTCCCGTGATTGGGACTGGGGCTCGAGTCGTCGGTCGCTTCGCCTCCTTAGCGGAGGGTTCGAACGACGAGCTGGTCTATCGAGGTCTCCCACTGGGAGATCGTCGTCGGGCCGGTCTGGTAGACGGCGACCCTGGCGTTGACCTTGCCTGCGTTGACATAGTTCGCCGCGGAGGCACCGGAGACGGTCGCCTCGAGCTTGGACATGGTCGTTGTGGCAGTTCCAGAGCCGATGACGTCATAGTTTCCGGTCGTGTGGTTCAACAGTTCGATCCGCCGGCTCAGCCCGCCGGTGTTGACGCTGCACGTCAGCTGGACGTTGACCTCGTTCGGCGTCGCGAACGCGGCGTTGTGCTCTGAGCCGACCTGGATCGGGGCTTCGCCCGCGTTCACCACCAGGCCTCTCTTGACCCGAAGGACGTTGCCCTCAACACGATAGGTGTCGGGCACGCCACCCGCCTGCAGGAAGCCGCGGACGATCGTGAAGCTGTTCATGACCTTGCCCATGGCGTTGGAGACGTTGACCCGTCCCCAGCCGTAGTTGGTCACGTTGCCCATGTCAATGCACGACTTATAGAGCACGTCCTCCATCTGCTGGGCAGAATACGTCGGGTTTTGAGAAAGGATCAACCCAGCGAGCCCGGCGGCGAACGGGCAAGCCATGCTCGTGCCGCTCAAGTTCGCATAGGTGTTCGTGGCGGATCCGGTCCAATAGGTGGAGCGGATGTTATCGCCGGGTGCGAAGAGGTCGGTGTCGGTGCCGTAGTTGCTGAAGCCTGCTCGGGCGTTCGCCGAGTTGGTCGCACCCACGATCACGACGTTCACGTGGTCGGCGCCGCTGATGAACGCACCGCTGTTTCCTGCCGCCCAGAGCGAGAGGGCGTTGTAGGTGTTCTTCAGTGTCGTTCCCGTGGTGCCCACGGATGCGGAGTTGTAGCCGGAGTAGCTCGTGCTGGTCACCCGTGCTCCGTTCTGCGCAGCCCAGAGGATGCCGCCGGTGAGCCAGGAGATGGAGGACCCGCCGCCCGACGAGTTCGTGACGCGCACGGGCATGATCTTGGTACCGGTCAAGCTGACGCCCGCGACGCCACGGGAGTTGTCTCCGATCGCGGCCGCGATGCCGGCGCAGTGGGTGCCGTGGCCGTTGATGTCCTGGACCTGGCCGCCGTTCGCCTGGGACTGGCCGCTGGCCGAGTTATAGCCAGAGACAAGGTTCGAGGCCGGGTTGTTGAAGTCCTCGTGCGTGAGGTGGACCCCGGTGTCGGTGATCGCGACGATGACAGCAGAGCTACCGCGCTGGACGTCCCATCCGGCTCGGCTCTCCGAGTTTGTGTGCGACCACTGCGAGCCGAGCTGCGGGTCGTTCGGGGTGTAAACCGGGAACACCATCCAGTCCGGTTCGATGTACTGGTAGCGTCCGGTGGCGAGGTACCGATGGGCAAACGACGTCTCGTTCTCACCTTCGGGGAGCTGGATGATGTACTCGTCGTTCGGGCCGCGGTACTCGATCATGAACTGGGACATCTCCAGCTCGACCTGCTGGCGCATGAGGCGTGCGGAGAGGTCGCTGACCCCGGCTCGTGCGAGCTGGTCGGCCTGCTTGGGTCGGACGATCATCCTCCCGGTGAACTCCATGACGTTCGGGACTTCGACGAACCGAATCTGGGTGTTGGCGCCAACGCGGGGGATGCGAGCATTCTGAGCGAACGTGATCGAGCAGATGGACGCTAGGGCAAGTGCGGTTAAGGTTCTATGCATCAGGATTGTCTCCAATGGGCGCGACACGAATACCTGTCCGTACTCGCGCGGCAATACCCACTATGGCCTAAAACCACCGCTACCAGGTTGGTGCCATGCGTGGTCAGCCCCGATAATCCAGCATTTATGCTGGGAATCCGGTGGTTCGGTAGAGTTCTGTCTCGACCCCGTAGAACCTTTCGGTGGGACCTAGGTGCTCCATGCCGAGCCTCTTAGCGACCGATGCCGAGCGCCGATTGGCCCGATACAGGACGGCGAAGACCTCCTGGAGCCGTAGAGTGTGGAACCCGTGGCACAGCAGGGCGGCACCCGCTTCGGTCGCCAGGCCCTGTCCCCAGTAGGTCCGCGCCAAGTGCCAACCGACCTCGATCTCGTGGATCTCGGGTGGCGGCCCCCCGTCCCGGAACGCTCGCCATGCGTCCAGATCTTCCGATCGGGGTAGGGGTTTGAGGAGCCCGCACCCGACCACGGTGCCGGTCTCCTTGAGCTCGATCGCGTAGGGTCCGTAGCCTCCCTCCAACTGGGAATAGGCACGGACGCTTGCTTGAAGTTTTTCGAGCTGCTCATCGAGCGACTCTTCGACGCTCCCGCTCAAGAACTCGGCGACCAGGGGATCAGAATAGATGGCAAATGCATCCTCGGCATCACGCTCCGGCTCCCAGGGGCGAAGGGTCGTTCGGGCGGTCTCGATCCTGGTCTCCAGGTATCGGGGTCGGTCTTCAGGAACTTCCATGGCCGGAAGGGGTATACGTAAATTGGGCCCGTCCATCGTTGGATGCAGGCCGAAAGGATCTTGAATCGAGGCTAAGAACCATGCGAACCGTTGTCCTTCTTACCGTCTTCTCCACCGTGGCGGCCAGTGCCTGGCTTGCCCCGCCGGCCTGGCAGTTGCCCAATTCGTTGAAAGGATACTGCGACACGCTGGCCGCAGCAAAAGCGGTTCAAGTACACGTGACAGTGCAAGAGGTGCCCGGCGCGACGGAGGAACTTTCCATCGTCCTCGCTCGCGAAGGGAAGTACTTTGTGGACTCGCCATCCCATTTGACCTTGAGCGACGGCAAGACCGTGACCTTTCTGGACAAGAAGGCGAACACGTACACCCAGCGGCCCGTCGGTGAGACGGTGCTCGCCGATTTGAACTCCGAGGTCTCGACTTGGGTGCTCATGCCGTTCTTTGAGAAGGAGAGTGCCAAGCTGTTTACGAGCGGAACGAAGAAGGGGAGTCGAAAGGTCGCTGGCACGGATTCGGACGAGGTCGCGGTCGTGACGCCAGAGGGCGATCAAGGCTCGATCTACATTGCGAAGGCGTCCGGCATCGCAACCGGCTTCCAGCTCACGCGCGAGGGCAAATCATACGTGGTGCTGCTCAAGGAGGCGAAGCTGGATGGCGAGGACGTCGCGGACTCACAGTTTGCGTTTGTCGCCCCGGAAGGCGCCACGAAAGAAGCCGAGGCGACGGAGGAGATGGGCGCACCAGGGTGGGCGACCGTCTCCCCGATCTTTAAGAAGTCTTGCATGCCGTGCCACGGCGAGCAGAAGGCGGATGGGATTGACTTGCGAACTTATAGCTCCACCTTAGCGAGCAAGTCGGTCGTGCCGGGCAACGCAGCATCAAGCCGCCTCGTGAAGTCGCTCCGGGGCACGATCCAACCCAGGATGCCGCAGGGCCGTCCTCCCCTCCCCGAAGCCACGATCAAGGTCGTGGAGAAGTGGATCTCGGCCGGCGCAAAGCAGTAGAGGGCCGGGCCTGTGCGGGTGCGGCTAGACTAGCTGCACCCGCTGGTGGCCCCGCACGAGTCGCACTTGAGGCAGACGCCGTTGCGCACCAGGGTGAACGCGCCACACGCCGTACACGGGTCGCCTTCGTAGCCCTTCATCCTGGCCTCGCGGATTCGTGCCACGGTGGCTCGGCCATCTTCTGTGAGCGCCGCTCCCACGAGGGCAGCCTCCATCCGGGGTGTTCCGCTTCCATGGGAGCCGTTCGTGCCTAGCCCCTTGTGAAACCCGCGAGAGTCGGCCTTTCTCGTGTCCTGGCTTGCGCCTTCGGCGATATCGCCCGCTTCGACCTCGTCATCGAAGTCGAAGCCCTCCTGCGTGGGCGAGCCCAGGGTGTCGTGTCGCACATCGTCGGGCGAGACTTGGACCAGGTCGTGCCTGCCGAGGTAGCTCATCCCCAGCTCGCGGAAGATGTAGTCAATGACCGAGGTGGACATCTTGATGTTGTCGTGGCCCTGGACCGGCCCGTTCGGTTCGAACCTCGTGAAAACGAAGGCCTCGACGAACTCCTCGAGCGGGACCCCGTACTGCAGCCCGAGGGACACTGCGATGGCGAAGCAGTTCATGAGGGAGCGGAAGGCGGCCCCTTCGCGGTGCATGTCCACGAAGATCTCTCCCAGGGCGCCGTCATCGTACTCGCCGGTGCGGAGGTACACCTTGTGCCCCGCCACCCTTGCCTTCTGGGTGTAGCCGCGGCGGCGGGCCGGCATGAGCCTCCTTTTCGCGATATACCGGTACACGAGCTTCTGCGCGGCTTCGGCGGCGAGCGGTTGATCCTCCTCGGTTCCTATCGTCGCCTCGAGGATCGCGGCGGCCGCGTCGTCCGAGCTCGCATTGAGGGGCTGGCTCAGCTTGCTGCCATCGCGATAAAGGGCGTTCGCCTTGAGTCCGAGTTTCCAACTGAGGAGATAGGCGTCGCCGACGTCCTCCAGCGTTGCCTCACTGGGAAGGTTGATCGTCTTGCTGATCGCGCCGCTGAGGAAGGGTTGGGCGGCCGCCATCATTCGGATGTGGCCCTCGGCTCGAATGAACCTCTTGCCGATGCGACCGCACCGGTTTGCGCAGTCGAAGACCGGGAGGTGCTCGTCGCGCAGGAACGGGGCGCCCTCCACGGTCATCCGACCGCAGACGTGGTCGTTCGCCTCCGCGATTTGCTCCTTCGTGAAGCCGAGTTCTGTGAGCATGTCGAACTCCCAGTCGTCAAGTTGCTCCTTGGTGAATCCGAGCTTCTGGATGCAGAGTTCCTCGCCGAGGTTGAACTGGTTGAAGACGAAGCGAAGCTCGAAGGCGCCTTCGAGTGCGGCCTCGACTTTCTCGAGGTCGGCATCCCGGAACCCTTTCGCCCGCAGCGATTCGGGGTTGATGTGGGGTGCGCCGCCCATGGTTCGAGCACCGACGGCATATTCCACGATCGCTTCGATTTGATCCTGCCCGTAGCCGAGCCTCTTGAGCGCCGCGGGCACCGACCGGTTCACGATCTTGAAGTACCCGCCACCGGCCAGCTTCTTGAACTTGACGAGGGCGAAGTCTGGCTCGACCCCGGTCGTGTCGCAGTCCATGATGAGGCCGATCGTGCCCGTGGGGGCGAGGACGGTCGTCTGAGCGTTCCGGTACCCGTGCTCTTGCCCTAGTGCGAGCGCCTTGTCCCATGCTGCCTTCGCGGCATCGCCGAGGTATTTCGGGCAAAGGTCTTTCGAGATTCCGACGGGCGGAACGGAGAGGCCCTCGTACTCGGTGTCGGCGGCGTCATAGGCGGCCCGCCGGTGGTTGCGAACGACCCGGAGCATGTCCTCCTTGTTCTGGGCGAAGCCAGCAAACGGACCGAGCTCCCCGGCGATCTCTGCGCTTGTAGCATAGGACTCGCCGCCCATGATCGCGGTCACCGCGCCTGCGATGGCAAAGCCTTCCTCGCTGTCATAGGGAACCCCCATCTTCATCAAAAGTGTGCCGAGGTTGGCATAGCCGAGTCCCAGGGTTCGGAACTCGTAGCTCTTCTCTGCGATGGAGCGCGATGGGAACTGTGCCATGAGCACGCTGATCTCGAGGACGATGGTCCAGAGCCGGACCGCGTGGGTGTACGCCTGGACGTCGAACTCACCGGACCCCTCGTGATAGAACTGGCAAAGGTTGAGGCTGGCGAGATTGCAGGCCGTGTCATCGAGGAACATGTACTCGCTGCACGGGTTGCTGGCGTTGATCCTGCCGCTCTTTGGGCAGGTGTGCCAGTCGTTGATCGTCGTGTCATATTGGACCCCAGGGTCGGCGCAGTTCCAGGCCGCGTTGCAGATCTGATCCCAGAGTTCGGCGGCAGCGACCGTCTTGATCGTCTCCCCCGTCGTGCGGCTCGTCAGGTTCCAGGCCTTGTCGTCCACGACCGCGTTGAGGAAATCTTGGCTCACTCGGACGGAATTGTTAGAGTTCTGGCCAGAAACCGTAACATATGCTTCGCTCTCATAGCCGGTATCGAAGACAGGGAACTCGATGTGGGTAACGCCTTGGCCTGCAAGCTGGATCACCCGTTGGATGTAGTTCAGGCTGATCCCGTCCGCCTTGGCTTCGGCGATCGCGGCGGCAAGGTGCTTGTTCTTGCGCGGGTCGTTGGCTCCTTCGCCCTCGTGCGCCGCGCGAATGATCGCGTTGAGGTGTCGGTTGTTGAGTTGCGAGCCGGTGACCAGGGCGGCGACCTTTTGCTCCTCCTTGACCTTCCAGTTGACAAACCCCTCGATGTCGGGGTGATCCACATCGAGGCAGACCATCTTTGCCGCTCGCCGCGTGGTGCCACCGCTCTTGATCGCCCCCGCGCTCCGGTCGCCCACTCGCAGGAAGCTCATGAGGCCGCTGGACCTGCCGCCTCCGCTCAGGCGCTCGTTCTCACCGCGGAGCCTGCTGAAGTTCGTGCCGACCCCGCTCCCATATTTGAAGATCCTCGCTTCCCGCGTCCAAAGGTCCATGATCCCGCCATCGTTGACGAGGTCGTCGTCCACGCTCAGGATGAAGCAGGCGTGAGGCTGCGGCCGCTCGTAGGCGTTCTCGCTTCGCAAGGTCTCCCCAGACTTGGGTTCGACGAAAAAGTGGCCTTGCGGGGTGCCAGTGATGCCGTAGGCGAAATAGAGTCCGGTATTGAACCATTGTGGGCTGTTGGGAGCCGCGATCTGTCGCGCGAGCATGTGGCAGAGCTCGTCATAGAAGGCCTGCCCGTCGGCCTCGCTGTCGAAATATCCGTGCTTCTGGCCCCAGTGCCGCCAGCAACCGGCCAGCCGGTGGAAGACCTGCCGGGAGTCGGTTTCGTGATCGGTCTCCGGCACGCCTGCCTTCCGGAAGTACTTTTGGGCAAGGATGTCGGTCGCGACCTGCGACCACGCCTTGGGAACCATGACGTCGTTCATCTCGAAGACGAGGGAACCGTCCGGGTTCCGGATCTCACTCCTTCTCGCTTCGAACTCGATACCGCTGTAGGGGCCGCTCTCGGCCGTCGTGAAATGTCTCTTGATCTTCATGGGTGTACGGTGCTTCCTTGACCTATACTTGTGTCTACTATACTATAAGCGCGTGGAATGAGGGTCCCCCGAAAAGAGCCCTTCCGGCACGGAGTCGCGCTTCTTGGGTCTCATCCGTCGGATGAAGTCCTCGAACTCGTCCACGCTCTCAAACTCGCGATAGACGCTCGCAAATCGAACGAACGCGACAGGATCGAGTTCGAAGAGGGTCCGCATCGCCTTTTCGCCCACCATCCGGCTCTCGACCTCCGCTAGGCAGAGGTCATAGAGGGCCTTCTCGATCGCGTCCGCCGCCTCTTCCAGACAGCGGACGCGCACCGGGCGCTTCCGGCAGGCAAGGATCATCCCTTGCAGCAGCTTGTCACGGTCGAACCCCTCGCGCGCGCCGTTGCGCTTGAGCACTAGGAGTCGCGGCTTTTCTGGTGCTTCGAACGTCGTGTACCTTCGGCGGCACGCTTCGCACTCGCGTCGCCTTCGGACAGCCTCGCCGTCCCTCGCCGGGCGGGTCTCCAAGACCCTTTGCCCCTCGTGCCCGCATACTGGGCACTTCATCGGTCGCTCTCCAACATCTAGTGTCAGAAGGCACTGTACCACCCTATATATGTGGTGTCAAGGGCCTGTGAGAAGATTTTTCTTCGGCCCCTGCCACTGGGACTGGACCCTCGCGTTCTGGGGGAACAGCGCCGGCAGCCTGCCGTTCACTCTCGGTCTTGAACTCGGCGGTGAGGTGTTTGCGGGCCCTCGGGACGTTGACGGACGCTTCGCAAGGGCAGCTAGGAGGGCACCCCGCCGTCTCTTGGCGACCGCTGGGAGGAGGTTTCGTGGAACCGAAGCCTTGTGCGATCCCTCCGGGCTTTCCGGACATGGGCTTCATCAAGGGGTGTCGAATGGTACGCTCCGCTTCCTAGTCAGCAACGACGGCCGGTTGCGCCTATTCGAAGTGATCTGCTTCGAGAGGTCGGGCAAGAGCTTGTTCTAGCGGACGCTGGACATGGAGTCGTCTCCCATCTCCATGAGCACGGCTAGCCTCCTCGTTTGCACAGGGGCGGCATCCTCCACCGGCAGATGGTGACGGCAAGGGGAGGGTTGAGTACGGGCAGGCTTTGTGCGCCTACTCGACGGGAACGGTTCGGCGGGAGCGGCGGTAGAGCTCGACGTACTCTTGCGCGCGGGCGTCCCACGAGAAGTCCTTTGTCATCGCGGCTTGGATCATCCTCTGGCGCTCGGGCGTATCGTACACCGCCAGTGCCCGGCCCACGGCTTGGGAGAAGGCTTCCTGGCTTCTTCCTTCGAACACAAACCCGTCTACTCCATCCGTTACGCTATCGGCTAAACCACCGGTGTTTCGCACCACTGGCAGAGTACCGTACCGCATTGCGAACATCTGGCCGAGGCCGCACGGTTCATACGCGCTGGGCATGAGAAACCCATCGCTCGATGCATAGATCCGCTGTCCGAGCTCGGCGTCGTACCGATTCACAAATCGAACTTGCTTGGGAGCCGCCGCTTCCGCCTTGCGCAATGACGACGCGATCTCTGGGCTACCTACGCCGAGCACCACAAGACTCCCCCCCGCCGCCACGATCTGTGGTATCACCGAGAGCAATAGATCAAACCCCTTCTGTTCGCTCAAGCGGCTTACCACTGAGAGGAGGGGGCCGTCGGCCATGCCTTGCTCGGCAAGGAGGCAGATCTTGCCTCTTGCCTTACCTGCTAAGTCGCCGACCGAGAAGTTTGCGTCGAGCACTGGGTCGGTGGCCGGGTCGTGTGTTTCGGTGTCAATGCCATTGAGGATCCCCGAGAGACGGCCGTGCTCGGCGAGATGGCGCATATGGCCGTCAAGACCGAACCCGAACTCAGGGGTTTGAATCTCTCGAGCGTAGGTCGGGCTCACCGTGTTGGTTCGGTCGCTGAACGCGACGCCCGCCTTAAGGAAGTTCACGCACCCCCATGCCTCGACCTGGTGGAAGTTGAAGAGGGAGTAGGGCAGGCCGACCGACTCCAGCGTGTCGGGGCCGAAGGCACCTTGGTAGCCGAGGTTGTGGATTGTGAAAACCGTCGCGACGTCACTCCAGTCCTCACCCCCCTCCCGCAAGACGACCGGCACGAAGCCAGTGTGCCAATCGTTGGCGTGGATCACGTCAGGCCGCCAGTGGAGAGCGTGACATGCTTGAGGCAGGGCGCGAGCAAGGAAGAGATAGGCGTCGCGGCCCGGCGAATAGAGTTCCTCGGGTGAGCTCACCGCAGCGTACAAGCCGTCGCCCGCGATCGTATAGGTGGGGACGGGGCAACCTTCGACCTCCCTCAGATTGGCAATTGTGCGATGGTGGGGGTTGACCGAGACCTCGAACTCGGCGGTGGGCTTGGAGATGGACTCGATGTACTCATAGCCTGGAAGAATGACCCGGACGTCCACCCCGTGGGCGGCGAGTGCCTTGGGGAGGCCGTGGGCAACGTCGGCCAGCCCTCCCACTTTGGCGAAGGGGGCGAGCTCGGCGGTGACGAAGAGGACGCGCATCGTTCGGACGTATTATCGGCATTTTGCCGGGTGATTGCTGGCTGGGGTTGGGTTCGAGACTAGGGCCGGAGCATGCGGATCCTGCCCTCTTGCCGCGTCCTCGGGCATGCCTGACACCTTGGGATTCGGCAGTGTCTGGCCATGCGTCTTACGAGCTCATGGGAACCTAGGTGGCTGAGTTCCGCGCAGTCCTTCGGTCGCGACTCGGTTGGCCCATCCCTCATTGCGCACCGGCGTCTTCCTAACTTTCCTCAAGATCGGCTACACGGCCTCGATCAGTACCGCGGTCGCCTCGCCGCCGCCGATGCAGGGCGTGCAGATCGCGTACTTGCCGCCCCTTCTGCGTAGTTCGTAGGCTGCGGTGAGAACGAGCCGGGTGCCGGTCGCCCCGATGGGGTGGCCCAGTGCCACCGCGCCGCCGTTCACATTGAGCCTTTCCGCGGGAAGTCCCGCCTCGCGGGCCGCGTGCATCGCGACGACGGCGAAGGCCTCGTTTACCTCAAAGAGGTCCACATCGCCCACCGTACGCCCGGCCTTCGCGAGGAGCTTCTTGATGGCCTCCGCCGGGGCGGTGGTGAACCACTTCGGCTCCTGGGCGTGCTGGACGTATGCAACGACCTTTGCGAGCGGCTTCCAGCCCTCCTTCGCGGCGCGGTCTGCCGATGCTAGGACCACGGCAGCCCCACCGTCGTCAATCGAGCTGGCGTTCCCGGCGGTCGTCACGCCATCCTTTCCGAAGGCGGCGCGGAGCCCGCCGAGCTTCTCGGGCTTGCCGCGCCCTGGCTCCTCGTCTTGCGAGACCACGACGGCGTCGCCCTTGCGCTGGGGGATCTCCACGGGGACGATCTCTTCCGCGAGCCTGCCTTCCGCTTGTGCGGCGAGGGCCCGCCTATAGCTCTCGGCTGCGTAAGCGTCGAGCTCCTCGCGGCTGAACCCCTCGGTGCTCGCGCATAGGTCGCCGCAACTGCCCATGTGGACGTTGTCATAGGGGTCCCATAGTCCGTCGTGGATCATCGAGTCGAGCACTTGGCCGTGGCCCATGCGGTAGCCCGCGCGGCCGTTCGGTAGGACGTAAGGCGCGTTCGTCATGGACTCCATGCCACCAGCGACCACGACCTCGGCGTCGCCGCAGCGGATCGCTTGTGTAGAGAGCATGATCGTCTTCATTCCTGAGCCGCAGACTTTGTTCACCGTCGTGCAGGGGACGCTGTCGGGCAATCCCGCCCCGCGGGCGGCTTGGCGTGCGGGCGCTTGGCCCTGGCCTCCAGTGAGGACGCAACCCATGAGGCACTCGTCCACCTGGCCCGGCTCGACCCCGCCCCGCCCAAGGGCGGCTCGGATCGCGGCGGCACCGAGCTGGCTGGCGGTGAGGGGGGCGAGCGCCCCCTGGAAGGCACCGATGGGGGTCCTCGCCCCCGAGACGATCACGACGTCGGGCATAGGGCCGAGCGTACCTGCCGGGCCCGCGCCGTCCTAGCCGTTTCCATCACGCCCGGACGCGCTATCGTGCCAGGTCGTCCAGCGTAGCTGGCACGAGCCAGCGGCCTTCCTTCTCGGCGACCACGTCGCCCAGTTCGCGCCACTCGCCGTCCACCTTCGCCTGCATCGCCGCGAGGGGGAGGAGGACCGTCCTTCCGTCTTTGGTGAGCGTCACGCTCGGCACGGCGTCGGGCCCCGAGACAGCCCACCCCCTCGCTGCAGCCCATTCGTCGAGGTCGAGGAACTCGCGCTCTGAAAACTTGCTGGTATGTCTCGGCACTCGATTGCTGCCGATCCCTAGGTCGTCGCTGGCTTCTAATCGGCTGGCGACAACCCGCGCAAGCAACGTCCGCGTGCTCGGTTCAACGAGCCGTGAAGAGCGGCTCATGAGGTCGCGCTCCACGGCATCTGGATCAGGGCCGAACTGTGAGACTAGCTTTATCTGGGCAAACTCGTACGGTCCATCTAATATGAGAACTGCCTCCGTTGCTGTGAACAGGGAGAATTCAGCGGCGCCCGCCGGGAGCGAGGATGGAGCAAACCTCTGGCCCAAGCCGCTGGCCGTCGCATACCGCGCTGCGCGCTGGAGCGAGACACCGTGGAGGTGATCCAGATCAGTGTCCACCCCTTGCCAAGATTCTGCGTTGAGGGAGAGTGAACATTCCGGATGCGTTGCCCTGAAACGATAGTACGCCTCGTACCGCCGCTCGGAACTGCGATTGCTTCCCCTTAGCACCCGCCCTAGATCTTGATCTATGGATATAACATAACCAAGTGCGGAGGCCCTTTCCGAAGGGAAGCGCCTGCTTCCGGAATGAACACGGAATGAGTCAGGTGCCAAAAGAGCGGCTAGGGTGAGAAAAACGGTTGTCGTCATTATGGGTTTGGATTGAGCAAGTGCGGAACAAAGATCGGGCGCGGTGTCCAAGGAGTCTCGGTGGAGGCGCAGAGCCCGTAGTTCGTTCCGCCGACCGGCTTCTGCCAGTGGTCGTCCTCGTTCCAGCCCCATGCGGGGTTCTTGTGAACGTTCCCGGAAGGTAGTTAGAAGCAGGATACCGTAGCGTCCTGTGTCGTGCCGCCCGCCTTGCACACTACGTGGAAGTTGAAGCTCCTTTGCGAGTAGAGCGTGGGGTCGTTACTGTCCATGTTAGCGTTGCACAGGAGCGTCGTCGTGAAGTTGTTTGCCGGATTGTTATCGGCGGGAGTGTTCTCCATCCATAGGCATTGGGAAGAAGTGCCATTTGCCAAGAGAGCTAGTGTCAAGGTACCCGCAAAATCGCGACAATCCATGTTTGTAGTAAACGTTACCTCTGAATTGTATGTCAAGGATCCAAGTAAGTACTCTCCCAACGAGTTTTGTCCTGAAGTGTTTCGGTCGCAACCGTAGAAATTGACTACATTTGTACTGTACTCCAACCGCCGAGTCGCGCTGCGGTTGCTGTAGTGCATCCCGCGGGTCATCTTCTCCTTGAGGTCGGTCGGGCCGAAGGCCCCCCAGGCCCAGCGACAGGTGTACTCCAAGAAGTCGGCCCATGGCACGCTCTGGAGCCCTGTGGGCTGGGCGTCCACGACGTAGAGCCGTGTGAACTTCTCGTAGCCGCCGTTGCCTCCGTTCTCGCCTTGGGCCCCGTCGCTGGGCCGCACGAGCGGCATGGTGAAGTTCACCTCCAGGTTGCCAAGGCACACATGGTTCGGCACCCCGAGGAAGGTGAGGGTGACGTTCTGCGAGCCGCCGTCGGCGGCCAATGTCAGCGAGGTGGTCGCGGGCGAGCGTGCGGAACTCGTCGGGGTTCGACCAGTTGCCCGAGCCGGGAGGGCTCTCGGTGTTCGGGCCCGGGCTTCGCAGCCTCGCCCCGAGGATGTTCAGTGCGCCCTGGAGCAGGAAGGGGTGGTCGTTCCGGATCGTCCAGACCACGGTGACCGTGACCCCGCGGCGATAGGCGACCCCTCGGATCGGCGGCGCGGCGGGGTATTCGAGCGCCGGGTACTGCGCGAGCTCGGCGGCCTCGTAGTCGCGGTCCGTGATCGTCAGGTCGCCGGTGAGGTCCTTCTTCTGCTTGTCAATGTCGGTCCAGGGCGTCCCGCCCTGGGAGAAGGCTAGTCAGGGAAGAAGGAGCAGGACGCAAAGGAACGCCCGGTGCCCGGTGCCCGGTGCCCGATGGTGAGCAAAGTACTCCTAGTATGCGCCTGTGTATCGCAACAGGTTCGCTTCTTGTCATGATCAAGTGCGATAAAGACTGACCCCTAGCCTCCGGTGCTAACGCCGTGCCAGTCTTTTCAGCCCGCGGCGGACGACTTCGGCCTCTTCCATCCGGAGCAGGAGCGACGCCCCGACATAGACCCATGCGGCGAGGAGCAACAAGAGCGCGGCGAGGGCGATCCAGACCGCAGTCGGCATCGAACGGGATTGGAGCCACCACTCGGCTCCCCACGCGAACGCGCCAGCGGGGATCGCCGAAAGCAGTGCCAGTCCCAGGGTTCGCAGCACCGGTACGATCTCGAGCCCTCCGATCTCCTTGCGTACGTCCGCCACGAGCATTGCGACAAGGACAGTGGCCGCGACGGAGCCCGACAGCGCGAGCCAAGGGAAGTCGAGCCGAAAGGCGCGGATCGTGAGGCACAGGCCTAGGAACACCCCCGTGGCCACGGTGCCCAGGACGATGGGCTTGACGTTCTTCTGCACCGCGAAGTAGGCTCGCATCAGCAGCGGGTGGAGGCACCACGCGACGATTCCCACCGCGAACAACTGGAGGATCGTAGCGGTTCGCGCGGTCGCCTCGGCGTCGAACTTTCCATGCTGGAACAGCATCCTGACCACAACTTGGGGAGCGGCGAAGAGGATCGTCGCGGCGGGCACGGCGAGGTAGGTTGTCTGGCGCATGGAGCGCGAGAGCTGGTTCCGGAAGGCGTCCATCTGGCCGAGCGCTCGGAACTGGCTCAAGGCTGGGAACGCGGCCAGGGCGAGGCTTTGACCGAAGATTCCGAGGGGTGCGAACATGAGCCGGTTCGCTTGGTCGAAGGCGGTGTTCACCCCGGCAGGGTAGAAGGTCGCAAAGTACTGTAGGACGATGCCATAGACGCCGGGGAGGGAGAGGCCCAGCACCACGGGCAGCATGAGGACGAAGACCTTGCGGACTCCAGGGTGGGCGAAGTCGAAGGAGACCCGGAACGGCACCTTGATCTTGGCCAGCACGATGCCTGGCACGACCAGGTTCCCGACCACCGCACCGATCAGGGCTCCCCAAGAAGCCCCCACGATGCCGGGGCTCACGAAGTGGCCCAGCACCGCTGCGCCCAGAATGATGCCGAGGTTGTAGATGTTCGGCCCGAGCCCAGGGACGGTGAAGACCTGCCGCGCGTACATCGTGCCCATCATGAGGCCACCAAGGAAGAAGGCGATCTGTCCTGGGAGAATGATCCGGCTCATGTGGGTCACGAGCGGGACGACCTCCTGTCGCCCTCCTGAGACGATGCTGGAGAGCCACGGGGCGACGATCCAGGCGGCGAGGATCAAGCCACCGATCACCACGGACATGATCGTCGTGACGGCGCCAAAGACGTGCCAAGCCTCCTTCTCTCGCCCGGTGTGGTAGTACTCGCTGAAGACGGGAATGAACGCGGAACTGAGGGCACCGCCCGCGACCAGGAAGAAAAGTAGGTCAGGGACCTGAAAGGCGATCCGGTAAGCGTCGGTCGTGAGGTTTTGGCCGAACATGGCCGCGATCACGATGTCCCGAACCGTGCCGAGTACCCTGCTCAAGAGCAGGCTGACGACCATGATGAGCCCTGCCTTGCCTACGTCGGGCTTGGCAGGGTTCGGGGGCGGGGTGGGGTCGGTATCTTGCCCGGGAGCGGTGTCACCGGGCAGGTCGGTCAAAGATGGCGCTCCACGAAGGCGGAGATCTGGTCTGCCGACCCTGGGCCCATCCGGTCTACTTCCTGCCCTCCCTTGAAGAGGAGCAGGGCCGGAATGCTCAGAATCCCGAACCGCTCGGCGAGCTCGCCCTCGGAGTCCACGTCCACCTTGTAAACCTTGGCCCGTCTTGCGAACTTTTCGGAGACGGCGTCCACGAACGGTGCGATCGCGCGGCACGGCTGGCACCAAGTCGCCCAGAAGTCAACGAGCACGGGAATGTCGGAGTTCACGACTTCCTGCTCGAACTGCGAGGTGGTAAGGGTGTCGGCCATGTTGGTTGTGATCCTCGGGGCACGGGGCCCCGGTGCCAAAGGGTATACCCTAGGTCAAATCTGCCGATAGGAAGTGTAACCGTTCCGCACATGAGGAACGTCCTAGCATGCAGGTACCTGTACCATAGAGTGAGGAATCCAGATTGAAGACGAAGACGACCATCATTACCCTGGCTATCGCCGCGACGGCCGCTGTGACCGTCGCCCAGGTGAACTCGCGGACGACCCCGCAAGCCTATTCGGGCCGAGCCGAGACGAGCTTGGTCGGCATCAGTTTGTTCGATAGCGGTCAGCGGGTGATCGCGAAGTACGGCTCGCCGTTCGAGGTACAAGCCTTGACGGTCGGGGGTTCGAGCGTAGGTTCGACCGCGGGAGCTTCCGGAGGAGGCCGAGGTGGCCCTGGCGGGGCCGGCGTGGCTCCAGCGGGCGGAGGGGCCGGCGGTGCTGCCGCCTCGGCCCTGGGTAACAGCCCGTACCTTCCGAGCCTCATCGGTGACCCGTTCGACACCGGGGTGCTGAACCAGAACCGGGCCGCGGGCGAGTTTGGCGTGGACGGTGGCGGGAACACCCCGACCGCGGCGGGCGCCGCGGGTGGCGGTGCGCCGAGCGCGGCCGGTGCGGCAGGCGGCGGCTCGCCCGCCAGCTCGGGCAGCGGCGCGGGCGGAGGCTCGCTGGTCACCTATACGCGCTGGGTCTATAAGCGGAAGTCGAGCCGGTATGCCTTCGTCCTGGACAAGTTCAACCGTGTCGTACAGATCGAAGCCGTGGGCGCAGGCGACAAGTATGTCAAGACGCGGCGCGGAATCGGCTTTGGAAACACTTTCGGCACGATCATCGGGCGGTACAACGCGCCGGACGGGTACGAGATCAACGGCGACAACATGATCGTCCGGTACCTCCAGCGCGACCGCGTGGCGTTCCGCCTGCAGCGCATCAACCCTAAGGCCCCGCAAGTGGTCACCGGGGTCGTGGTCGCTGCGGGTAAATAGCCCAATGTGAGCGACGAAGTCGAGCTCGTACGGTCTCGCGTTGACCTCGTCGCGCTCGTCGGGCAGAGCGTCCGGCTTCGGCGCACCGGAAAGTCGTGGAAAGGGCTCTGCCCTTTCCACGACGATCGTAATCCCTCCTTTCAAGTAGACCCCGACCTCGGAAGGTATCGGTGTTGGTCGTGCGGGGCCAAAGGGGACGCCTTCGATTGGGTCATGCACACCGAGTCGGTGGACTTCGGCGAGGCGCTGAGGCAACTCGCCAAGGACGTCGGGGTCGAGCTCAAGGGCCGTTCCGGCCCCCCCAAGGAACACGAGGCGATGGAAGCGGCCATGTCGCTTGCACAGTCGTTCTTTCGCTCGGAGCTCGAAGGGGCCCCGGAGGTTCAGGAGTACCTGCGAGGCCGGGGCATCGGGGACGATGTCAGTGAACAATGGGGGCTCGGCTACTCGCCACCTAGGGGAGACCGGCTCGCGCACGAGCTCCAGCGTGCAGGGCTCAAGCTTGGGCTGTGCGAGGAGCTATTCCTCGTGGGCCGGGACGGTTCCGGGGCGTACTTCGACCGGTTTCGCGGTCGGGTCATGTTCCCAATCCGTGACGAGCGGGGCAAGCTGGTCGCGTTCGGCGGTCGCGCCTTGGGCGACGGCCAGCCCAAGTATATCAACAGCGGAGACACCCCGCTCTTTCGCAAGGGCCGCGTGCTTTACGGGATGGACGTGGCTCGGCAAGCCATGGCTTCCGGCTCGCCCGCCTACCTCTGTGAAGGGTATCTCGACGTGATCGCGATGCACCGGGCTGGCGTGGCCTCGGCCGTCGCCCCCTTGGGGACCGCGCTCTCGAACGATCATGCCAAGTTGCTCAAACGATGGGCCGGGATGGTGGTGCTCGTCTTCGACGGGGACGACGCAGGGCTGAAGGCAAGCGAGCGATCCGTGCAGGTTCTGGAGGCAGAAGGCATCCATATTGCCGTCGCGCTGCTTCCCAAGGGGAGCGATCCGGACTCGATCCTTGCACAGGGGGGAGGGGCTGCGCTCCAAGCCTCGGTGGGTTCCCCTCTCTCCTTGTTGGCGTTCTCGATTTCCATGATCGAGCGCCGTTACGAGCCCATGGACCCTGCGTTTTGGAAGGAGGTCGTCAGCGCGATCGCCGCGAGCGGAGACCACTTGGAGTCGGCCGTTCAGGTTGACCGCCTGGCCCGTGTCTATCCAGGGACCCGTGATCTCGCCGCGGCACGGGCCGCGCTGGAGCGCACGATCGAGGAGGCGCGGCCCCGGTCGCGCCGTACCAAGAAGGCGCCCGTCCCCGTAGCCCCCCGTGCGACCGTGACGAACTTGGAGGCCTCCCTCTTTCGGGCGTTGCTCGTCCCCGAGCTTCGGGCGGTAGCTTGGGGCGCGATCCTTGCCGACGCGGCCGACTCGGGCCCCGCCCGCGCCCTATCGGCATCGCTCCGGGCGGCCTTTGGTGAGTCGGGCCCTTCGGGCGCTCCGCAGAACTGGCTTGCGAAGATCGAGGACAAGTCAGTGCTGGGCCTGCTGGAGGAACTCCTCCTCGGGCAGGGAGCGATCGTGATGGACGCCGGAACCCTCCAAGAGGCGATCACCCGCCTGGAGCGTCGTGCGGCCACCCGTCGCCGGGGCGAGCTTCGCGATCAGGCCCTCCTCGACGACGAAGCGTTGGAGCGGCTCTCACGGGAGTTGAAGTCCGCGGGCGGCCGAGGGGTCTAGCCAAGATTTCAAGTTTCTTCTAGGATTTTGGAACCGGGCTAGAGTGCCGCGCGTCCAAGACATATATCCGAGGCGC
>WBZR01000368.1_pt1 | contig 74206 bp, 68 predicted proteins | sample 5204231 | NCBI WGS metagenome assembly WBZR01 (sample SAMN12412403, study PRJNA552823) | activated sludge metagenome | isolation source: activated sludge from anammox sidestream of wastewater treatment plant... | place: USA: Virginia | collected 2017-08 | reverse complement strand
AAAAAAAACGGTGTTCAAGCTATCGGTCAATCACGAGGGGGCTGGACTACCAAAATTCACCTGGTCGCGGCAGATGCCAGAACCGCGGTAGTGTTTTCGTTATCCCCCGGCCAGGCCGGTGATGCGCAAGAAGGACGAAAGTTGCTGAAAACCCTGGAGAATAAGGGATTCTCTGACACTCACGTGATCATGGATAAAGCGTACGAAGGGGATGAAACCCGACAGTTAGTGCTTGATCTGGGGATGATTCCAGTGGTGCCACCAAAAGCAAATCGTGTGTCGCCTTGGGAGTACGATGTTGAAATGTACAAAAAGCGCAATGAGGTGGAGCGACTGTTTCGTCGCCTGAAGAGATTCAGAAGAATCTTCTCTCGCTTTGACAAGTTGGATTCAGTTTTCCGATTCTTCATCCATTTCGCTCTGATCGTAGATCACCTAATTAGTGTTAACAGACCCTAGGTTTCAGATTCAATTCCCGCCCTTGAGGTGTTAGAGAACTACACATAGCCAGATGACCGTCCTAATGAGAAAACAGCGTAATACCTGCTGCCTGCAGCGGGAATAGTCGTTACTGTCAGGTAAAGCTTCTTTAGTTTTACCCGAGCCTCATCATGAGTAAATATACCTCTAACCATTTTTAGTATTCTATGCGGAAGACACACCGTGTGGTTGTGCTGCACCACTCAGAAATTCCCAATCCTCCATGAATTCAGCATGGCACCCCCGTGCCCATTCCAATATCCAATATCAGAAGAGTTCACCCGAGTTGGCTGAAATACGCGGTAATTTGGCAGTAAATGAAGTCATTTCATAATTGCTACACCAACAGCCTTGCAGTGTAATAGCTCCACAACGACGCAACCCAATTGAATCTCTTTCAGAACTTCCAGGTTAACCAATCGTTGTAAATACACTTCACTCAATCCAGAAAAATGGAGGCCCAAATGAAATCTTATGAATATCGTGCTGCCACAGTGCAGACGCTTGCTGAAGTTGGCAATGTCGACGCAAACCTCGAAATATGTGCGCACTATGTAAAGCAAGCCGCACTACAGGATGTTCGTGTAATTGTTTTTCCCGAGTGTATGAACGCGGGTTATCTATACGATTCCATTCCGCATGCGCGTCAAGTGGCTGAATCGATCACCGGAAAATTTATCAGCGGCCTCGCAAAGCTGGCGCGCCAACATGATGTTTACATCGCCAGCGGCATGATCGAATGGGATCCGAAAGCAGAAAAAGTCTTCAATACCGGTATTCTCCTCGATCGAAAGGGTGAACTGGTTGTTCACTATCATAAGCAGTTCCTGACTACCCACGATCAAAATTGGTTCAAATTCGGTGAGCGCGGCTTCCCGGTAGTCGACACCGAGCTCGGCCGTGTCGGCCTGATGATCTGTTTCGATGGCCGTATTCCTGAGATTCCACGCTGTACCGCGCTGGGTGGAGCGCAAGTCATCCTGGATATGGCTAATTTCTTCCTCATCGACCAAGCCGATCTGTGGCGCCCTGCCCGGGCATTCGAAAATGGGGTATGGATCTGTGCTGCTACAAAAGCAGGCCAGGAGCGCTCAATTTACTATCCCGGCGGAAGCATGATCGTCGACCCTAACGGCAATCTACGGGCGAAAGTCGCCTGGGACACGCATGGAATGGCGGTCAGCGAGATCGGTCCCACGCTTGCTGACAACAAACATTATATTCTGGACGCCGATAAGTTTGCAGATCGCCGCCCCGATACCTACACAGTGCTGACGCGGCCTTATGAGGAAACAGCGGTATCGAAGACAAGCATGGAACCAATCATCCCGGGTGAAATGACGTTCAACATGGCCGCAGCACAGACCCACGTTTCCGAATCGCAACCCACGACGCTTGATCGCGTGATTGAACAGGTCGGTCATGGCGCTCGCTTCGGCATCGAACTGATGGTTCTGCCAGAATATGTCGCCTCGCCAAACTGGCGGATCGATGAAACAGAGGCCAGACGGCTGGCATCCATCAATAGCGAACTGCTTGAGAAATTCGGTGAGGTTTGCAAGGCCAGCAAATGTGCGATCCTGGTTCCAAATGTCGAAGAAGTGGACAGCAAACTCTATCCCGCCTCATTCCTCATCGGACCGGAAGGCGATGTGCTAATGTCCTATCGGAAGGTTCACCTCTTCAGTGATGAGCGGATGTGGGCAACAGCAGGCTCTGAATATCCGGTTATGGATACGCCATACGGACGTATCGGCATCATGATGGGCTATGATGGCATGTTCCCAGAGGCCGCAAGCTGTTTGGGTATCAATGGTGCCGATGTGATCCTGTGGCCGGCTCGTCTGCAGGACAGGAAGGAGCGTACGCTGATCGCAGTACCGCGCGCCGTCGATAACCGCTGTGCTGTCATTCTTGCCAACCGCGTCGATGCACCGTTCGGAGGTGGAAGCATGGTCGCGCTGCCGGCACAGTTCCCCGTGTGGGATGTTGACGTAGCCAGGCCGTACTATCCGGATATGCACAAGATCATCCTGGAAGTCATTGAGATCGCCAGTGCACGCCAGAAAAACATAATGGCCAATGTGCATATGTTCGCCAAGCGCCAGCCCTGGACTTATAATGCACTGGTAGCAGATAAGCACTGATGAGCATTGCTGCCGGGCAGACCCGGAGATCTCCGGTCCGGTAACCTGTCCGGCCTGACGGATGTTATCGATCTAAAAGTCTAAAGGATGAGATTGCTTATCGATAATTGCTGTCTGTTGGATGATCACTGAAGGAATCGAACGATGCAGATAGCCTTGCTCGCTCCACCGGGTGTACAGTCGCTTGATGTCGTTGGGCCGGCGGAATTCTTTTGGGAAGCTGAACGGCGGCTGGGTAATCCATCTGCTTACGAGGTACGAATCATCGGAAGCAGGCGTAAGCGCAGGAATCGATCTCGCCCTTGCCCTGGTCGAAGAAGACTATGGACGGGATCTCGCGCTGATTGTTGCGCGTTACATGGTCGTATTCCTGAAAAGGCCTGGAGGGCAGTCACAATTCAGTACACATCTGGTCGCGCAAATGTCGAAGCGCACACCTATCCAGCGCGCACAGGAATATGTGCTGCAGAATCTTTCATCACATCTTTCGGTGGAGGAAATGGCAAAGCAAGCATGCATGAGCACCCGCAACTTTTCCCGTTTGTTCCGCCATGAAACTGGTATGACATCTGCTGATTTTGTCGAAACAGCCAGACTCGATGCAGCCAGGCGTCTGCTGGAAGATACATCAATGTCACTACAACTTATTGCTTTCCGCTGTGGCTTTGGCACCACCGACCGGATGCGGAGAACATTCCTGCGAAACCTTGAAGTCAACCCTTTAGACTATCGCAAGCGCTTTCAAAGTGCGCGACATCCTGCGTTATAACCCATTCTTCACAGACACGAGTACCAGGAAATACCGGCAATGCAGTCAGGTACGGTACAACCCTGGACAAAGCAGGATAAGCAGAGAATGCTACAATACTCAGCCGCTGCAGGACTGTAAACAACAGACAAAATCCCTTTCATACGGATCTGTCGGTAAACGGGGCCAGAAACAGTTCCCGGACTAGCGGTACATGTTTGAAATAAATAAACAGGAGTTTGATATGGGATTTCTTGCCGGCCGGCAAATTCTGATTACGGGCCTGCTCAGTAACCGCTCTATCGCTTACGGTATTGCCAAAGCAATGCAGCGTGAAGGGGCCAAACTGGCATTCACTTACCAATCAGATGATTTACGCGAGCGCATCAGTAAATTAGCTGCAGAATTCAACAGTGACCTGCTGTTCCGCTGTGATGTCAGTCAGGATGAAGAAATCAGCCGTTGCTTCAGCGAGCTGGCAGATCACTGGGATGAATTGGACGGAATCGTACACTCCATTGCCTTTGCACCGCGCACAGCCTTGGCCGGCGATTATCTGGAAAGTGTCGATCGACAGGCTTTTCATATTGCGCACGACATCAGCTCATACAGCTTTGCCGCGCTGGCAAAAGCCGGACTGCCGCTGATGCAGGGAAGACAGGCTGCTCTGCTGACACTCAGCTATCTCGGTGCGGTACGTGTGATGCCCAGCTACAATGTGATGGGATTGGCCAAAGCCAGCCTGGAGGCCAATGTTCGTTTTATGGCATCGAGCCTTGGTAAACAGGGGATCAGGGTCAATGCAATTTCAGCTGGACCAATCAAAACGCTCGCCGCAGCAGGAATCGGCAATTTTGGCAAACTGCTGGGATATTCTGAAAAAGTTTCGCCTCTGAAACGAAACGTGACCACTGAAGAAGTCGGTAATGTAGCGGCCTTTCTTTGCAGTGATCTGGCCAGTGGTATCACTGGTGAAATCACTTATGTGGATGCGGGATTCAATACCGTTGCATTCAATCTGGATGCAGACGGGCAGTAACTTGAGAAGAACGGGCAGTAATCCCTGAAGGGTTACTGCCACTATCACTGTCAGTCGTTCTCTTCAAGTGGTCTGATTGTTACTTCATAACGCTGCCTGAGCCCCGCAATATAGGCGCTCAATTCCTCCTGACCGTATACCTGTTGTAACTGATCAAGAAGAAGATTGTATTGGGAAGATTCATTCCCGATATCAGGTCTTTTTACCTGATTGATCCGAATCAGATCGTATCCACCTTTGCTGGTGACAACACCAGTATAAGCAGGGAGTTTTTCCACATCCGTCTGAAAGAGGGCATGCAGAATTTCTTCATTGTCGCCTTTCTTCTGGGCAAAAGAAACTTCTGACGATTCTCCCCATTCCAGAGATTCATCGACCTCTCCCGCCTGTAACCCGGCAAGCTTCTGTTTACCCTCATTTTCAGCTTGTTCCGATGCAAGCTGCTGTTTCAGAAGCGCAACGATCCTGTCTTTGACCAACCCGATGGATTGAGCACTGGCAGGGCGATGTTCAACCACTCGTGCAGCTACAAAAGTATCAGGTGCGACCTCAATGGATTCAGTGTTGAAATGGTCACGAACAGCACTTTCCGAAAATATTGCCTGCAACATGCGCTCATTGGTAATGACCGATGGCTCTCTGGAATTGCGATCGATCCAGTCACTCTGCTGAACAGGCAGGTTAAACATCTGCGCTACCGGCTGCAGCGTATCATTCTGCTCGTAAACGATATTGCTGAAATCTTCAGATAATTCACCAAACCTGTCTGCCACTTTCTGATACTGCAAAAGCTGCCTGATCTGCTCCTTGACATCATCGAGGCCGGCAACATCTGCCCCCTTCACTTCAGTCAGCCGGATAATGTGAAAACCGAATGGTGTTTCTACCGGACCGCGTATCTCACCAGGTTGCATCTGAAATACTTCATCCTCAAAGGGTTTGACCATCAGACCACGCGCAAAAAAGCCAAGATCTCCACCTTCCTTGGCCGAACCCGGATCTTCTGACAACTCTGCTGCCAGTTCGGGTAATTTGTCCGGATCCTGTCTGACCTGTTCCAGAATCTGTTCCGCACGGGCCTTGATGGATGTTTTCTGCTCTTCGGTGGTATCAGCAGGAACACTCAGCAATATATGGCTGGCTCTCCGCTCCTCCGCCTGACCAAACTCATCCTGATGCTCGTCGTAGTATTTCCTGATTTCTTCATCAGAAATCTGTTCCTGCCGGGCCAGCTCATCCAGTGACAACACGACATACTCCACTTTAACCCTTTCCGGCAGTGTGAAATCCTGGTAGTGACTGTCATAGTACGACTGAATGGCAGCCTCATCCGGCTCAGCCTGGTCAATGTACTGCTCAGGACTGATCATCATCCGGTTGATTTCATACGTTGTTGCACTCAGTGACGCCACTTTGCCTGCAACCGTCCTGGGTACGATGACACTTCCGGTGATACCCTCCAGCAACTGTTGGCGCATGAGCTCACCCGCTACTCTTGCTTCAAACATCGCAGGTGACATTCCCTGGCGCTGAAGTAGATCACGATAACGCTGGTACGAAAACTTTTCATCTTCGTGAAAAAACGAGATGTTCTGGATTTCAGCAGTCAGGCGGGAATCCAGCACTGTCAGTCCGACTCGCTCGGCTTCACGGCGCAGCAGCCTCTCCTGGATCAGATTTTCCAGAACGGCCAGACGCATCTGCGGATTGTCCAGCAAGCTGGCATCAAATTTTTCCCCTAACATATTGCGCAGATTTTCCTGCTGATTACGTATCGCTTGCTCGTACTCCTGACGGCTGATTTCCTCACCATCGACGACTGCAGCATAGCCCGCATCACCGGCGCTTCGATACGACTCTACTCCCCAGAACATGAAAGGCAGAACAGCAATCAGAAGTACGATCTGAACGACCGTCTTTTTTTTGTTTACGAAATCAAACACGATAGCTATCCGAAAAAAAGAAAATCGGGAAAAACAGGAAGAGAAAAAGATGCCACATCGCCATGACTGGATTACTAAAGGCGGAAACGATATGGCGGAGTGGACGGGACTCGAACCCGCGACCCCCGGCGTGACAGGCCGGTATTCTAACCAACTGAACTACCACTCCCAGTATTGCGCTCTCTAATTAGAGATCAGCTTCGAGACAATCACTTACCCGATATACAAGCAGGCTTGCTGGTGGGTGCTGAGGGGATCGAACCCCCGACATTCGCCTTGTAAGGGCGACGCTCTACCAGCTGAGCTAAGCACCCGTCTCGCTGATCCCTGTCATCGAAGGAGCGCTAGTTTACAGCATCTTTCAGCGCTTTGCCAGCAGTGAATTTAGGTACCTTGGCTGCCTTGATTTTTATCTCTGCACCGGTACGCGGGTTACGTCCTGTACGTGCTGCCCGTTTTCCAACCTTGAAAGTTCCAAAACCTACCAGGGTGACACTGTCATTCTTGCCAAGAGCATCCTTGATGGCGGACAGCGCACCATCCAGCGCATTGCCTGCCTGAGCTTTGGTAAGATCGGCAGATTGGGCAATCGCATCGATGAGATCGGATTTATTCATAAAATTCCCCTTTGTTTTGCTTTGTTAGGTTGCAGGAAAACTCCACCTTTTGTACAGACAACTTCTGTAGACGCCCTTATATCAAGCCATTTTGCGGCGGTCAAGTGTTTATGCGGAAATCAGCCTGATTTTTGATAAATTCTTGCCCGATCCTGTTCAACCAAGCGTTACATCATGAATATGCTACTCAGGAAGACTTGATCAAGGGTTCCTCAGTCTGTTTCAGCTCCAGGCTCACGATCAAGCATATCCTGAATCGCTATCTCAACTGGAACCTGCTCATACAGAATACTGTAAACCGCCTGAGTCACGGGCATATCGATTTGCAGCCGCTGTCCCAATCCATACGCTTCCCGAACCGTATAGACGCCTTCAGTGACATGCCCTATTTCAGGCAGGATCTCTGCCAATTGCCGCCCGGCAGCAAGCATCATCCCAACCCGACGATTTCTTGAAAGATTCCCGGTACAAGTCAAAATCAGGTCACCGATACCCGTCAGCCCGGTAAAGGTTTCCCGGCATCCGCCAAGTGCCATGCCCAATCGGGTAATTTCCGCCAGCCCGCGGGTAATCAGCGCTGCTCTGGCATTATTGCCAAACGCAATTCCATCAGAAATCCCGGCAGCAATCGCAATCACATTTTTGAGTGCTCCACCGACCTCCACCCCGATCACGTCGTTACCTGAATAAACCCGCAGGCTTGCTGTACGAATCTCACCGGCAACGCTTCTGGCAAAAATTTCGTCGTGAGAAGCAAGTGTCAGCGCGGCAGGAAGGCCTTGTGCCACTTCCCGGGCGAAACTCGGGCCGGATAGCACACCACAAGTGATACTCGCTGGATAAACTTCCTCAACCACCTGACAGGGAAGTTTTGCGGAACCTGTTTCAAATCCCTTGCAGGCCAGAACAAGGGGCAATGATGGGTTCAATGCCACCATCTGCTGCAAAGTGGTGCGTAATCCTGCAACGGGTACGACGACAAAAACCAGTTCGGCTCGTTCCAGTGCCTCACTCAACGCAGAGACAAGATGAATGGAATCCGGCAAAGGTTGCCTGGGCAGATAACGCTGATTGGTGCGTAACGCCGCCAGTTCAGCCAGATGTTCCACATTACGGGTCCATAGCGTCACACGGTGACGCGCAGACAGACAAATTGCCAGCGCAGTTCCCCAGGCGCCCGCACCGAGTACTGCGATATTCATACGCCCCAGATCTGATCGGTTCTGATATAGCCGGTCTGGCCGTCCCGATGTTTCACCTTCACCCATCCACCCGCAACGACACCCAACAATTCCAGTATCACATCCTGCTGGGCCTGAAAAATTAGTGATGAAGTCGGATTGGGAGATTGATAAACACTGCCGACAGGTATTTTGACGATCACAAAACGCTTCGGGCCGAGATTCTTGTCTTCCACCCAGGCAAGGTATCCGTGATAATCACGTACTTTTACCCAGCCGACCACCTTCACTACCACTTCCAGAGGCAGATTCACACCTGCCACGTACAGTTTACCGGCATTGAGGGAAGGTGCATCGTACAGAACAACCGCAGATTTCGCGATTGACAGAAACTCATTCCGGGTACTTTCCTGTGCGACTGCCCTACAGGAAAAAATCAGCAGAACGAACAGCGAAAACAGCAGACCGGTCGTAATGCTCTCGCCTCGAAGTGGCTGAAACTTCATGAATCAGTGCCTGGTGATCGTATCTGCAGGCTGATCAGGCTGTTCTCCAGCCGTTTCCTGCTGTTTTTTCTGGTGATAAATTGCCTCGAAATTAACCGGATTGAGAATCACAGGCGGAAATCCGGCACGCGTCACTGTATCCGAGATCGTTTCACGTAAGTAGGGAAACAGAATGTTCGGACATAAAACACTCAGCACAGGCTCGACTTCATCTCCAGGAACATTGCCTATCCGGAAAATACCAGTCTGATGAGCCTCCACCAGAAACATGACCTGATCCTTTTCCTTCAACCGTGCCGTGACAGTAGCAGTTACAACCACCTCATGGATTTCCCCATCCACGGCATTATGACTGGTAGCCAGTTGAAAATTGATCTCGGGAGCCTCGCGTTCCAGAAAGATACGAGGGGCATGAGGAATTTCCAGTGATAAATCCTTGACATAAATTTTTTCAATAATAAAAACGGGTTGCTGCTGTGATTCAGTCATGATGGGTTCCAGTTAAATACACTTGTCAAAAATTTGCCGGCTGCCAATATATCGGGAAGATTGACAACCAGCGCTTAGCCAGCCAGCAATCCGCTCAGTTCCCCCTGGCGGTCCAGCATTGCCAGATCGTCGTACCCCCCGACATGCACCGGGCCGATATAAATCTGCGGAACGGTTCGCCGTCCGGTACGCTGCATCATCTCGGCACGCAGCCCCGGTTGCAGATCCACCCTGATCTTTTCGATCTCCTCAACCCCTCTTGCACGCAGCAACTTCTCCGCCATAGTGCAATAAGGACAGTACCCGGAGACATACATTACAATCTTGGGCATGTCATCCTTCCCTGCATCGTTCTCGCACGGATCATTTCTTCACCAGCGGCAGATTCTCCCGCCGCCAGGTATCGATACCACCGTTCAGATTGAATACCTGTTTGAAGCCGTTCTTGCGTAGAACAGCCCCCGCCCGTCCAACGCGCAATCCGGGAGTAAAGATGATGACGACAGGCTTATCCTTGAACTTTTCCAGCTCCTGCCAGCGATCTTCAATCTTCTCCGCTGGAATATGTTTGGCATTGGGTGGATGGCCACCGGCATATTCACTGTCATCTCTGACATCCAGCACCAGTGCATCCTCGTAATTTATCAGCCGGATGGCTCGTTTCGGATCGATATCACGGACAGAATTACGCGCGACTACCGGCCACAGCAGCATACCGCCGCTCAGCATGGCCGCTATGATAAAAAAAATATTGTCCACCAGAAATGTTGATTCCATATGATGCATCCAGAGCCGGCAAAAACTGCTATTTTAACAAAGTACTTGTGAAACTCCATTCCATTGTGATGAATATATCCTGGCAATCAGGCAGTTTCTTATGGGATAGGTTACGATAATAGCTTTTCATCACACGAATCTTCGTTTATGCCAGTCAACATTCCTCCTTTACTACCCGAACAACTGCTGCCGATCCCCGGCCTGTCACTAGGCACAGCAGAAGCCAGTATCAAACGGCCCGGCCGTAAGGATATACTCGTCATCACGCTGGCAGAAAATACACGGGTTGCAGGTGTGTTCACCCGGAATCGATTCTGTGCCGCGCCTGTCACGGTCGCCCGATCACATCTTATGGGTTCGCTGCCGATCCGTGCACTGGTGATCAATACCGGTAACGCCAATGCCGGCACCGGTCAGTCCGGCATCGATCATGCACACGCCACCTGTGCTTCACTGGCCAGGCTCATCGGCTGCCAGACTCAACAGGTGCTGCCTTTTTCTACCGGTGTCATCATGGAGCCGCTGCCGGTAGAAAAAATCATCACCCATCTTCCGCAGGCCCTGGCAAATCTGGCACCAGACAACTGGTTCGCCGCTGCACAGGCGATCATGACGACCGACATCGTGCCCAAAGGAGTTTCCCGTCAGATCCAGATAAACGGCACAACAGTCACCATTACCGGAATTGCCAAAGGCTCGGGAATGATCCACCCGAACATGGCCACTATGCTCGGATATATCGCCACTGATGCGGCCGTGACACAACCCTTGCTCGACGACCTGGTGCGTTACGCAACTGATCGATCCTTCAACTGCGTCACCGTGGACGGAGATACCTCCACCAACGATGCACTGATCCTGATGGCCACCGGACAGGCTGGCAATACACCGATTACTGTATCAACCAACCCTGCTTTCATCTCACTACAGGCAGCCATCACCGAAGTGGCCGCCCTGCTGGCACAAATGATCGTGCGTGACGGTGAAGGTGCCACCAAATTCATCACCGTTCAGGTGGAAAGTGGCAAAACCCGGGAAGAATGCACTAAAGTTGCTTACGCCATCGCTCACTCTCCACTGATCAAAACAGCCTGCTTTGCGTCCGACCCCAATCTGGGACGGATTCTGGCAGCCATCGGCTATGCCGGTATTGAAGATCTGGATGTTAATCTGGTTCAGCTTTACCTGGGCAATATTCTGGTTGCCGAACACGGAGGCCGTGCCGCCAGCTATCGTGAAGAAGACGGTCAGCGCATCATGCAGGCACCGGAAATCACCATACAGGTGAAACTCAACCGGGGAAACGCGTCCACTACCGTATGGACCTGCGATCTTTCCTACGATTACGTCAAAATCAACGCCGATTACCGCAGCTAACCCGCTATGAACGATCCTGAATCGATTTTCCAACGACTCGACCGACTGCTGGCCCGTATCGAGGATACGCTGCCCGTCCGGCCACAGCACGCCGACCCTGCTGAATATATTGCCTTGCGCTGGCGCAAACACGGCGATACCGGCTATCTGCAAGCGATAAACCATCCGCATACGATTACGTTGAATGAGCTGCTGAACATCGAAGAGCAGAAACAGACACTCGACCGCAATACCCTGCAATTCGTTTCAGGACTTCCAGCCAATAATGTATTGCTGACCGGCGCGCGCGGCACTGGTAAATCCTCTCTGATAAAAGCTTTGCTGAACCGCTATGCTGACCGGGGCTTGCGGATGATCGAAGTGGATAAGCTGGGGCTCACCGATCTGCCCGATATCATTGAGTTCATCGGCCAGCGTCCGGAACGCTTCATTCTGTATTGCGATGACCTGTCATTCGAAGCCGATGAACCAGGTTACAAAGCGCTGAAAGTCGTTCTCGACGGCTCCATCTCTACCGCATCCGACAACGTACTGATCTACGCCACTTCCAACCGCCGTCATCTGATACCGGAATTCATGCATGAAAATCTGGCAACCCGGCACGTGGATGGCGAAATTCATCCTGGAGAAGCTACTGAGGAAAAAATTTCCCTGTCGGAACGTTTTGGCTTGTGGCTGTCTTTCTATCCATTTGATCAGGAACAATATCTGGAAATCGTCCGTCACTGGCTCTCGCAACATGGCATCAGCAGACTGTCCGGCCCGGCCCGGCAGGAAGCACTTCGCTGGGCACTGGCACGCGGTTCCCGCAACGGGCGGGTCGCCCGCCAATTCGCTCGGGACTGGGCAGGTCAGCAAAAACTGGCAAAAACCGAACCGGTCAGAGTCGACAAGGAATAGCATGATGGCCGGTCCGTCGCTGGTTGAAGTTGCTGCTGCCGTTCTCATTCGCCCGGATGACAGTTTTCTGCTTGCCTGCCGGCCAGATGGAAAACCTTACGCCGGTTATTGGGAATTTCCGGGTGGAAAGATCGAAGCGGGCGAATCTCCGCTTCAGGCGCTGACACGTGAACTGGATGAAGAACTCGGCATCACCGTTCGCCAGGCCACCCCCTGGCTGACACGGACATTCAGCTATCCGCATGCCACTGTACGGCTCCGGTTCTACCGGGTAACTGCCTGGCACGGCGAGCTCACCCCCCGTGAACGACAACAGTTCGCCTGGCAGACAGCTGAAAACATCACCGTTTCCCCGTTGCTTCCAGCTAATACACCCATTCTGCGCAGCTTGGCATTACCTTCAATTTATGCCGTTACCCGTACAGTTGAAACAGACATAGAAGCGTCACTGTTATCCATCGGGCAAACTCTCGGCAACGGCGTGAAACTGCTGCAAATCCGCCAGAAAGCAATGTCACACAACCAGCTGGAACATTTCAGCAAGACTGCACTGCAACTGGCCCGAAGTTATCAGGCTACCGTACTGATCAATGAAAATATACCGCTTGCGCAGACGCTTCAAGCAGATGGCGTTCATCTGACCACTGCTCAGTTGCGATCCCTGCACTCCCGCCCTGCTGTCAATTGGTGTGGCGCTTCCTGTCACAACGAACAGGAACTTCAGCGCGCAGAACGACTGAGAGTCGATTTCGTTACTCTGAGTCCCGTGCAACCCACCCTCAGTCACCCCGGCGCAACTGCATTGGGATGGAAAGAATTTGCCGCGCTCATCCGGGATTACCCGCTGCCGGTTTACGCGCTGGGTGGATTGCTGCCGGCTGATCTGGAAACTGCCCGGGAATATGGTGCCCATGGTATCGCCATGATGCGTGGTATCTGATCTCTGTTTGCAGTATTACCTGGACTATCAAACCAGGTAGGTATCCACCCCGCTCAGCAACAAATCGTACTGCGCCTCGACAATCTCTTTGATGACCAACGCAGGAACCCCCGTCACCACATTGTTTTCAACTGCCAGCCAGCCTACCGCATCTTCCGGACCCAGACTGACCACATATCCCAGATCATGATGCAGATAAGGCTCAAGCACTTTGAGCACACCGGAATGGCGCAAAATATTGCGGGCAGCCAGTTTTCCCTTGCGCACCGCCGACTGGGCAGTCATCGTATTCGATCCCAATGATGGATAAACCGAACAATCCCCGGCCGCAAATATATTTCCCAATGGCTTGCCGTCCACCATCACCTGACCGAATGCATTGGTCTTGATCAGATTGTCCTGCCTGTTACCGGTGAATACCAGTGAAAGAACAGAAGGCAATTCGAAATGCCGTCCGCTGGTTTTATCCTCCAGCAAAACTGTGTCAGCACGCTGCTCCAGAAAACATACTCCCGGATAAAATTCGATATCCAGTTCCAGCATGCGCATTTCGACATAACGGGCAAATCCTCCCGGATACCGCTGCAGCACTCGTTCATTGTCATCCACCAGTTGCAAGCCATGATTGATCCGGCGACGACGCAGGTAACCCGCCAGTTCGAACAAAAACTGAATACCAGTCGCCCCGCCACCTACGACAGAAATGCAGGAGGGTGCAGTGTTTCGTGTTGCCAGAAATCTCTCCAGCAGATCCGCACCGGAAATCGTGAATAAATTTTCCAGACGAACTATATTTTCCGCATCCGCCGCAGTACGCTCATCTGTCTCATTCCGGGTGAACGATCTTGCACCCGATGCCATCAGCAGATAATCGAACGGAATTTGCTGATCATCCACCTGCAGGTAGCGATCACGCTGCCACTGGCACAACATCGATTCATCTACTGCCAGCGCGCTGCGAATATGACGACACCCGAAACGCTGTTCCAGAAATGCATACGGCACCAGAAAATCAGACAACGGATAGCGAAAGGTCTCATGGAGATGAGTAATCTTGAGATGATCGATCCCCGGATCGATCAGCGTGATCTCCGCATCCGGGCTGTATCGGTGCAACGTAATCAGCGCCGCGATCCCGGCATAACCGCCACCAACAATTACGATTTTCAGCCGCCTGCCTTTCGGTATATACAATGGCAGAAAAGCCATTCATCTCCTCCCTTCCACACGTTGATCAACAGAAACTAGCGTAGCATGGATATATCCGCCCGGTCACGCGCTCTGCGCCCGCTCCGGAAAGCATGCCCCCAACGGACTGACGTATAATCGGCAGTCGCCACATCATTTCATTTTCAACCATCCACAGCCGGAACATTCATGCATATCCATATTCTCGGAATCTGCGGCACCTTCATGGGCGGTCTGGCGGTACTGGCACGTGCAGCCGGCCACACCGTCACCGGCTGTGACGCCAATGTCTATCCACCGATGAGCACGCAGCTTCGCGATCAGCAAATCGAGCTGATCGAAGGTTATGATGCTGATCAGATCAAACTGAAACCCGATCTGTTCGTCATCGGTAATGTCGTCTCGCGCGGTAATCCGCTGATGGAAGCGATTCTCGATGCCCACCTGCCTTACCTGTCCGGCCCGCAATGGCTGGCACAACACCTGCTGCACAACCGGTGGGTATTGGCAGTTGCGGGCACGCACGGCAAAACCACCACCAGTTCGATGCTTGCCTGGATACTGGAATACGCCGGGCTCTCTCCCGGATTTCTGATCGGTGGTGTTCCGGAGAATTTCGGTCTGTCTGCCCGTCTGGGGATCATCGAAGCAGAGCAGACACTTTCCCCTTTCTTCGTCATCGAAGCGGACGAGTACGACACTGCTTTTTTTGACAAGCGCTCCAAGTTCGTACACTACCAGCCAAGAACAGTGGTACTCAACAACCTTGAATACGATCATGCAGATATTTTCCCGGATCTTGCCGCGATCGAACGCCAGTTTCATCATCTTATCCGCATCGTTCCCCGCAATGGACTGCTCGTCGTCAACGGGCAGGATACTGCGTTACAGCGAGTATTGAATCAAGGCTGCTGGACGCCGGTAGAACAGTTTGGTGTGGACGATGGCTGGCAAATCACCATGGAGCAGAATGAAAGTCTGTCAGTCCGTTTTCAGGGAGTGTCGCAAGGAATACTGCATTGGGAATTGCTGGGAGAACATAATTGCATGAATGCCCTGGCTGCATTGGCTGCAGCCAGGCATGCCGGCGTACCGGCGCAACTCGGTATCGAAGCTTTGTCCCGCTTCAAAAACGTGAAACGACGCATGGAGCTGCGCGGTGTCATCAACGATATTCATGTTTATGATGATTTTGCACACCACCCCACTGCCATCCGCACGACATTGGCCGGATTGCGCGCCAAAATCGGCCAAGCACGCATCATCGCCGTGCTGGAGCCACGTTCCAACACCATGAAACTCGGCGTCTGGCAGAATGATCTCGCAGCCAGTCTGGATCAGGCTGACCGGATTTTCTGCTATGCCCACCAGATTGGCTGGAATATCGATTCAGCTCTCGCTTCTCTCGACGATAAAACCGAAATCCATCACGACCTGACCACCATGATCAGCGCCATTGCAGCCACCGCACACCCGGGAGATCATATCCTGATCATGAGCAACGGCAGCTTCAGCGGCCTGCACGACAAATTGCTCGATACACTTCGCACCTGATCCGGTACATCTCTCTGAACTCCATCATCACCATCGCCCGCAAAAAAAAAACACCCCACCGAAACTCCGGCGGGGTGTAAAGGCTTCGTCACAAAATCGTTACTGCATGGGCTTTGACTTTGCCCGAAGCAAGAAGAGAGAAATACTCATCACTACTGAGAAAAACACACTACGATTACAACGACTTCCCCATCAACCATCTACTTCAAAATAATAACCAGGTAGCTTTAGAACCCGATTCCGAGATAACCGCCAACCGTAAACCCGTTGACATTCACTCCATCAATCTTACCGCCTGCCAGCTGATATCTGGCATCGGCCCCAACATAAATTGCTTTCCAGATGTTGTAATCAGCACCCACCCCGAACATGACACCCGGCTGCAGCACCGTAATGGATTCAGACGGTGGGCTGATGACATGCAAAGCCAGTCCGGCCGGGATGATCCATGGTCTGAACCGGTTTCCTTCCAGAAACTTGATTTTTGGTGCTGCGGTGAGCGTAAACTGGCTGACTGTCACTTTACGCGGATTAAGCGCCCCGCCTGCCAGCTGAGTTGGATTATTAGCCAGTGCATTCCCCGAAACACTATTGCTGAACTGTTTGTATTCAAACATCAACTCGGCAAACACACTGGTCCCCGGCAGAAAACCCCACACATCATTGGTCAGATTGAAATCAAAACCAGCGCCGATATACCAGGCATCTTTTCCGGCCTGATCCTGTGCTCCGACAGGAGCAACAGCACTCTGGATGGAAACGCCATTACGAGTATGGTTGCTATGTGCAAAACCACCCCGGAAAAACACCATGTGCTTGCCGCTCTCCCCTGCACTTCTTTGCACCCCGACAGAAGCAACCGATTGCTCGTTTTCCCGGATTTTCTGTTCATTTCTTACAGTATCCGTCTTGACCCTGTCCAACTCACCCCGGATAGACTGCAGTTGCTCTTCCAACAATTTGATTTGTGCTTCCAGAGCCTGTGTCGATGTACTGTCAGCAAGTACCTGAGGTGCGCTCAACAATGTTGAAATACTCAGCATACCGGCTGTAACACTTAAAACTGCACGCTTTCCGATAACATAACGATTCACTCGTTTCTCCTTTTTTTATGTGCTTGGATATGTTGTATGGCAAATACTAAATAGTTAACGATCCGGATACTTTGATCTAAGTCAAAACAAAGCTGTTTTCCGTCATTCCTTTCGATAAATGCCAGCCGGGATCGTTACCTTCCCGTTTGACTCACGCTTTTCACCATTCAGGAAATCCGGATCAGGCTGAAACGCCACTCCCCTCACGGTCGTTTTGCTAATAAATCCAGCCAAACAGGGCATAAATGTTGCAGGCACTGGTACATTTACCAATGGATGTTAGATAATTACCAGCGCAATCATCCTGACCCACATCAAGAAAACCTGCCTTCCACTTGCTGCCCGGAGACATTATTTCGGCCATGATTCGTACACTCTATTCCGATACGCCTTTTCCCCCGCTGGAACAGGCACTGATCGAACCCAATGGTCTGCTGGCTGCGGGCGGAGATCTGTCACCAGAACGCCTGATCTCCGCTTACCGCCAGGGAATCTTTCCCTGGTTCAATCCAGGGGAAATCATCTTGTGGTGGAGTCCAGATCCAAGAATGGTACTGTTTCCCCGAGAATTAAAAATTTCACGTTCACTGCACAAAACCCTGAAGAAGAATGACTACCAGATCCGCACGGACAGCGCCTTCACCGAAGTCATGCAAGCCTGTGCCGCGCCGCGTGAGGACCAGGCAGGTACATGGATACACGAGGAAATGATCGCGGCTTACACCGCGCTGCATCAGATGGGGGTGGCACACTCGGTCGAAACCTGGATAGAGGGCGAACTGGCCGGTGGACTATACGGCGTAGCCATTGGCAGGGCTTTTTTTGGGGAATCGATGTTTTCCCGAGCGACCGATGCATCCAAGATTGCACTGGTTCATCTGGCCAGACAACTGGAAAATTGGGACTATGGCCTGATCGACTGCCAGATGAAAACTGCACATTTGATGTCGATGGGTGCACGGGAAATCCCAAGATCACAATTCTCCAAACAGCTAAGCCAACTGACCGCTCTGCCCGGTCAAAACAAAAAATGGTATTTCGACTTTACCTATCCCGGGCGATCGGAGCAGTGACTATGGATTTCCAGATCACCAGACGTTATCCCTGCAGCTATCTGCCGGGGGAGCTCGCTCGCTCGCGTATCGTGGTCACTGACGACACTCTGTCGGACAGCAATACCTATGCCCAACTGATTCAGCAGGGGTATCGACGCAGCGGCAGCTTAATCTATCGCCCGGACTGCGATTACTGTCACGCCTGTATTCCGGTGCGCATCCCGGTGGAGCTGTTTGATCCCAATCGCACCCAGCGCAGAGTATGGAAACGACATCAGCACTTGCAGATCGCCTGGCATCCCCTGCATTTCGATCCTGTACACTTTGATCTCTACCAGCGCTACCAGAAATCCCGTCACACAAATGGCAGCATGGATCAGGACGATGAAAACGGACGCAAACAGTACCGTGATTTTCTACTGAAAAGTACAGTGGATTCCTTTCTGGTAACATTTCACGAAAATGAACAGCTGCGCATGGTCAGCATCATCGACCGGCTACCGGATGGACTGTCGCCGGTTTATACCTTCTTCGAGCCGGATGTACCCGGATCGAGTTATGGCACCTTCAACATCCTGTGGCAGACAGCTCAATGCCGTGCTGACCGGCTGCCTTACCTTTATCTCGGCTACTGGATTGCAAACAGCCGGAAAATGCACTACAAAGCCAATTTCCAGCCGCTGCAGTATCTGATCGACAACCAGTGGCAATACCGCACAACGAACCGATAAATATGATGTACAACCTGCTGCGCCCGCTACTGTTTCTGCTTGACCCCGAAACTGCTCACACCCTTACACTGGATACACTCAACCTGCTGAAGAGAGCCGGGTTGCTGCCCGATCGCACCATCGACTGCACCTCTGTTCGCGTCATGGGGCTGGATTTTCCCAATCCAGTCGGGCTGGCAGCCGGCCTCGACAAGAATGGGACCTGCATCAGCGCACTGGCCTCTCTGGGATTTGGCTTTATCGAAGTGGGAACCATCACCCCGCGCCCGCAGGTCGGTAATCCCCGGCCACGACTGTTTCGCATTCCACAGGCTGAAGCAATCATCAATCGGATGGGATTCAATAACGTTGGTGTGGATAAGCTGATAGAAAATGTCCAGCAATCCGGCTACCGCGGCATACTGGGTATCAATATCGGTAAAAATGCGGATACCCCTCTGCAGAATGCAGTCGATGATTACCTGATCTGTTTACGCAAGGTGTACCTGCATGCCAGTTACGTCACTGTCAATATTTCCTCTCCCAATACCCAGCAGCTCAGACAACTGCAAAATGAAACCGAGCTGGAACATTTACTGGGCGCACTTAAGGCGGAACAAACCCGTCTGAGTGATCTCCACGGTCGCTACACGCCATTAGCCATCAAGATTGCCCCTGATCTGAAATCCGAACAAATTACCGTAATTGCATCGCTGTTAATGAAACACCGCATGGATGCGGTGATTGCGACCAACACCACCACTGCAAGAGAGGGTGTCGAACATTTGCCACGCGGCAATGAAAAAGGTGGGTTGAGTGGCGCACCATTAACGGAACGCAGTACCACAGTCATCCGTCAGCTTGCCAACCATCTCCAGCATGCCATTCCCATCATCGGAGCGGGTGGCATCATGTCAGCCCGGGATGCGCAACTCAAAATCGAAGCAGGCGCCAGTCTGGTACAGATTTATTCCGGGCTGATTTATCGCGGCCCGGATCTGGTTACAGAAACCGTCTCACTGCTTTGCTCCCGCACTACCCATGCTGGATAAAAATTCACTGACCGAACAGATCGACGCCGTGCTGCCGCAAACCCAATGCGGGCAGTGCGGATTCGATGGATGTAAACCCTATGCGACAGCCATTGTTGAAGGCCATGCGGATATCGACCAGTGTCCACCCGGCGGTGACGCTGGTGTGGCTCAAATTGCAGCGATCCTGAATATTGCCCCGAAGCCACTGAACACGACTTATGGCCATCCCAAACCGCCTGCCATCGCCGTCATCGATGAATCTCAATGTATCGGCTGCACATTCTGCCTGCGCGCCTGCCCGGTGGATGCCATCATTGGCGCAGCCAAACATATGCATACCGTTCTGACCGAGTTATGTACCGGTTGCGAACGTTGTATCGCCCCCTGCCCGATGGATTGCATCAGCATGGTATCCGTACCCGGCCCGGCCACACCCGAAATCCGGCAACAGATCGCTGACGGTGCACGGGAGCGATATCACTTGAGACTGCTCAGGCTGGCACGCCAGCAGCAACGTACCAGGAAGCCAGAGCAGAACAAATCGAAAGAAGCCACAATCCCCACGGTACAACAAGCAACCAATGCGAAACAGGCAGCCATCCAGGCAGCCATGGAACGTGCACGAGCTGCACTTGCCCGCTCAAACATCCCCAACAAGGACTGAATGAACACGACCAAACGCCGGGAGATATTCACCCGATTCAGGGCAGCCAATCCCCGTCCGACGACCGAACTCGAATACCAGACACCGTTTCAATTACTGATTGCCGTCATTCTCTCGGCACAAGCCACTGATAAAAGTGTCAATCTGGCCACACGAAAACTGTTCCCGGTAGCAGATACTCCCGAAAAAATCCTGCAACTGGGAGAAACCGGCCTCAGCCCGTTCATTCAGCGCATCGGGTTGTTTCGCACCAAAACCAGGAATATTCTTGCCACCTGCCAATTATTGATCGAACAGTACAACGGTGAGGTCCCGCGCACCCGCACGGAACTGGAAAAGCTGCCGGGAGTCGGTCGGAAAACCGCCAGCGTGATTCTGAATACTGCCTTTGGCGAACCCACCATTGCAGTGGATACGCATATTTTCCGCGTAGCCAACCGTATCGGTATTGCACCGGGTAAAAATGTCCTGGAAGTGGAACGCAAACTGCTCAAGGTGGTACCGAATGAATTCCGTCACGATGCCCACCACTGGCTGATCCTGCACGGGCGTTACATCTGCAAAGCCAGGAAACCTCTATGTCACCAGTGTCTGATCGTGGATTTATGCGAATTCAAGGAAAAAAATCTGGAAGGAACTGCATCCTCATTCGATATGAAACAGTTGACATGAAGCGTGATGCTCTCATCCATTCTCTGCAAACCCGCATACCGGATCTACTGGCAATTTATGCTTTCGGCAGCCGTATTCAGGGTACAGCCAGGTTGGACAGCGATCTGGATCTGGCCGTACTGGTAGCGGGCTATACTGATCCGTTGATTCTGTTCGAAGTCGCGAACGAACTGGCCGATGTGGCAGGCTACGCGGTTGATCTGCTCGACCTGCGAGCTGCCTCCACTGTGATGCAATACCAGATCATTACCACCGGGAAACGCTGGTGGACACTGGATATGCAGGCAGCCTTATTTGAGGCATTCATCCTGAGTGAGAAAACTGCTCTCGATGAAGCACGTGCCGGATTACTGACCGACATTCGACAAAGAGGAACAGTTTATGGCCGATGATGTACTGATCAACAAGGCAGCAACGATTGAACGCTGCGTGGCGCGGGCACGTGAGGAATACGCTGCCAATCCAGAAAGTTTTGCCACTGATTACACTCGCCAGGATGCGGCCATTCTCAACATTCAGCGAGCCTGCGAAGCAGCGTTGGACATGGGCCAGCATCTGATTCGCCGTGAAAAACTAGGAATTCCACAAAGCACCCGTGATGTGTTTTCCTTACTGGCACACGGTGGCTGGATCAATATTGAACTGGCTGACAGTCTTAAACGGATGGTGGGTTTTCGGAATATCGCCGTGCATGATTACATTGCCCTGCAACTGCCTATTACCGTAAGAATCATCGAAAATCACCTGGATGAATTTTTACAGTACAGCCAGACTCTGTTGCTGCATGACGCAGCATTAGGCGGGAACCAGAGAGGATAATAGTTTCGTGAGATGACCGACGCCTTATTGTCCTGATGCGGCAGAGGCAAAGATGAAGGAAGTTCTATTGACCACACCAGGCTGGTACGGGTGAGAGGTCTTGTTGTAGCGTGACATAATTTTGTCGACATACTTTACAGTTTCAGGATAAGGTGGAATACCGCGATATTTCTCGACGGCACCTTCGCCCGCATTGTAGGCTGCGGCCACCAGCGCCACATCTCCTTTGAAGAAGGCGAGCAACCATCTCAGATAAGCCATCCCACCCCTGATATTTTCTTCCGGATCAAAAACATCTCTGACCTGAAATCTTTCAGCAGTCGCGGGAATGAGCTGCATCAACCCCTGTGCATTTTTGGGAGAAACCGCTTGTGTATTGAAACCGGACTCAACCGCAATGACTGCGAGTACGAGACCCGGATCAATCTCGTATTGTGGAGCCAGTTTTTCCACAAGTGCAGAAATAGACTGATCAACATAGTATTTGCTCGGTGTAATGTTTGTCCGAACGTAAACATTTCTACTCAGACAATTTGGTAACTGCACTTTCCGTTTATCCGGTAGAGGCATGAATCGCAGTAACTTTTGTGCATCCGCATGCTTCCGGGCAGCAGCCATCTCGAATAATCTGGCAGCAATCCCATCATTACGCTCGACCCCACGTCCGTTGGCATACATCCACCCCAGTGCATACTGCCCCTCGGCCGAGCCTTGCCGGGCTGCTTGACAATAAAGCTCCACTGCTTTTTCCCTGTCTTGCAGCACACCTTCACCATGCTCATACTGCCGAGCCTGTGCTACCAGTATGTCGCCCCCCCCCTTAACACCAGCATACCGTACAGCCTGAATATCCCTCCCACTGTGAGCAACGGCAGTATGTAATACCAGAAAACTCAATACAGCCCATTGCCATTTGAAGGAGATACGCATATTTCTCTTCTGCTCCTGAGAGTTAAAGTATTGTTTTATTGATAACTAATGGAGCAACAATCATGCCAGAACACTGAAATACTCCGGCTTCAGTGATAACCGCTTGCTTACGGACAGAAATTTTTCAAACATTTCCCGGCAAATTCACCAAGATAAACTGATCTTACAAACAATGTAAAAAATTCCGACAAATAGGGATCTGACGATACAACACTATTTCAGCAAACCGCTTCATAAAACTTCTATTCATTCTCAGGCTGCGTACGATGCACGCGCACTCTGCCGATATTATGCTTATTGACCGAAACGATCTCAAAAACCAGATCATCAACTGTAATCTGTTCCCCTGCTGCAGGAATATAGCCGAACTGCCAGAGCAGATAACCGCCGAGCGTGGAATAACGTTCAGCCTCATCCACCAGATCATGCTCCAGCAGATTGGATGCCTTGCGAATACTGATCCATCCATCCATCAGCCAGGTGCCGTCAGCCTGTTGCTCCGCCATTACTTTTTCTTCACCCGCATCCAGGAATTCGCCGGCAATCGCCTCCAGAATATCCGCCGGGGTAACGATTCCCTCGACCGATCCATATTCATCCACGATCACTGCCAACTGTAACGGCTGGTTACGCAGCTGCTCCATCAGCTTGATCACCGGAACCCGTTCAAGCACCACGATCGGATGGCGCAATGATCTTTCCAGATTGATCTTTCCTTCTTCCAGCATGTCACGCAGTAAATCCTTGGCAAATGCAGCGCCTACAAACTCATCCACGTTATCGTGCGACAACAGAAAACGCGAGTGGCCGCTATCAATTATTTTTGCCCTGATCATTTCACTGGTATCTCCCAGATCCAGCCAATCGATATCAGTGCGTGGTGTCATGATGGACATGGCAGGACGCCCGGCCAGCGTCAGCACTCCCTCAATCATCTCCTTTTCTTCTCGGGCAAACAGGTCATTCTCGGCCACCTGCTGTGCGATCACTTCCGATGTCTCACCCAGACCGACTTCACCACGACGCCCGCCGAGCAACCGCAATACAGCTTCAGCAGTACGATCACGCAAATCCCCGGTTGTAATGAGCTTTTCCTTGTTATGCCTGGCAATTTGATTGAATGATTCGATCAGGATGGAAAAACTGATTGCGGCATAGAGATATCCTTTTGGCACATGAAAGTTGAAACCTTCGATCACAAGCGAAAAGCCGATCATCATCAGAAAACCCAAACAGAGAATCACAACGGTAGGATGCCTGGAAATGAAAGCCATCAGCGGTCCGGAAGAAACCATCATGACAACGACTGCAATAATTACGGCAATCATCATCACCGAGAGATGCTCCACCATCCCCACCGCAGTAATCATACTGTCAAGTGAAAAAACCGCATCCAGCACGATGATCTGCACGATAACCTGCCAGAAAACTGCATGTACACTTTTACCTTCTTTTTGTCTATCCTGCCCCTCCAGTCGCTCGTGCAGCTCCATCGTTCCCTTGAAAAGCAGGAATATACCCCCGAACAGAAGAATGAGATTTCGCCAGGACAGCTCAATATCAAAAAGTGTCAGCAACGGCGTGGTCAGTGTTATGACCCAGGCAATAGATGCCAAGAGAATGAGGCGCATGACCAGCGCCAGAGAAAGACCAACGATGCGTGCTTTTCCGCGCTGATGTGGCGGCAATTTATCTGCCAGGATTGCAATAAATACCAAGTTATCAATCCCCAGTACGATTTCCAGAATAACCAGCGTTGCCAGCCCTGCCCATGCAGCAGGATCGACCACCCATTCAAAAAACACTTTTTCTGATACCTGAGAGAAATTGAAAGACTGTAATCAAGAATTCTGAAATATCCAAATCCAGACAAAAAGAAATTACACCGTGGGCAAGTACAAATTATCCAATATACTACAAGTTTTTTTCAGACAAACAAACACTGAAAAACAGGATGAAGGCTCTTGGAGACAGTTTAACCCTCCTCCCCTCACTACATAGGTAGCGCAGCGATAGAAATCTCTTAATTGTTGGCTGCGAAGTTGCCTTTTCGCACAAAATTATATGTCAGGGTGCTCCAGTGACCTTCAGAAATATGACTGGGCAAAAACCTACCGCAAAAAACGCACCGTCTCCAAAAACCGACAAATAATACTCAATAAATACAAACAATTATCAGTATTTGTGGTTTTTACCACAGATTACACGACAAATTTCCTCACAAAAATACAGAAAAAATTTCAACCCATTGATTAATTTAAATTATTAATTCTGGCATGAATTGTGCTTTTGCCAAGTAACATTTTAATAGAATAATTTACTGTTTTATCGAGCCAGCTATTTTCGGGCAATACCTATTCAGTCCAGAAAAATAACTTATGAGGAATACCACTCATGCAAATTGCGAATCATCTTCAATCAGGGACCGCAGTAAAAATCCAGTCAACACACCTTCCATTCACCCCCCATCGCCCCAATTCCACCTCATCTGATGACACTAGCTCACAATTTTCTCCCCTTCGCAGATACCGAATCTCAAGACATCCGAATCACGTAACCAAAACAGACTGCCTCCTGCAACACAATGGCTACAGCATTCACTTGGTCAGCTCGCTCAAGCAGCGCATCAAAGCCACCACATTAATCAAACAAATGTATGCTTCACGCGGGTATAGCACGGAAAGCGCATCCATTTTTTCACATAACTCCAACGAATTTACATTCTTGGCTATGGTCGGTGAAATTGCTGCAGGAACACTTACACTCCGGATAGATTCAGAAAAAGGGCTCCTTGCCGACACGCTCTATCAGCAAGAAATTGACAATCTCCGAAAACAAGGGAAAAGGGTATGTGAACTATCCAAACTCGTTCTGGATCCTCAACATGGGCTAAAAGAAATGATTGCACTGCTCTTCCAGATTTCCTATATCTACGCTCGTAATCTTTACCAAGCTACAGATTTCTTCTGCGAAGTCAACCCTCGCCATGCTACCCCACAAAAACGTATGTTCGGATTTCAGCAAATTGGGAAAGAAAAGATTTGCCCCAGAGTCAATGCTCCAGCAGTACTGCTGCACCTGGAACATGAACTCATAAAAAAGCAGATAGGCACACTCGCTGGATCACATAACGAGAGTACAACAACCAGATCCTTATATCCGCACTGCATTCCTCACCTGGAAAAGCGGCAACTGGCAAATATCTTGAGGCAGATACTGACAAACGGTTCTGCATTGACAATAATCCCCAGGAATTCTTGATTTCATAGAAGCAAAAAAATAGTTAATATCCCGGTAATCGAAAATAAATTCTGTTCAGCGAATCTGTTGTTTTTCGTGTAAAAATCCGGAAGCCCTATGCAACACTCATTCATCTACAACGAGGCCTTTTCCCGAAACATCGGCTGGGTGACAACAGAAGAGCAAAGCCAATTACGCCATAAAAAAGTAGCAATCGCAGGGCTAGGTGGTGTTGGCGGCTCGCATCTGTTGACATTATGCAGATTAGGAATAGGTAAATTCCATCTAGCCGAATTTGACACTTTTGATCTGGCCAACTTCAACAGACAAGTAGGTGCCAACGTACAGACTATCGGGCAAAGCAAACTTGCTGTCATGGTCAAACAGGCTCTGGAAATCAATCCGGAATTAGAGATTACACAATTCCCGAACGGAATTAATGAAAATAATTCTGCAGAATTTTTAGCCGATATTGATATTTATATTGATGGCCTGGATTTTTTTGCCTTCAATGCTCGCCAACATATATTTGCATCCTGTGCCGCCAAAAATATCCCTGCAGTAACCGCTGCTCCTCTGGGCATGGGCACAGCAGTACTCAATTTCATACCAGGAGGCATGACCTTTGCAGATTACTTTGACTTGAAAAATAGCTCAGAAGAAGAAAAGGGATTACGTTTTTTTATAGGACTGGCACCCTCTCGTCTGCAAATGAGCTACCTGGTTGATCCGACTACAATTGATCTGGCTAACCGTAAGGGCCCATCCACTATCATGGCTTGTCAGCTTTGTGCAGGAGCAGCCGCAACTGAGGCTCTGAAAATTTTGCTTGGTCGCGGGCCAATCAGAGCGGCACCCAAGGGATATCACTATGACGCCTATCTAAACAAACTAGCACTCACATGGCGCCCCTGGGGAAACCGGAACCCACTGAGTCGATTAGCCATCTTCTTGGCTCGCCGCAAACTTAAACATACACAATAAGATGGGCAAAGTAACTCAGCAACAACTTGATTATATTCTGCAAAGTGCCATTCTGGCACCTTCAGCAGATAACTGGCACCAGGTTCGCTTTGAAGTAAGCGAAAATACTATCCATATTTACCATACAAGAGCCATATTCCCCTCTTCAGGGGAATACAAATGGGTATTAGCACTATTATCTCTGGGAGCTATAATAGAAAATATCGCACTCGCTGCCAGTCGCTTTAACTTCCGTACTGAAGCGATACCATTTCCCGGGCCGAGCAACCCCAACCTGATCATGCAAATTTCCCTTCAAGCAGATCAGGCTGAAGAAGACCCACTTCAGGAAATGATCCCTCTGCGTCACACCAACCGCAGATTGCACTTTCACGGCCCCAGCATGACTGGGGCTGAGCAAGAAATACTAAACCAAACAATAAACAAATTTCCTGCCTGCAAACTATCCTGGCTGGATGAGCCTGCGCTGCGCAAACAAAGCTTATATCTGATGCGCATTGCTGAAACCGAACGCTTTCGCAACCCGCTTTTGCATGAAGAGTTGTTCTCAGCCATTCGCTTTGATCTTGGCTGGCATACCACCTGCTCTGAAGGATTACCACCGGGTGCATTAGGTATTGAGCCGTTATCGCGCGGATTCTTCAGCCTGTTGCGTCACTGGCCAATTGCACGATTAGCCAATACTTTCGGCACGCACCACATATTGGGTTTCCGTTCCAGCTATTTACCCTGTTGGCTTGCTCCTCATTTAGGGGCATTAAGCGTAAAAAATATCGACACACAATCAATATTGCAAGCCGGACGTGCGTTTCAGCGATTGTGGCTCGCCCTGACCAGACAGGGGCGTGTGCTGCAACCTATGCCTGCTTCCGCAATCTATGCCCTTCCACAAGCGATAAACGAAGGCATTCCAGCACCCTTGCAACAAAAACTTTCAGTTGGCTGGAAAACGATATTTTCTGAAAATACACCCGTTATTCTCTTTAGAACGGGAAATGCCGGTCATTTACCAATAACTACCAGCCGTCCAGAGATTTCACAATTATTGAGCACCAATACCAGCCAACCCTCGACTCGATAGCCGCTCTCTCTTGGTTAACCACTTTGTCGGTTTTTTTTACATCTTCTCTAAAGAATAAAAAAAAAACCAAATCTCTGTTCCATCTTTGCGAAAATTTACTCTTATAAACATGCTGTTATAGATATTTCAGAAAATTGGCATGCCTTATGCTTATATTAAGGTAAGCGTTTGAACAAAAATGCGCGATATTTGCCTCTTGATCTACGTATTAAAATTTAAAGGTGATCTATGAATAAAAAGTTAATTTCGACCGTGCTTGGCGGTTTAGGTATTTTAGGAATTTCCAGCCAGGCATTGGCGTATGAGGTATTTACGGTTAATCCTAATTCCATACCAGGCACATCTGGTTTCAGCACATTCCAAGCAGATTCTCTATCCGGTGTATCATCAGGGCAGATATTACTAGATGCCAGCACGCAGACAGCTACTGAAAGTGGGTATGTTAGTTTCACTGCCTTTAATTTAGGAGGTTCTGCTGTAAGTAATTTTACATCAGGTCTTGCTACTGCCCCAGCTCCGGATCAGTACTATGGTCTTTATCTTGATTTCACTTTAACAGCCAGCTTAGTAACAGGTAGTTTTGGTGCTGCCAACAGTACATATAATTTGGATACACTTACCTTCACCCTGTACGCTGATCCAGATTTAAATACTACTTTTACCCAAGCAAGTTTAATCAATGCAGCATCTATTGGTGGCAATATAAGTGATGATATCGTGCTTGCCACAGGTTCATTAATAATAGGTCAATCGAATATTATCCTAGGAGGAGTTGCTTTAAATTCTACTACTGATTTCCTGACAACCGCTGAGGGCAATGCTTTCTTTACTTCTCCCATCCCTTTTTACGAGCATATGTTTGACGCATTCAATAATACAGGTGATGCAGTAATTTTTGGCTATGACGCAGCCACAGGTTGTTTAACAGGTGAATGTATCGTGGCCGTTAAAAGTGGTGTAGGTACATTTGACTTTAAGGGTGTACCAGAACCGGCAACGCTTGCTTTACTTGGAATCGGCTTACTCGGCTTTGGCACTTCACGCCTTCGCAAAAAAGCCTAACTAATGCTAGCCTAGCAATCAGCTAATAAAACCCCGCACCGGATACCGTGTGTGGGGTTTTATTAGTTTTACACTCAACGCTTCCTTTCTCCCTAATATAATTTTCTGCCAGATCACATAATCCAAGCTACGTATTACTAAAACGTATATTTCTCCTAGTATTTGTCTTTTCACCTGTATTCCAATCTTTGTAAACTACTGGCCACAATGTGATACAGGAGCAAGAAACATGAGGATTTCGATTATTCCAACGTTGCTGCGCGAAATACTTGGAAAACATGAATTCAACCGTGAACCTGAGCCCGACCTGGTCATGCATGACGAGAGCCAAGTAGCAGCTTTCGCAGAGGCTGGACGTATTGACGGTGTGATGTCTGCCACCTATCTGTTTAATACTGCCCGTATTTCCCAGGTTATACAGGGTTGCAATAAGGTGCTCGATCTCGGCTGCGGTCCCGCAACGCAATTGACACAAATTGCCCAAATCAACCCACAAATCGAATTTGTTGGCGTGGATATGTCAGAAAACATGCTGAAAAATGCCAGAGTTTATTGTGGCCAGCTTGGAATCAATAATATTTCTTTTATCAGAGACGATATTTCTACACTCAACACTATTCCCGATAACTCGGTTGATGCCGTCATCAGCACGCTGGCTTTACATCACCTCCCCGATGCAAATTCTTTAGGCAGATGTTTCAAACAAATAAAACGAGTGTTAAAACAGGGTGGGGCTTTGTTTCTGGTAGATCTATCCAGACTCAAATCACTCTATTCAGTCCTTTATTTCGCTTATCTGAATAAAAATTACCAACCCGCTATCTTCTCGCTCGATTACGAACGATCACTGCGTGCCGCTTTTTCTTCGAGGGAATTCAGACAGCTTGCTGCAGAAATGCTTTCTGAAAACAAGATTAATGTTTTTTCAACTGCACTCATCCCCATTTTGACAATCATCAAAACTGAAGACAAAGCTTTATCCCTTGCAGTCCTTGAAAAAATTTCAAAACTTTCAAAAGAACTACCTAAACAATATCGCAATGATCTGAACGATATTAGATTTCTCTTTAAACTAAGTGGACTAACAAACGATCCATTTTCTGTTTAACAAGGTAGCACTCCACCCAGTTACAAACAATTCAATCATGATTAAGATTCAGTGGGTGCGGAAACCTCGTACCTGGTAGTGTCATAGATTTTTACACCCCCCTCGTAACGCACTGCTATACCCAAATCCCCAAGTTGCAACAAAAGATATTCAACATCCTAGAAATCAGGTCGATAACCCTAGTTACAGGCTTGGTTTGCTGATTAAGGGAAAACGCTGAATCCATCATCACAAGGAACACAGTGATATGGTGATCCATAATTTATTGATTCAAAAAATCCGGACTGCTTCACTCCACTCACAATAATATTTATCAATTTAATCAGCGTTTATTTGGCGGGCAACTATCCACATTTATGAAACGAGCAACAGGTACTCAGCCATGCTCCTATCCGCAAGCGAAATTACACAGCCTATTTGCTACAAACCGTTAAAACAATCCAAACAGGTGTAATCATGTTTATACAAAAAACCACCCATTTAGGGACAGCCTTCAAACAATATTTCAAAATCGTACCTGCCCTCACCGAAGAGTTTAAGCGTGAAGCTTATCGCATCCGCCATTCGGTTTATTGCGAAGACCTAAAATATGAGCCATTACGCCAGGATCAGCTTGAATCAGATGAATATGATACTCACGCACTGCATTTACTGATCCGCAACACGCAGCAGGATAGGTTTATCGGCTGTGTTCGTATCATTATTCCACCAACTGATAGCTCTGACTGGCTTTTACCATTTGAGAAGACTTGTGCAGATACTTTGAATCGTTCAATCATCGATCCGACAAAATTGCCCAGAAAACAAATTGCTGAGGTTTCCCGCCTCGCAGTCATTTCCTCATTTCGTCGCAGAAAAGGAGAAGCCAACAGTCCTATCAGTCTTACTGAAGATGATTTTGATCACAGCCCGGCGCCACGTTTTCCTTATATTCCATTAGGATTATATTATGGTGCCGTTGAACTGGCACGTTTACACGGCATCAAGTTACTTTTCATTCTTACAGAAGAACGCTTAGCCAATCATTTCAATAAACTGGGTTTTGAAATCCAATTTATTGGAGCGCCTACCGAACATCATGGCCAACGCTTCCCCTCAATGTTCAGTATTGATAAAACTATTCAAAATATACGCCCAGCTATCTACCCACTTTATCAAACTATCGCGGAAGACATCAAAGCCGGGCTGGAAGAGAAGAACCAGCAGGAGACGGGTACACCCCAACCATAGCTGTTATTTGGCATCCTGCCAGATATAAAATCCTTTATCTTAACTACGTCTCCAATCCCACTTTTTTCAAAACATCCCTTCTTTCCTAATCCGGTCATCGGGTATCTGCCATGTAATAAGAGTGTCATAAGCAATTGAAATAATGCCTCCCGTTTCAACTGATTTATTCCAGTAAACGGATTTCTAAAAAGGGAGGCAGGCAACAATGATAAAAAGATTCAACGTAACAATATGTGGCTTGGGACTAATTCTCGTTACATCCCATTTCTCTCCAGCCGGTGCACAAGAATTGGATCTGTATGTAGATACAGTTACCAAACAGGTTTATACGGAACCTGGTGAAAACAGGGTCAAAATGGGTACTTTCCAGCAGGTACAGAAAGATTCAGGGCAAACCGTCGCACAAAGCAATGAACCCCCACCTGAAAAACCCAAGGAAGAAAAAAAGTGGTACGACAAAATCGGTATTCGAGGCTATACACAATTTCGCTACAGCAGCACCGTGAGTGGAGATAAGGATGCGGTATCCTACTGGCCTGACAAATCGGTAGGTGAGGATAGCTCTTTTCTGATCAGACGGGCACGCCTGGTTATTTTCGGAGATATCAACGATCATCTCTCTCTATATATACAGCCTGACTTTGCCAGTACTCCGTCTGGCTCCAGTACAGGCCATTTTGCTCAGTTAAGAGATGCCTACGCCGATATCTACTTCGATAAGAACAAGGAATTCCGGGTCAGGGTCGGACAATCAAAAATCCCTTACAGTTTTGAGAATCTGCAATCCAGCCAGAATCGCCTTGCACTTGACCGTAATGATGCAATGAACAGTTGCTGTCGAGATGAGCGTGACATTGGTGCATTCTTCTACTGGGCCCCGGCTCATATACGCGACCGGTTCAAAGAAGTCATGGCGAAAAATCTGAAAGGATCCGGTGATTATGGCATGTTCGCCTTTGGTATCTACAATGGACAGGGTGCCAACCGCCTCGAAGGAAATAATGGTGTGCACATGGTCACCCGCTTCACCTACCCGCACCAATTCAGCAACGGTCAAATTCTTGAAGCAGGTATACAAGCTCTACGTGGACGCTTCGTTCCATCAACCGGCCCTGCGGGCGGATTTACTCCGGTCATGGATGCACCAGAGAAAGGATTCAAAGATGAGCGTGTCGGGGTGCATGCCGTACTTTATCCGCAACCCTTCGGGCTGCAGGCAGAATGGAACTGGGGGCGGGGGCCTCAGTTAAATGACGGCCAGACGACGCTTACCGAATCCTCGCTCAACGGCGGTTATGTTCTGGCAACCTACAAAATCGATGGATTACGTTGGGGAACGCTGTTCCCGTTCGTTAAATGGCAACACTTCAAGGGTGGTCAGAAATTCGAGCGCAACACCCCGAGAAACCACGTTAATGATCTGGAATTCGGACTGGAATGGCAGGTTATGAAAGAAATTGAGCTTACAGCGGTATATCACATGATGAATCGTACCAATCTAGCAAGTGCCCCTTACGAGCGATATAAGGCTGATGTCCTGAGATTCCAGTTACAGTGGAATTACTGATACCCCCGAAAACAAGTTGCTGATCACTCGGGCATCGCCACAGTACCAGACCTTCAATTCATTGATTGCCGTGGCATTGCCTGAGATCACATTCTGAAACTGTTTTGATGGAACCCTCATTCAATCCCGAAAGTTGCGAAACTGCAGCGGCAGTTCGGTGATACTACCCTTTATCAGTTGAATGGCTTCCTGCAGGACATCACGCTTGGCACCGGTTACCCGCACTACCTCACCCTGAATGCTCGCCTGGACTTTAAGTTTGCTATCCTTGACCAGTTTGACGATCTTTTTAGCAAGATCACTTTCCACCCCGGTTTTAACCGTCACCTTCTGCTTCACTTTGTTACCACTGATTTTTTCGATCTGGCCCTTTTCCAGGCAGCGAACATCGATCTCACGTTTAGTGAATTTAGTCATCAGAATATCCATGACCTGGCCGAGTTTGAACTCATCATCAGCATAAAGATAAAGTTCATAGTCAGTTTGTTCGGCACGGGCATCCGATCCCTTGAAATCAAACCGGGTGGAAACTTCCTTGTTCAGTTGATCGACCGCATTGCGAATTTCCTGCTTATCCACTTCGGAAACAATATCGAATGAAGGCATGATTTTTCCTGATCAAATATAGAATTGAATGCTGCCATTATAAGCCCTGCAATCTGCTTCAGTAACGCTCGGGTGTCGATGAAGCAGGTAAACAACAACAGAAATCCAACGACAGAAGTCCGGATCGACCGCATCTTTCCACCCTTAACCCCATTTGCATAAACAGATGGGAAAAACCCATGTTTTCCTGCCGGCAGCATGCCCCGGATGGTTTACAATCCTGCTCATTGCTTTGCCAGGGAAAATCATGCAGAAAAAGGTCTATCTCATCGCCGGTGCACGACCTAATTTCATGAAAATTGCACCCATCGTCCGCGCTTTGCAGCAGCAGGACAGGCTGACCTATAAAATCGTCCACACCGGTCAGCATTACGATCGGGAAATGAACGATGTTTTTTTCGAGGAACTGGGTATCCCGCAGCCGGATATTTTTATGGCGGCTGGAGGAGGCAGTCATTCACAACAGACCGCCAAAATCATGGTCGCCTTCGAAGAATACTGTCAAACGGAACCACCGGATGCGGTACTGGTCGTGGGTGATGTCAACTCGACGCTGGCCTGTTCCATCGTCGCCAAGAAACTGCATATCCCGGTTGCTCATGTCGAAGCAGGGCTGCGCAGTGGCGATATGTGCATGCCGGAAGAAATCAACCGCCTGGTGACAGACAGCATCACCGATTGGTTTTTCGTAACCGAACCAAGTGGACAGCAGCATCTGCTGCAGGAAGGGAAACCGGCATCAGCCATTCACTACGTCGGCCATGTCATGGTGGACAACCTGCTTTACCAGGTAGAGCAACTTGCGCGAGCGGATACATCCAACTTCGAAACCAGTCAGCTCAAAACATCACTGGGTAATCAATCGTATGGTGTGGTCACGCTGCACCGGCCCAGCAACGTGGATAGTCCTGACGCCCTGGAGCGTATCAGCCTGGCACTGAAACAGATTGCCAAACGCCTGCCACTTGTTTTCCCGGCTCACCCGCGCACACAAAACAACCTGAAGAAATTCAATATCGATCTTGGGCCGAATATCATCCTGATGGGCCCGCAGGCTTATATGCCATTTCTTCATCTGTGGAAAGATGCCACGCTCGTTCTGACCGACAGCGGTGGTCTGCAGGAAGAAACCACTGCCCTGGGAGTTCCCTGCGTCACCATCCGGAAAAATACCGAACGACCAGTCACAGTGGAGGAAGGCACGAACACACTGGCAGGCACCCGCCCTGAACGAATACTGGCTGCAGTCGATGATATTCTGGGAGGACGCGGTAAGCAAGGACGCCGGCCGCATTTATGGGATGGCAACGCTGCACGCCGCATCGTGGAGATACTGACCAGAGAACTGCATCCCTGAAATCTGGCGAAAGACTGCCATTTTCCCTGTGATCAAACCAATGTACACATGAAACACACGCTCATTCCTGTCATTCTCTCCGGTGGCTCGGGTACACGCCTGTGGCCACTCTCACGCCAGCAGTACCCAAAACAGTTACTGCCACTGGTCAACCGGTATTCCCTGCTGCAGGAAACCGTACGTCGCCTGGACGGGCTGGAAGATATTGCTGTCCAGCCTTCCATCATCGTCAGCAACGAAGAATATCGTTTTGTGATTGCAGAGCAGCTGCGGGTTTTGGGTAAAATCGGCAAGATCATTCTCGAACCTTACGGACGCAACACCGCTCCTGCCCTGACGATAGCTGCACTGGCTGCCATGCAGGACAGTGATGATCCGGTTCTGCTGGTCATGCCGTCTGACCATGTCATCACAGATATTTCAGCTTTTCAGGCAGCCATTCAGAAGGGAATGGCACTTGCTGAAAGTGACATGCTGGTTACTTTTGGCATCACACCAAATGCTCCAGAAACTGGTTATGGCTATATCCAGTACGGTACGGCACTGCATGAACCGGGCACTTTCCGAATTGCTCGTTTTGTCGAGAAACCGGATCTGGCCACTGCACAAAATTACCTGGAAGAAGGCTCCTACCTGTGGAACAGCGGCATGTTCATGATGCGTGCATCGATCTGGCTTGCCGCCATTGACACCTGCCGCCGGGATATTCTGGAGGCCTGTCGCACTGCCTGGCAGTCAGGTTCGATCGATGGTGATTTTCACCGTATCGACAAAACCACATTTGCCGCTTGTCCAAGTGATTCGATCGATTATGCGGTCATGGAAACACTTTCCGCACGCCCGGACATGTTACCGCCAGGCGCCATCATTCCGCTCTCTGCCGGATGGTCGGATATTGGCGCATGGGATGCGTTATGGCGCACATTACAGAAGGATGAATCAGGCAACGTGGTACGCGGCGATGTACTGCTGCACGCGTGCCACGACACTCTGGCATTTTCCGAGCATCGGCTGGTTGCCTGCATCGGTGTGGAAAATGTAGTGATCGTGGAAACATCCGATGCAGTTCTGGTAGCACATCAGGATAAAACACAAGAAGTCAAACACATCGTCGACATACTGAAACAACGGAATCGCCCGGAAATCCGTTCGCACCGCAAAATATACCGCCCATGGGGCTGGTACGATTCAGTCGACAGAGGTGAGCGTTTCCAGGTCAAACGGATCGTCGTCAACCCTGGTGCAGCGCTCTCATTGCAAATGCACCACCACCGCGCCGAGCACTGGATCGTAGTAAAGGGAACGGCACAGGTTACCCGGGCAGACAAAACCTTTCTGGTCAGCGAAAACGAATCCACCTACATCCCGTTGGGGACGCCACATCGGCTGGAAAATCCGGGGCGTGTGCCACTGGAGATGATTGAAGTCCAATCCGGTTCCTATCTGGGAGAGGATGATATCGTCCGGTTCGAGGATAAATATGGCAGAAAGGAAAATTAGCCAGAAGACTGTTTCTTAAACTGAAGCTCAACATTGCACCAGGGAAATTACACTTGCAGTCAAGTATAATGCCGTTTTTCAAGATTTTATTCCAAGGAGGAAAACATGCCGATCTATGAGTATGCCTGTCATGCATGTGGATTGGAGAAAGAGCATCTGCAGAAAATGAGTGATGCCCCGATCGCAAATTGCCCTGCCTGCGGCAGCAGCGATTATGTCAAGAAGGTATCTGCTGCGGGTTTTCAGCTGAAGGGAACTGGCTGGTATGTAACAGATTTCAAAAATAAAAATACCCGATCTGATTCGAAGCCCAAAGAAGAACCCGGCAAGGAAACGGCCGGCACTGATAAAGCAGCTGCAACCACGACGACTGACAGCACGACTGCGGCCACGACGACAACATCGGCATCGGCCACTGCACCCTCTGCTTCCACCGTTTCCTCTGCGGATTAATACGAATACTCTGGCAGCATTTTTACAGAGCGAAATAACCGAACAACCGACTTTCTCACTTAATCAACATCAACGTCATTTATGCGTACTGACTATTGCGGCGCCATCAATACACGCCATCTGGATAGAACGATTACATTATGCGGCTGGGTGCATCGCCGCCGCGATCACGGCGGAGTCATCTTTATCGATCTGCGTGACCGGGAGGGAATCGTTCAGATCGTTTGCGACCCCGATAATGTCGCCGCTTTCTCGATTGCAGAAAAAATCCGTAATGAATTTGTGCTGGAGATCACTGGTACAGTGCGTCACCGTCCGGAAGGAACGGTCAATCGCGGAATTCCCAGCGGAGAAATCGAGGTGCTGGTCAGCACCATCGAAATTCTGAATCCTTCGCTCACTCCCCCTTTCCAGATGGATGATGACAATCTAAGCGAGGCGATACGGCTGGAATACCGCTATCTGGATTTACGCCGTCCGGCAATGCAGCGCAATATTCGCCTGCGGCACCAGGTCACCATGGCAGTACGCACTTTTCTCGATCAGCATGGTTTCATCGATGTAGAAACGCCGATGCTGACCAAATCCACTCCAGAAGGTGCGCGTGATTATCTGGTACCTTCACGTGTCAACGCCGGCCATTTCTTCGCGCTGCCGCAATCTCCACAATTATTCAAGCAGCTGCTGATGGTATCCGGTTTCGATCGGTACTATCAGATTACACGCTGTTTCCGGGATGAAGATTTGCGTGCCGACCGCCAGCCGGAATTTACCCAGATCGATATTGAAACCTCTTTCCTCTCGGAAAACGAAATCATGGGCATGATGGAGGACATGATCCGCCGTCTGTTCGCAAGTGTGCTCGATGTCAACCTGATCGACCCTTTCCCTCGTCTCAGTTATGCTGATGCCATGTTCCTTTACGGGTCGGATAAACCTGATTTGCGGGTTCCACTGGTTCTGACGGAACTGACCGATCTGATGCAGGATGTGCCTTTCCAGGTATTCTGTGACGCTGCGCAGAAAGCAGGAGGACGAGTGGCCGCTCTGCGTGTTCCTGGCGGTGGGGAACTATCCCGCAAGGAAATCGAGGAATACACCCAGTTTGTTGGTATTTACGGAGCAAAGGGTCTGGCCTATATCAAGATCAATGATCTGGCCAAGGGCATGGAAGGTCTGCAATCCCCCATTCTGAAGTTCCTGCCTGAATCCGCCGTACAATCGATACTTGAGCGCACTCAGGCACAAAATGGTGATCTGGTATTCTTCGGTGCTGACAAAGCCAAAATCGTCAATGATGCACTGGGGGCATTACGTGTCAAGATCGGGCATGAGCGCGGTCTGGCCACAAACTCCTGGCAACCCTTGTGGGTTGTGGATTTTCCGATGTTCGAATGGGATGAAGAAGAAAAACGCTGGCAGGCCCTGCACCATCCCTTTACCTCTCCCAATCAGGGGCATGAGGATTTTCTGACGAGTGACCCTGGCAAAGCACTTTCCAGAGCATATGACATGGTTCTGAACGGTATGGAAATCGGTGGTGGTTCGATTCGTATTCACCGGCAGGATATACAAAGCAAGGTGTTTCAGGCACTGAACATATCAGATGATGAAGCAAAACTGAAATTTGGCTTTCTGCTGGATGCCTTGCAATACGGTGCGCCACCGCACGGAGGCATCGCTTTTGGCCTCGACCGTATCGTTGCCATGATGACCGGAGCAGATTCCATCCGCGATGTGATTGCTTTCCCCAAGACACAACGTGCGCAATGTCTGCTGACACAAGCACCTGGTGCGGTCGAGGAGAAACAGTTGCAGGAACTGCATATCCGGCTGCGTCGGACCGAAAACACGAACAGCTGACCGGATTGTCTGTTGCAACACTATAAACTGCCCGTATCCGTTCTGGTGGTGATCCACACGACTGATCTCCAGGTGCTATTACTGGAACGTGCCGACCACCCTGGTTACTGGCAGTCTGTTACAGGCAGTCAGGATCCCGGGGAAACACTGCTGCAGACGGCAGTACGTGAAGTCAGAGAAGAAACTGGTCTGGATACTGACGATTACGAACTATCTAACTGGCAAATACAAAACCGCTACGAAATCTTCGAGGAATGGAACTGGCGCTACCCGCCGGGCACTACTCACAACACCGAACATGTGTTTGGTTTGGAATTACCCAAAACGATACCGGCCGTAGTCTCATCCCGTGAGCATCTCGGGTACGTCTGGCTGCCATGGCGGGAAGCAGCAGAAAAAGTATTTTCCTCCAGCAATGCATGCGCTATTCGTATGCTCGCAAGTAAACGAAAATCAGAAAATTCCCGATAAGCGGGAAACAAGACAAAATATAGAAAAGATATGACTGAAGCCGGGATGATGGTGACAGATACCAGAACCTGCCTGTTGTCTTCTGGTAGGCGCGATTGGACTCGAACCAACGACCCCCACCATGTCAAGGTGGTGCTCTAACCAGCTGAGCTACGCGCCTGAAGAAGACGGAATTCTAACCGAAACGACGATCCGCTTCAAATTTATTCATGAGTCCTCGTCGTCTACGATAATCCCGGGCGTTTTCCGGTATTTCCCTGTTAAAATACGCCACGATTTCAATAGAATGAAACATTATGAGTTGTCTGTTCGTAATCAGTGCACCCTCCGGTGCCGGTAAAACCAGTGTGATCCGTACTCTGCTGCAGACGGATATCAATCTGACTCTCTCGATTTCCTATACCACGCGTCCACCCAGACGAGACGAAAAAAATGGTCATGATTATTTTTTCGTTGATCATGCAACGTTCAAAGACATGCAGGCACGTGGCGAGTTTCTGGAAAGCGCCGAGGTGCACGGCAATCTCTACGGCACATCGCGCAAATGGATAGAAGAAACCATGGCAGCAGAACAGGATGTTTTGCTGGAAATAGACTGTCAGGGTGCACAGCAGGTACGCACGCTCTATCCACAAGCAGCCTCCATATTTATTCTGCCTCCATCCATGGAAGCATTGAAACAGCGTCTGGAACAACGTGGTCAGGATGAAAATAAAGTCATCGAACGCCGGCTGGCTGCTGCTCGCAGTGAAATCAGCCATGTGAACAGATTTGATTACGTGGTGGTCAATCACGAACTGGAAACAGCAGCACGAGATGTTGCCTCCATCGTTCAGGCTGAACGATTGAAAACGATACGTCAGCTCGTCAGGCAGCGTTCCCTGATTGCTGAATTCTCCTGATTTTTTACAGATTTTTATTACAAATTCTTACTGGAGTTACCCTGTATGGCACGTATTACGGTAGAAGATTGTCTGGAAGTAATCCCGAATCGTTTCGACATGACCCTGGCAGCCACTGTGCGGGCAAGGCAAGTCTCAGTCGGTTCCACACCGATGATCGATTCCGAGCGCGATAAACCGATCGTCATCGCTTTGCGCGAACTGGCACAAAAGAAATACGGCGAAGAAATACTCAATACGCTCCGCTGATCAGACAGTGCACCATCCTGATGCGGGTATCACTCTACCCGCATCACCATTCCAGCCATCATACCCAAACCGGTAAAACCGGTTTTTTTCAGTTTTCTACATCTGTTTACAAATGTTTTTTGCACCGTAATTTGCAATCGAAGCCGCACAGCTTCTTGTATTAGCTCAATGTAACAACAGATTTATGTCGCGTTGCGCATCGATACTACCGACATCGGCCGCTCGGGTACACGAAAACCTCTGTCAAGAAAAAACTTTTCTGTGCCCTGAAACGGGGTGGCATACACCGGCACACCGCGGCACTTCTCAACGATCATGGCTAACAGGGCAGAACCTATTCCTCGCTGCTGATATGTCGGCCGAACGACAAGCTCTCCCACAAAGGTTGAAAACGCACCGTCTGTGAACGCACTGATATATCCGACAAGCAGCCCGTCAGAATCTCGGCAATAGGCAATCATCGGATAAGCTGACAGCGACTTTTCAATAGCTGTAGCATCATAATCCCCTTCCGTACCCCAGCCTGCGGAGGCCATCAGGTTTGCAAGCTCCCCGGCTGCAATATTTTTATCAGCAAACATTTCGTAACTGGACATATCAATCTCCTGTGTGAATCTACTAAATTTTTTCCGCGACAATTGCGTATCGGCCCTTATCTCTTCCCCCATCCGGCAAATTCATATATTCGCCAATTACCATACGACAAGATAATCGCTGGAGGAACGTCTCTGTTTCTTGTGGCGTATTGGAATCATAATAAAATTCCTCTCCATACATGAAATCTGTAAATTCCGGGCGAGCAGATCCACCAACAGTCAACATAAGCCTGCCTCCTGACGGAAGTCCGCGTACCACCTTACTTACGATGAGTTCATGTTCTGTACGCCGAATATGGAAAAGCGAATCCCAGAGCAGAGCGCCGTGATACCCTTCTACTGGCTCATACGACTCTATCGAAGACAGAACCCATTGCTCGTGCGGAAGCTTCTGGCGGGCAAGCCGCAGCATCTCCTCTGACTGATCTACTCCGAGAACACAACGCCCTCTGGAAACGATATATTCAGCCATCGGACGGCCGGTGCCGCACCCCAGATCCAGAATCGTCGAGCCTATGGGCGCAACCGAAAGAATCGCATCGAGATATTCGCGCTCGCGTCCAAAGAACCCGTTACGAGCGACATTCCATAAATGCGCAATCTTGTTGTATGAATTACGGTTCATAAGAAATCTAACCGACAGATTGGCAAGACACTGACTCAAGATAAGGCGCACCGTTCTTATTTCATCAGGTAATGTAATTGCCATTACGAGAAACAGCATCGACCTGAATGAACGATTAGCCTTCGTCCCATTGAGTCAGATGCAGCAGAACACCTGATGGATCCCAGACATAAGTAACCAATGCACCATAAGATTCCCGCTTCGGCGGAGCCACACGGACAGAAGGAAAACGGCCAGATTCTATGAGCCCCGTAATGTCAGTAAAACAATTGGCCGCATCCTGCACCGATATGTGAAACATGCTGCTTTCAGCCCATTCTTTTACATAGTAACGCTGCAGGTAAAATCTTGACCCTGCAAGGTTGAACAGCGCCAGATTGTCATCTGACCATTCCAACTCACAACCCAATGCCGAGTAAAAACCCCTGGATAACACAAAATCCCGAGATGGAATAAAGGTACGAAGCTCACTTGCGTGAAGGTTAATCACCGAATTCTCCCGCACAAGAACCTGATGTTTGAATAAACCATGCCGCGAATTGGCATTACCTGAGTAAATGCCGGGGCTCATTCTTGAGAGCCTTTATCAGCAAATCAGCGACAGCCCCGCCAGAAGCCGGATTCTGTCCAGTGATAAGTCTGTTATCTTCAACGGCAAAGGAGACCCACGGCTCATCAGCTTTTTTATAGATAGCGCCACGCGCAAGTAACTCTGTTTCAGTCAGAAAAGGAACAAATTTATCCAGCTCAGCAAGTTTTTCTTCCTCATTGGAAAAACCGGTTAGTTCCTTGCCTTTCACCAGCAGGCTGCCATTCGAAAGCTTTATGTTCAGCAGGCCGGCTGCGCCATGACAAACTGAAGAGACAACCCCTCCATTTTCGTAGATCTTCCGGCTGATAAATTGCAATTCTTCATTGTCGGGAAAATCCCAGATAACACCATGGCCACCAGCATAGTAGATTGCAATATAGTCATCTGGATTGACTTCACTTGCCTTCATGGTCTTGCCAAGGCGATTCATGAATTCCTTCTTCTGGTACCACTCCCAGTCAATTGGCTCAGCCATTGCCAGGCTGTGCGGATCAATCGGTGTATAGCCGCCTTGAGGGCTGACATAGTCGACTTCATACCCGGCTGCTTCGACTTTCCTGACAAAATGAACAGCCTCTCCCAGCCACAAACCTGTGGCACGATCCATCTCCGGATATTTTTCAACACTGGTTAAGACAACAAGTATCTTCTTACTCATAACGTTTCTCCATGATTAAGACGGATTACAGGTTTCACTGAAATACGAGAACGGCTAACGATTAAGCTAACAAGCAGCGTTGAGCTCATTGTGAAGGGATCAGCCATTCACTGCCTCACTCGCCTTGCATTCCATCCGCAAAACACAGTGTGCGGCCATGTGGGACTTAATCAGAGGTTCCTTAAGTTCAGCGGATAAGCAAAAGTACCACACGGGTTCGGTGTCATGCCTGATCCCTGAGAACACGATCTCCTTCTGCTATATATATGCCCAACGAGAGCTATATGCCCAACGAGCCGCAGATGTTTTCCACGCACTTTAATTATGGTTATGGACATATTCTCTTGGTTTCGTGATAAACGCCACCTAAAAACTGCGGATATCTGAAAGTGTAAAATCGTAGTACGTAAAGAAAAACAGAAGATGTCGGCCAACCCGCCACTGAATCCTATTGCAAAACGGCGCTATAATCAGGGTTTTCGTTGTAAATACAAAATATGACCACGATAGTATCAGTCCGACGCGGACGACAGGTAGCATTGGGCGGTGATGGCCAGGTAACACTCGGCGCTGTCGTCGCCAAGGCCAGCGCACGCAAAGTACGCAGGCTTTATCACGACAAGGTACTGGCTGGGTTTGCGGGCGGCACGGCGGATGCCTTCACACTGTTTGAGCGCTTCGAAGCCAAGCTGGAAAAACATCAGGGACATCTCATGCGATCCGCGGTCGAACTTGCCAAAGACTGGCGCACCGATCGTATCCTGCGTCGTCTGGAGGCAATGCTGGTGGTAGCCGATCATGAAGCCACGCTGATCATCACGGGCGCAGGAGATGTGATCGAGCCGGAACAGGGAATTGCAGCCATCGGCAGCGGTGGAGCCTATGCTCAGGCGGCAGCACGCGCCCTGCTGGAAAATACTGATCTGGGCCCCAAGGAGATCGTTACCAAGGCACTTACGATCGCCGGGGATATCTGCATCTATACCAATCAGGTGCATGTCATCGAACAGCTCGATTAAACAGAAATCATTCCATATCAGGAAACCCCCATCATGTCGTATATGACCCCGCAGGAAATTGTCCACGAACTGGACAAACACATCATCGGACAGGACACAGCCAAACGCGCTGTCGCAATCGCACTGAGAAACCGCTGGCGCCGACAGCAAGTGGATGAACCCCTGCGCCATGAAATCACTCCCAAGAATATTCTGATGATCGGCCCGACGGGCGTGGGCAAGACTGAAATCGCCAGGCGACTGGCCAGGCTGGCCAATGCTCCCTTCATCAAGATCGAGGCAACCAAATTTACCGAAGTAGGCTATGTCGGACGGGATGTCGATTCCATTATCCGTGATCTGGTGGAATCGGCCATCAAGCAGGCACGCGAGCGTGAAATCAGAAAAAATCAGCCACTGGCTGAAGACCGTGCAGAGGAACGGATACTCGACGCATTGCTGCCACCTGCCCGCGACCTGGGTTTTGAGGCCAGCCCCAGCGAAGAAAGCAACGCAACCCGCCAGAAGTTCCGCAAAAAATTACGTGAGGGTGAACTGGACGACAAGGAAATCGAAATCGAAGTCGCCATGGCACAAACCAGCATGGAAATTTTCGCCCCTCCTGGAATGGAAGAGCTGACTTCCCAGATTCAGGGTATGTTCCAGAACATGGGTTCTGGTAAAAGAAAGATGCGCAAGCTGCGTATCCGTGAAGCCAGAAAACTGCTGACCGAAGAAGAAGCCGCTCGCCTGGTCAACGATGAAGAATTGAAGCTGGGTGCAGTGCAGAATGTCGAACAAAATGGCATCGTATTTCTCGATGAAATCGACAAAATCACCAGCCGTTCGGAAGTCTCCGGTTCCGATGTTTCACGCCAGGGCGTTCAGCGGGATTTGCTGCCATTGGTGGAAGGAACAACAATATCTACAAAATACGGCATGATCCGCACTGATCATATCCTGTTCATCGCCAGTGGCGCTTTTCACCTGGCCAAGCCATCGGATCTGATCCCCGAACTGCAGGGCCGCTTTCCCATCCGGGTGGAGCTGGAAAGCCTCAGTGCCGAAGATTTCAAACAAATACTCACCAACACGGATGCCTGCCTCATCCGCCAATATCAGGCATTACTGAAAACAGAAGGTATCGAACTGAATTTTTCAGAAGATGCCATCGGACGATTGGCTGAAATTGCCTTCTCAGTCAATGAAAGAACCGAGAATATCGGTGCCAGAAGGCTGCACACCGTGATGGAAAAATTGTTGGAAGACATTTCATTCAATGCCACCCGCTACAGCGGAAGCACGCATGTCATCGATGCTGTGTATGTCGACGAACGCCTTGGCAAGCTTTCACAAAGCGAAGATCTGGCTCGCTACGTGCTGTAACCGCATCTGAATGAGAAATGTCGTCGTTCTCAGTGGCGCAAGAACCGCGATCGGTGATTACGGCGGCGCGCTGAAGGATCTGGCGCCTGCCACGCTGGCAGCCATAGCGATCAGGGAAGCAATCACTCGCGCCAGCGTCGATTCTGACAAGATTGGGCACCTCGTCGCCGGGCACGTTATCCCCACTGAAGCGCAGGATATGTATCTGGCGCGTGTGGCAGCGCTGGAAGCCGGCCTGCCGCAGAGTGTAGCGGCGCTTACCCTGAATCGTGTTTGCGGCAGTGGATTGCAGGCCATCATTTCAGCTGCGCAGGCCGTGATGCTGGGAGATACGGAAGTGGCTATCGCTGCTGGAGCCGAGTCGATGAGTCGAGGAGGATATCTTCTTCCCGCACTGCGCTGGGGACAACGTATGCAAGACAGTACCGCAGTCGATATGATGGTGGGCGCACTGACCGACCCGTTTGACCGGGTACACATGGGAATCACTGCAGAAAACATTGCTGAAAGATGGAGCATTACCCGCGAGCAGCAGGATCGATTCGCACTGGAAAGTCATCGGCGCGCCATTCACGCTGTTCACAACGGCTATTTCCGCGAGCAAATCGTACCGATTGAAGTTTCCACCCGCGAAGGTGTAGCGATGTTCGATACGGACCAGCACCCGCGCGACAACATCAGTATGGAAACGCTGGGTAAACTGCGCCCTGTTTTCCGTGAAGACGGCACAGTCACGGCCGGTAACGCATCCGGCATCAATGATGGTGCTGCCGCACTGGTGCTGATGGAGGAACGCGCAGCCGAACGGAATCATCATCAACCGATGGCACGTCTGGTCGCTTATGGCCACGCCGGAGTCAATCCGCGCTACATGGGAATCGGCCCCGTGCCCGCAGTCAAACAGGCACTGAACCGCGCCGGGCTCGATCTGGCTGAGATGGATGTCATCGAATCCAATGAAGCGTTTGCTGTCCAGGCGTATGCAGTCACCCGGGAATTGAATTTCGACCCGGACAAAGTCAATCCAAACGGGGGCGCCGTGGCACTGGGGCATCCCATTGGTGCATCTGGTTGTATACTGGCAATCAAAGCCATTTACGAGCTGCAGCGTATAAACGGCCGCTATGCACTGGTCACTTTGTGCATCGGTGGCGGACAGGGAATCGCCGCAATTTTTGAAAAACTCTGATCCGGCTGCCTACCCTATGGAGAACAGATATGTCCACACTGACCCGATCCCCTGCCTGGCTGGCTCTGAGTGCACATCAGACGGAAATTGCCAACCGCCCTCTGCGCACGCTGTTTGATGAAGATCCGCAACGATTCGACAAATTCTCACTGCAATTCAAAGATCTGCTGCTCGACTACAGCAAACAACCTGTCGATGCAACGACCATCCGTCTTCTGCTGGCACTGGCGGAACAGCAAAAGCTGGCAGACTGGCTTGGCCGCATGGCTAATGGTGAAAAAATCAATTCCACCGAGAGCCGGGCGGCACTGCACATTGCCTTGCGTGCCAATTCACCGGTTTTCATGGATGGCGTGGATGTCACTCAGGAGGTCAGACGGGTATTGCGGCAAATCGAACAGTTTGTCCAGAAAATCCACAACCAGTCGCACCGGGGTTACTCCGGCCTGCCGATTACCGATGTCGTCAATATCGGGATAGGAGGCTCTGATCTGGGGCCGGTCATGGTGACCGAAGCACTCAAGCCGTACCACTTGCCGCAGCTTCGGACTCATTTCGTTTCCAACCTCGACGGCGCTCATCTTTCTGACACGCTGCAGCACATCAATCCTGCCACCACTCTGTTCGTCATCGCTTCCAAAACGTTTACTACCCAGGAAACCCTGACCAATGCCCATTCCGCCCGGAAATGGTTTCTGGCAGGAGGAGGCAGTAAACAGGATATTGCAGCACACTTCGTCGCCGTTTCTACCAACCGTGAGGCAGTCAGCCAGTTCGGGATCGATCCGGATAATATGTTTGAATTCTGGGATTGGGTAGGCGGGCGCTATTCGTTATGGTCAGCCATCGGCCTGCCGATTGCGCTGGCAGTGGGAATGGAACATTTCCACTCACTGCTGGCTGGTGCGCAAGCAATGGATGATCATTTTCTGACTGCTCCCTTCGAGCAGAATCTGCCAGTCATATTGGGCCTGATTGGTATCTGGCAGATCAATTTCTTTCATATCACCAGCCAGGCCATCCTGCCTTACGATCAGTCCATGCATCGTTTTCCGGCTTATCTGCAACAACTGGAGATGGAAAGCAACGGCAAGCGTGTCACCCGGAACGGAGAAGCTGTCGATTACAGTACAGGCATAATCATCTGGGGCGAGCCCGGCACCAATGGCCAGCATGCCTTTTATCAACTGCTGCATCAGGGTACACAAAAGTTCACTGCCGATTTTCTGGCACCGTGCCGCTGCCATCACCCGTTATCCGAGCATCATCCCATGCTGCTGGCGAATTTTTTCGCACAAACCGAAGCACTCATGCGCGGAAAAACTGAACAGGAAGTCCGGTCCGAGCTGGCAAACCAGAATTTATCCGCTGATCTTGTGGAACACCTGCTTCCTCACCGTGTTTTCCCGGGCAACCACGCCACGACCTCGATCCTGTTCAAAAAACTCGATCCGGCAACGCTGGGTATGCTGATCGCACTGTACGAACACAAAGTATTTGTACAAAGTGTCATCTGGGAAATCAATCCGTTCGATCAGTGGGGAGTAGAGCTCGGCAAACAACTGGCCGGCAAGATTCTGGCTGAATTGGCCCTGGATAAACCGGTAACCGGACACGATGCGTCCACCAACGGCCTGATCAATTTTTACAGAGCACAGCAATAAAGAAACGGGACCAATCTGAAAACCATGTCTTCATCTCCTTCCCGCAAAAATCCACGGGTGTTGTTTGTCACTTCCGAAGTATTTCCGTTATGCAAAACCGGAGGGCTGGGTGATGTCAGTGCCGCATTACCTGCCGCGCTGCGTGAACTGAAGGCAGATGTACGCTTACTCGTACCCGGCTACCCGTCAGTACTATCCGGGCTCAAATACAAACGTAAGCTGGCAGAATTCGATCTCCTGCCGCACTTCCCTCCAGCCACATTATTTTCCTCCCGGTTACAGATCAATGAATCCGTCAGTCTGCCCTTATATGTGATCCACTGCCCGGAACTCTATCAGCGACCAGGCGGCATCTATCTGGATGACGACGGGCAGGACTGGCCGGATAACGCACAACGCTTCGGCCTGCTGTCAAAAATGGGTGCACTCCTCGCCAGTGATGCCAGCCCGCTCTCCTGGATACCGGATATCATCCATTGCAATGACTGGCAAAGCGGGCTCACACCTGCTTATCTCCACTACCACTCCGGGAAGAAAGCAGCCAGCCTGATGACACTGCACAACCTTGCTTTTCAGGGCTGCTTTCCACCCGATGAAGTAGCCAGGCTGGGATTGCCACCCGAAAGCTTCAGCGTGCATGGCGTCGAATACTACGGCAATCTATCGTTCCTCAAGGCGGGAATCTACTATGCAACCCGGATTACTACGGTCAGCCCTACTTACGCCCGGGAAATCCAGCATGAGCCGCTGGGATTCGGTTTACAGGGATTACTGGCCGAACGCAGCAACGCCATCACCGGAATCATCAACGGGATCGATAACACCGTCTGGAATCCGGCAACCGATCCGCACATCGTAAAAAAATATTCAAGCCGCAACCTGGCAGCAAAAAAAATTAACAAGCTCGCTCTGCAACGGGAGATGGGGCTGGAAGAAAACGAAACGATTCCGCTGTTTGCCGGAATCAGCCGTCTCAGTTACCAGAAAGGCTACGATATTCTGTTGCAGGTCGCACCCATGCTGGCAGATCTCCCTGCTCAACTGGTATTGCTGGGAAAGGGAGATCAATCTCTGGAAAAACAACTCGTTATGCTTGCACAAACCAACCCTGCCAGAATTGCCGTCCGCATCGACTACGACGAAGCGCTCTCGCATCGGATCAATGCCAGTGCGGACTGCTTTCTGATGCCTTCCCGCTTTGAACCGTGCGGACTGAACCAGATGTACAGCCAGCGCTACGGCACTCCGCCCATCGTCCATACAACCGGCGGACTGATCGATACAGTGACTGATCTGGCCCCTGATACTCCAGCCGGCGAATCTGCAAGCGGATTCCATTTTCACGAAATGACCGCAGATGCATTCATGAATGGAATCGGACGGGCAATTGATGCCTATTACAACACCAGGTTATGGAAAACCCTGCAGCACAATGGCATGCGTAAGGATTTCAGCTGGCGATCCAGTGCTTTGGCATACCTGTCCATTTACTCGCTGTTGATGCAACGATAAGTATTTTCCAGGCAACCGGAACTCTGACTGCAACCCAAGAGCCGGCACAAGGTGTCCATAAAATTTACTTTATGGTATAAAGCATTAGCTACATTCCCTGAAAGTATATTGTCATATACTTCATGCAATTATCATCCAGGTATGGAGGAAAGGCCGAGTGTAGCCACCTATCATCAGAAACGGTCATTCATCATTCAGGAGACTACAAGAGATGGACTTTAAATCCGGGATCAAACATGGTGTCGCGATAACAGGAATCATTTTAGGACTGTCAATAACACCCGCCCAGGCTGGTGTAGCTGGCTCGATGGTACTGAACATAACCGGTGGTTGTTTTTCCTATGGTGCCAATGGTGCGACAGATTGTGGAATAAGCGATGAATTAAAAGGTATCGGAGTAAAAGAATACGCCACCGGGTCATTTACATTTAACAACACCCTTTCCGGGATCAGCAACCCGGCAGCCTATGCCTATCAGGCCTCTGTTTCCCTGTATGCAGAAGCCCCCCCTGACAATCCAGTTATTTCATTTGATGACACACGATCAAAGTCATTTGCCACACTGGCTGATCTGCAATCCGACCCGTTATGGAATACAGCTTATGCATTTGTCACTGCTGTACTGGCCGCCGATACAAATGGTTCCTTCACAGCAGCAATACCAACGCCACCAGCACCACCAGGAACAACGGTTGAAGCTTCATGGAATTACACACTAAGCAATCTTACGCCTGGCCCCGGGTCTACACCCGCCTATGCTACTGGCGAATTCAAAGCCTGGTCTACAAATGATCTTAATGGACTTTCACTTGCATTGCTGGGCCAGCCACTTCCAGCCAGTCCTGTCAATTTTTCACTCAACGTAGCGCTCAGTGCGATACCAGAGCCAGCAACGATTGCGTTGATCGGTCTGGGGATTTTAGGGATGGGCGCAGCACAAAGGCGCAAAACCCCTGCAGCCTTGCCTGTCTGAATCACAGGCGGACTGGCTTTTCAGTGCGAAGTAATTCAGCCTGAAGAGCCATGCCAGCTTTCAGGTACCTGAACACAAACTCAGGACTGTCCTGATGGTGATGGTTCCGGGCGATTCAATATTTCCTCGATCGCCCGCAGATATTTATCGATCACGATCCGCTCATCAAATTCTCGCTCCATCTTTTCTCTGCCGTGCAATCCCATAGCTGTACGCTCAATGCAGGATAACGCAACTATTCTGGAAATTTTATCAGCAAGATCAGTAGCATCCCGCGGTCTGCACAAATAACCATTGATACTGTCATCGACGACATCACGGCAACCGACAGCATCCGCTGCTACGATGGGACGCGCCATCGCTGCTGCTTCGAGCAGAGTACGGGGAATACCCTCCCGATAGGAAGGCAAGACAACGCAATCAGCCAGCGCAATTTCTTCCGCCACGTTATCACTCACTCCCAGATAGCGAATGACTCCCTCTGCTATCCATTCATCCATCTGCTGGCGTGAAATGGCTGTCGGGTTTTGTACATCCAGAAAACCCAGCAGGCAAAATTCCGCATTCACCCCCTGTTTTTTCAGAATACGCGCTGCCTCAACAAATTCACCCACCCCCTTATCCCACAACATGCGCGCAATCAGCAGAAAGCGTAAAGGAGTCTTATCGGGCAGAGGTACGGGTACAAAACGGTTGAGATCGATACCTGAACCCGGCAAGCGATCAGTAACTACATCCGATACCAGATTTTTTGAAACAAACAGGGCTCTGTCCACATTATTCTGAAAAAATACCTTTGCTGAGCGTGATAAAGCCACACGATACAATCTTTGTACCAGACGGGTCAGCCACCCTTCCTGGATAAATACCGCCCCCAGCCCGGCAATGTTGTTGATTACCGGTACACCCAGCAAATGAGCTGCCAGTGAACCATAAATATTCGGTTTGACTGTATACCCCAGATAGACTGCCGGTTTTTCTTTACGCAACAGTTGCAGAAAACGCCAGAAAAGCAGTAGATCCCGCCCTGGGTGCGTCCCCTTATTATCCATCGATAGCGGTACATAGCGGCAGCCCAACTCCGCCAATCGTGGCGCATACTCATCCGGCGGCGCAATTGCCACCACCTCATATCCCGCAGCGGCCAAACCACGAATCAGATTCGCACGAAAATTCACCAGATTCCATGCAGCATTGAGTGCGATGATGACTTTTTTATCCAAGCTACAATTTATTTTGCCAGACAAGATGATAATTTTCGACCATGCGCTCCAGACTGAAATGATCTTCCACCCGCTGCCGTACAGCAGTACAGCGCACCTGCCAGGCCGCCTCATCATACATGGCTACATACGCCTGCAACAGAGCATCAGCAAGCATTCCCGGATTTCTGGCTGGGACTACCCAACCGGTCTCACCAACAATCAGAGCAGCATCACCTACATTCGTCGTTACTACTGGTGTTCCACAGGCCATGGCTTCAGCTACTACATTGGGAAATGCTTCACTGGAACTGGATAGCACATGCACATCCAGCGCATTCATCACATCAGGTATATCCATGCGCTGCCCCAATAGCTTCACTTCACCAGCCAGATCCAGCTCTGTCAGCCAGGCCATCAACTGCGCATTATTCTGATCCAGGCCACGGCCAGCCAACACACAGCAAAAATCCACGCCACGGTACTTAACAATCGCCAATGCATCCAGCAGATTTTTATGGTCTTTCAGTGGATCAAACCGCCCTACCATACCGATCAGCCAGCGGCTACCTGTATTCCATTCTGTACGCAACCGTACACGCGCATCTTCATCGACACGAAAACGAACCAGATCGTAACCATTGGGAATCACTCGTAATTTTTCTGCTGCATAACCCAGCTCACGATGTGCTTCCAGGGCTTTCTGCGCGCAGCAGATGATGGCTGAAGGCAGGCAGGAACTGATACGAGCACATAATCTGGCGACCCAAATTGTAGAACGTCTGGATTGCCCAGCATGCAGCGTGGTATGGTGGATTCCCCAAAACACTTGTTTTACTCCAGCCAGACGGGCAATCACTCCACCAACCAGATCAGCGTGATACATCCACGTCTGCACTGCTTGCGGACGAATCTGACGCAGCAATCGCCACAGTCGCCACAGGCCACCTAACGTGACCCTGCCCCGTGGCATGCTCAGACAAGATACCTGCACCCCGGCCTCACGCAACAAAGCACCATATTTACCCTCATCCATCAATGAAATGACATAATGTTCTGCTGCTTTATCACTGCTGCACAAACGGTACAGAACCGCCTCCGCACCGCCGTCGTTGAGGCCAGAGATAACGTGAAAAATGCCACTCATCTGATACCCTGCCTCAATACCAACATTAAACTCTTGTAAAATAGGATTGATAGTATTAATAATAAAATCGGAAAAACAGAGGCGACAAAATTAGATGGGTTTGCATAAAAAATAGAAATAAAACTAATTTTTACAGCAGCATAAGCCAGAAAGACACAACGCAATGAATCAGATTCTATGGCGCTGAAAAAAACCTGCAGTAATTTTATAAATCCGCCAAATACTATACTTGTTATAAAAACTCCGGGAACATGTATCTGCATAAGCCCCAATGTTATCAAGTCAACGGGAATCGTCCCGGTTACACCGTAATCTCCTTTCTTTGCACCTGAGATAACCAGGGTATTAATCTGTTCCACACCTTCCATCAAACCGGTAGTCCAGGAAGAAGGAAGCAGATACAGTGGTGAATACAGTAAATCAGTAAAACCTCGATATAAATAATCCCCTCGTTCCAACTGAGAAAAAAATCCCACGAAAGGGAAAGAAATTTCTTTCACCACGTAGTATGAAAAGTTATCAGCTCCCTTTATTTCAAAGACATTGCTGATGATATATAGCAAATATAAAGTAGCCAGACTGCCGATCATCCCGCCAATCACAACTGTCTTGGCTGAAAAGTGCTTAAGGTAAATAAAAGCCAGTAAAAACACACACAAATAAATAACGAAGCCAGCCCTGCCAGACCATGAATACAATACATAAACTGAAAATAGAAATGCCAGCCAGAATCCTGCAAAATTGAAAAATGTTTTATTGCCATCTCTTCTGACAGCCCAAAAAATATAGGATGAAAAAAGAGTCAGGTGGCCAAAAGGCTGCAAGAAACTCCAAGGATTATTTATCTCAAAAATTCCCGACCTGATAGCCCTGGAATATTCAAGATAAGAAAAAAAACCTCCAAAAGCACTGACATATAAATATCTCAATACAAAAGCGGTAATAAGCATAAACCATGCAATAAATACCAGCTCTTTGTAACTAAGAGAAAAAACCCGTGATGATATCCTGGCAGTAAGAGAAGCAACCGGCCTTAAAATGTTCCATCCTAGAAATATGCCGAAAATAGAAAATAAAACAGATAAGTTATAGAGTACCCAGTAGTCTTTATCAGAAGCTATCCTTTCCGCTCCAAGAAAATCAGTCCCGGATATGGCAGCATGTACGACAGTAACCCACCCCAGCCCATATACCAAGCCTGTTGCCAATAACGACCAAGACACCAGTGGCGGATATTCCTTTCTCTGTGCACACATAACAGCCAATGCCAGTGAAACAAAAAAAATCAGAATACCTGCAACACTTGTTATAACAATCATTCGACAGTAGAAAATTATTAAGACTGATTTCAGTTAAGCCAATGTAATCTTTAAATGCTATCTTGGCATCAACAGTCTTAAATATGCATTAATCGCATTCTCAACATTAAAAAACATTGCGCGCTCTATACTGTTAACCACATCAAGTACTTGCAGGTTTTCTGATAATGCTTCTGCCAGTGCCTCCACATCTCCTACCGGAACCAGCCTCCCCCACTTTCCCCCCTCCAGAATCTCATCCGGCCCACTGGGGCAGTTGGTACTCACAACAGCGGCACCACAAGCCATTGCCTGAATCAGTACATTTGGCAACCCCTCCCATCTGGAAGACAGCACAAACAACCGCACACGGCTCATCCACGCGAAAGGGTTATCAGCAAACCCCGGAAGCTGGACGCTATCCTGTACTCCAAGGGACGCTACCAGCTGTTCCAGCTCCGCACGCAACTCTCCTTCTCCCAGGATTACAAGACGGCAGTCACGCACAGTACGTACTTGGGCAAAAGCATGGATCAGAGTAGAAAAATCTTTTTGTGGTGTAAGCCTTCCTACGCCCAGAATAACAGGGGGTTTACCCTCTCCCAGCCAAGGATGTTCCAGCGGCATCCTGGATTTTTCGATCAATTCTGGTGTTACCACCGGGTTGAAAATTACAGATATCCGATCACGCGGCAGGTTGATGGCATTTGCCAGATCATCCGCTACACCTCCGGATACCGCCGTTACCCCATCCGCTTTACGATAGGCCCATCGCATCATGTGTGGCACTACACGAGAGCGTAAATTCTTTGAAGAGCTGCCGGATAATGAAACATTGTTACGCTCACTCACCACCAAGCGAACAGGCACTCCAGCCAGCATCCGAGCTACAACAGCAATCACATTGGCGTGATTGAGTGCAGATAGCACAGCCTGAGGGCGTTCCCGGCGCAGATAACGCACCAGGCCGGGCAGACTGGGCAGTACGCGGCCGGATTGTAAATTCACTACACGCACACCGGGTGATACTTCGGAAAGATAAGGACCTTCTGCCTGCGCCAGTACAAGATCTACCTTCAAACCCCGATCAGCAAAACCATTGGCCAGTGTAGCCATGGCTCGTTCGGCACCACCACCGCGCAGGGACGGAAGGTATATGGCAATATGCATCAATTTTTCTCTGCTGAAGAAGCGATCAAATCATCCACCATAAAATCTTGAGGATGAAAGTTTCCCTTTACCCATGTCATATCGCTCTTCCAGTAACCGGGACATGGCAGACAAAAACGAGATGGAAATGCATAGCTCATCTCCACAATCAATGGCATACCGTTAGAGAAAATAAAATCCAGTGCAAGCGATTGTGATTTAATTTTCTTCGCTAAATCAAAGGCCATCCTGACACAACTTTCGGGAATCAGTTCCGGATCATATAAATTTCTTCCACTTCCGGATGCCCTGAAATCTCCTTCACGCACCATTCTTTTGATGCAAAAAGCCCTTTCACCTATTGCTATAATGCGAATATCGGAATCGTTATCGGGAATAAAATCTTGGAAATAGGCATAATTTCTTTGAACTGGTAAACGTTTAAGGATAGGATTTTTAATCAGTGCACGGAAGATTCCTCTGGAGATATTGAAAAAGGAAACAAAAGTCTTATCTCTCTTAAATCGCCACCAACGCTCACTCAGGGCATTCCAGCGTGAAACCGGTGGAAAACCGGTTGAGAAAGCTTTATTAATAAGCTTTTCTGCTTTGTTTATATCGTTCACCAGAAAAACATTGCTGCTTCCAGCTCCACCTCTCAGTTTGAAAACCTTTGGACATTCCGTTTTCCTGGCCCACTCCAGTGCTTCAGTTCGATCAAGAAAAGCGTAACTTTTAACCATGGGAACTCTTAAGGCTTCCATCAGGTATTTTTGTGTCACTTTGTCATCAAAGTGCCAGCATGTTTCAGAATTCGGGAAAACCCGGATTCCCATTGATTCCACAGCTTTTATCAAGCCACGTGCGATCAGCATATCTTCCGCATAAGTTTGACTCCAGTTCCACATCAGAAATGAACAATCAGCCAGTTCTTCAATGATATCGGATGAATGACAATCAACTGTTTTATAAGGAATATTTTTTTGTTGGCAATATTCTATCCAACGATCACTGAAACTTCCCGAGCGTGCATGTATAGCTATTTTTCCTTCCATACCAGATCTCCAGGGCTAGAAAGTATCTGCAGCATACTTTTTGTAAAAAAACAAACCCCACACAGCCATCATTATCCGTGCTCCTACCAGCATAATCACCGAACCATAAATTCCGAAAAAAGGAACAATACCCAACCCTATCAAAAAAAACAGAACAGATACCCATACAGAAATCAATCGGACATACCTGTCTTTCCCGGCCAGTACCAGCCCGTTATGATGGAATGATAAAGTCATGAAATAAGCTAAAATCCCGCAGCTCATGAGCTTAATGTAATAAGCAATACCAGCACCTTTATCAGCAAACAAAATTGTTGTAATAAAATCAGAAAAAATAAAACAAAGGATCATAAGTAATAAACCCATGAGCAGCATCAGTTTATGAAACTTCGGAATCACATTTTTGTTTCTGGCCAGATATGGAAAGCATGCATTTGAAATTATCATCCCGGCAGAATTGAATACATCGATTACTTTTGACGCCGCACTGAAAAAGCCGACTGCTGTCGGTCCTGCAAAAACTCCTAAGAGAAAAAAAGCAGAGTTGTTATACAAATTTGGTGCCAGCTGAGAAATAAAAATATCCCATCCTTCTCTATACACATCTTTTATTTTTTTCAGAGAGGGGATTTTGTACGAAACTTTATACTGGCTGGATATCCAGAAAGCAGAAAAAATTGCACATCCAGCCATCGCCGCGGCATTTAATGCCGGAACCAAATAATAATCTGACTCATCCTTGATAAGGATAAACATACCAGACAACATCAACAGTTTCGATGTGATGCTAATAATGGCACTCTGCCGCATTCGCTCTATGCCTCGAAAAAACCAGAGGGGAAACAAAGCCTGTGCAAAGATAAAAATAAACGAAAATACGTACAGCCAAAAATGCTGATAAAAATCGCTTACGAACAACACTATCGGGAAATAGACCAGCGCACTTGCCACAATAAGTAACATCGTAGCCGTGATAGTTTCGCTGTAAATAACAGCGATCTCTTCAGGATTATCACGATTTTGCGCAATTTTTCTAACTGCCGTTATCGTGAAACCATATTGCATCACTGCAGAAAAATACAAAGCAAAAGACAATGCATAGTTGACCAGCCCGAAACCCTCTATGCCCAGCACACGCACCAGATATGGCAGGGTTATTAATGGCACCAGATAATCCAGGCCTCGCACTATTGCAAGTGATACCAGGTTATCCAGCAACCTGCGTCGATCGTTATTTTTTCTGGAAATATCAGCCAACGCAGCACATAAAAATTCTACTGGTCAAAAAAATTGGGGAGTGCCAAATTATTTATACGTCTTTGTAGTTTTTGAATCCCAAGTACGGTATTACAGCCTCAGATCCACCCCCTGCGGGTCAAGCACATACTTGAGGTCATACAGAACGGCATCGGGTTTACCCAGTGCGCGAATGGCAGAAGCACCCATGTCTTTGAATTGATGATGTGCCACAGCCAGAATGATGGCATCATAACTGCCGGGCTTGGGAGTTCCGATCGGTGTAATGCCATATTCGTGCTGTGCTTCCTGGAGAGATACCCAGGGATCGTATACATCTACTACACAATTGTAGTCCTTGAGTTCAGCCACAATGTCCACGATGCGGGTGTTGCGCAGATCCGGGCAGTTCTCCTTGAAAGCGAGGCCCATGACTAGCACCCGGGCACCTTCCACCTGAATACGTTTTTTGGTCATGGCCTTGACCAGCTGGGCAACGACGTAAGTCCCCATGCTGTCATTCAGCCGCCGACCGGCAAGGATGATTTCCGGGTGATAGCCGATCGCCTGGGCTTTATGAGTCAGGTAATACGGATCAACCCCGATGCAATGACCACCCACCAGACCGGGGCGGAACGGCAGGAAATTCCATTTGCTGCCTGCCGCCTTGAGTACGGCCTCGGTATCAATTCCCATCTTGTTGAAAATCAATGCCAGTTCGTTAATGAGGGCAATGTTCAGATCACGCTGGGTGTTTTCAATCACTTTGGCAGCTTCAGCCACCTTGATGCTTTCCGCTTTATGCGTGCCGACGGTAATGATCTCGTTATACAACCCGTCCACCAGATCAGCGACTTCCGGAGTGGAACCGGATGTCACTTTCCTGATGGTGGTGACGCGGTGCTCCTTGTCACCAGGATTAATACGCTCCGGACTGTAGCCACAGTAAAAGTCCTGGTTGAATTTCAGGCCGGATACACGTTCCAGTACCGGCACACAATCTTCCTCGGTACAGCCGGGGTAAACCGTGGATTCATAGATGACAATGTCACCTTTCTTCAATACCTTGCCAACCGTTTCAGAAGCTTTGATAAGTGGAGTGAGATCAGGACGTTTGTGTTCGTCAATCGGTGTGGGAACAGTAACAATATAGCAATTGCAGTCACGCAGATCATCGATGTTCGTAGTGTACGTCAGGTACTTTGCTGCTGCCAGCTCCTCCCGGGTGGTTTCCAGCGTAAAGTCATTTCCGTTTTTGAGTTCATCAATGCGGCGCTGATTGATATCGAACCCGACCACAGAGCGCTTGCGGCCAAATTCGACAGCCAGTGGAAGGCCCACATAGCCAAGCCCGACAACGGCAAGCCTGATGTCCTGAAATTGCATTTCGTCTCCTACAGATTGAAGTAATTGCGATACCACGTCACAAAGTTGGCTATCCCTTGCTCAACCGGAGTAGCAGGTTTGTAATCAAATTGTTCGACGAGATCGGAAACATCGGCATAAGTATCCGGTACATCCCCGGGCTGCAAAGGCAGCATTTCCATCTCGGCTTTTTTGCCAAGCGCTTTTTCCAGTGCAGCAATGTAATCCATCAGCTCCACCGGGCTGTTGTTACCTATGTTATAGACACGCCAGGGGGCCAGGCTGGTGCCGGCATCCGGGTTTGCTCCACTCCAGGCTGGATTGGATCGAGCGGGCTGATCCAGCACACGAATGACCCCTTCCACAATGTCATCTACATAAGTGAAATCTCTGCGATGTTTGCCATAGTTGAAGACTGGAATTTTCTCTCCGGCCAGCATCGCTCTGGTAAATTTGAACAACGCCATATCCGGGCGTCCCCAGGGGCCATAGACAGTGAAAAAGCGCAAGCCGGTAGTCGGCAGATTATATAAATGGCTGTAGGTATGTGCCATCAGCTCGTTCGATTTCTTGCTGGCTGCATAGAGACTGAGTGGATGATCGATGTTGTGATGTACCGAGAATGGCATCATCGTGTTGGCACCATAGACACTGGAGCTGCTGGCATACACCAGGTGCTCGACATCGTTATGGCGGCAACCTTCGAGAATATGAGCAAAACCAACGATGTTGCTGTCGATATAGGCAAGCGGGTTTTCAATGGAATAGCGCACCCCGGCCTGGGCTGCCAGATTCACCACCCGTTGCGGCTTGTAAGTTTCAAAACAGGTTTTGATACCTTCACGATCCGCCAGATCCAGGCGCAAATGAGTGTAATCGGGGTGATCAGCAAATCGGGCAAGGCGATCTTCCTTCAATTTGGGATCATAATAATCGTTATGGTTATCGATACCGATAACGGTGTCACCACGCTCAAGCAGCCGCAGCGCCAGTGTAGATCCAATAAAGCCGGCTGAACCGGTAATAAGTACTTTCAATCAATCACTCCCAAACAAAATCATTGGGACAAAACTCGCCGGTAAAATCAACCGAAACCTCGGCCTTCCGGCCAATAGCAACAGCGCTGATACCGGATATTACCGCTATGTCCCAAATGCTACCAAATGCAGTCCACGGGCATATAAAGTCAAGATTACTGCCGGATTCGCTGCATTCAACCAAAGGATAAAACAATAAAGCAGGCTCTTCTCAAGGCTATGCAAATCCATCAAAGGATGGTAAAACATATCATAATATTTTCAATGGCATAGCAATTACACCGTCATACCTGCTTTGTATTTCTGATACTATAATGCATACTTGACATGGTCGGAGAAAGATCCTGCTAAATTTTATAGTTTCGACTTAACATGGGAAATCAGGGTTGTTCCGCAATATATTAATTGTTTGTGTAGGTAATATATGTAGAAGCCCTATGGCAGAAGCGGTTCTAAAACATACACTGGTGCAAGCGGGAAAAACGGATCATTTCGTCAGTTCTGCCGGTTTAGGCGCATTGATAGACTATGAAGCTGATCCTACAGCCTGCCGACTGATGGCCGAAAAAGGACTCGATATTTCCACCCATCGCGCCCGGCAATTGACTGACGACATGATACGCAGGGCCGATCTCATATTGGTCATGGAAACATGGCAAAAAGCTGCGATAGAAGCACGTACACCCAGTGCAAAAGGAAAAGTATTCCGCCTCGGAGAATGGGAAAAAATCGATATCAGCGACCCGTACCGGAAAGACTCATCAGAATTCATACGCTCGCTGATACTCATTGAACAAGGCGCAGCACAGTGGGCAACGAAATTATGAAAGCTTGCCATTTATCTGAAATGCGTACCTGACCCCGTAAATACTTTGACTCCCAGAGTTGATGTGCACCTTAACCAAGGCCAGCAGACCCCTCCAAGTATGATCATCGCATTTACCAGATTCGGTCTTATTCTGCTGGTATTTTGCCAGCTTGCAGCCTGTACCATAATACCGGGCCAGCATATGAGCCCGTTCTCGCGTCAATCCAGTGTGGAAATGCCAACACGAGAAAATGACGAAGCCATTCTGGAAAAGCTCAACATTCAGACGATCAATGCTGAACTGATCATCGAGCTCGAGAAAAATTACAAAAACTTCAGCCTCGCCCCTGATAACGTTGCCAATCACTACTTCGATTATCGTATCGGCTCCAGCGCCATCAAGGGTACTCCCATGAAAAATGAGCCCTATACCCAATACCGGGTGGGGCCGAGAGATATTCTCAATATCACTGTCTGGGATCATCCTGAACTCACCATCCCAGCCGGAGAATTCCGCTCTGCCGAGGCTGCCGGAAATGTCGTCGGTGAAGATGGCACATTTTTCTATCCTTATGTCGGCATCGTGCAGGCTGCCGGGCGAACAGTCGAGGACATTCGCGAGGAACTGACCAGGAGACTTTCAAAATACATCGAATTTGTACAACTCGATGTGCGGGTAGCGTCCTACCGCAGCCAGCGGGTCTACGTAGTAGGCGAAGTTGCTCAACCTGGCGTTCAACTGGTCAGAGATATTCCCCTGACGGTACTGGAGGCCATCAACAATGCCGGTGGCGTAAACTCTGACGCGGATTTGCGCAATATCATCCTGACCCGGGATGACAAAACCTACAGTATCAACCTGCTTAGCCTGTATGAAGGGGGAGATGTTACCCAAAATGTTCTCCTCCGGCACGGCGATGTACTGAATGTGCCTGACAGCTCACTGAACAAAGTTTTCGTACTGGGAGAAACCAATCATTTCGTTGCTGGCGGTGCTATCGGCCGGTCACGCAGTCTGGTAATGAATAAGGCACGCATGACACTGACTGAAGCACTCAGTGAAGCCGGTGGCTTTGATCAGGAAACCTCCGATCCTGCCAGAATCTTCGTCTTCCGCGGAGGACTGGGTAAACCGGAAATCTATCATCTGAACGCAAAATCACCTGATGCCCTGCTTCTGGCTGACCGTTTCCCACTGCAACCCCGTGATGTCATCTATGTCGACCGGGCCGAAGGAATACGCTGGAACCAGATCATCGGACAAATTCAACCGACGATCAATCTGTTGAATGCATTCGATGGTGCACTGAGAGTTCAACCATTTCTGAGACGTTAGCACCAGTATCATTTCATCTTGTATCACTACACCGCTGTCAGGCCGACAGCATAAAGACATACAAAATTGAGGCATGGCTGTAACTGCACCACTGCTTCAACAAGAAGCTACCCTCCCCGAATCCTATAACTTATTTGTCATCTGATATGCCATCCGACTCATCGAGAAACCTTATGGAGCCCGTAACCAGCCAGGCCAATGACGAAATTGATCTGGGTGAATTGCTGGATGTACTGGCCGATAACAAAAAGCTGATTCTTGTCATCACATTCATCACCTGCCTTATCGGTGCTGCCATATCGTTTCTGAGCCGTCCGATCTATAAAGCAGACAGCTTGTTACAGATCAAGGAAAACAGCCAATCCATGGTGCAACAACTGGATTCGCTGTCAAATTTCTTCGAGACCAAAACTCCGGTACAAACCGAAATTGAGCTGATCAAATCCAGAATGATCTTAGGGAAAACGATCAGAAATCTGCACCTCGACATTGTTGCAATGCCTAAATTTTTCCCTCTTATAGGAAATGCAGTAGCCAGATGGCTTCAACGGTTCAATGGCAGCGACGTCCTGTCCAGCCCGCCATTTGGGTTATCGCATTATGCATGGGGGGGTGAAGCCATTCAGGTGGATACACTCGAAGTGCCTGAAAGCTGGAAAAATGAAGAAATCATTTTACAGGCGATCAATGAAAGCCAGTTCAAACTCATCTATCAGGACGAAGTCTTTCTTGAAGGTGAAGTCGGCAAGCTGGCTGTCAAGCAGCCGGAAGGCTATCTGCAGCCCGTCAAAATTTTTGTCACTTATCTGCAATCTCGCCCGGATACCATGTTCACTCTGACACGTCGCTCCAAAGGTGAAGCAATTCGGCGATTGAAGGAAGCTCTTTCCATTACAGAAATTGGCAAGGGTACCGGTATCCTTGAATTAGCCATTGAATCAGACGATCGGAAAGAAGCCGTTCGTATCGTCAATGAAATTGCCAACACCTATCTTCAGCAGAATGTCGAGCAGAAATCGGCAGAATCCCAGAAAACACTCGAATTCCTGGAGAAACAATTACCAGCACTCAAAGAACAATTGGAAACGGCCACCAGTGCACTAAACGATTACAGAATCCGCAAGGGCTCGATCAATCTTGACCTCGAAACGCAGAACATACTGACGGGAACAGTCGAACTGAATACTCAGGTTACGCTCCTGCAGCAAAAGCGGGATGAATTACGTCAGAAATTCACGGAATCTCATCCTAATGTCATTGCAATCGACAAGCAGATCAGCAGACTGCAGGCACAGATCAATGCTTTTGATAAGAAAATCGGAGGGTTACCAGAAACCCAGCAAATCATTCTGAGACTGTCACGAGATGTGGAAGTCAATGCTGAACTTTACACCACGCTGCTGAATCATGCCCAGACCATACGTGTTGCTAAAGCGGGCACAGTAGGTAATGTAAGAATCATTGATTACGCCATGCTGCCTGATCTTCCAATCAAACCCAGAAAAGTTCTGATCATGGGTGTTGCATTGATGGCAGGGCTTATGATGGGAATAATAATTACTTTTATTCGCAAATCACTCAGTTATGGTATAAAAGATCCCGGCATAATCGAAAAATCTTTAGGTATACCAGTTTATGCAACGGTCCAGTACAGCAAATATCAGAAACTAATCGAAAAGAAACTAAAAAGTGAACCAATATCGGGCAATCACCCTCCACTTTTATTGGCACTGGAAAACAAAGAAGATCTTGCGATGGAAAGTCTGCGCAGTTTGCGTACCACCCTGCACTTTGCGTTTCTGGAGGCACACAACAATATCGTCATGATTACCGGACCGAGCCCAGGGATCGGCAAAACGTTTGTTTCAGCGAATCTGGCCGTCACAATGGCAGATGCCGGCAAAAAGGTATTACTGATAGATGGAGATTTACGCCGGGGTAATATTCATAAACACATGCGCCTGAGCAGAGAAAATGGTCTCTCCGAACTGATCAGCCGATCAATCGATCTGAACGATGCGATCAAATCGATTCCACTGGCAGCTATCGATTTTATTCCGACCGGTAAAGTCCCGCCCAATCCGTCGGAATTATTGCTGCATGAACGCTTTGGTCAATTGTTGGAGACTGTCAGTAATCAATATGATCTGGTCATCATTGATTCGCCACCCATCCTGGCTGCCACCGATGCCGCCATCATCGGCCGTCTGGCCAGTGTCACCCTAATGGCAGTCAGAGCCGGAACTCACCCCCTACGGGAACTTGAACAGAGTGTAAAGAAACTTGTACAGGCGGGCGTGAATCTGAAAGGAGTGATATTCAATGGCATCCCTGAAACCTTGTCACGCCACAGATATGGTCAGTATGTATACCAGTACGATTACCGGAGTAAAAAACGATGAATGAACTCACCTCTACATTTTTCAGTATTTCTACAGACATAAGCCAACCAGTCAGGCCTGATCTTTCAGAACAAATTACTCTATTTACCATCAGTACAATACTGGCCGGCCTTATCATCCGGCTGGCAATTTCTCTGGCACATACTTACGGCATTCTGGATCGCCCGGGGCAGCACAAACAGCACAAGCACCTCACACCATTCGTAGGAGGGACCGGAATCTTCGCTGCCCTGCTCATCGCCCTCTGTTTTTTAATCGGCTATTATCCGGAACAATCAGTGAAGTGGCTGGGACTGGGGATCAGTTCCGCTATTATCTTTATCATGGGTTTTGCCGATGACATCCTTCAACTTCATTACAAAACACGTCTGATCGTACAAACTGTCGCCGTCCTGATCATGAATCTGGTAAGCGGGGTTGTATTGACTGATCTTGGTAGTATTTTCCCTGGCGGAATTCTGGCACTGGGAATTTTCGCCATACCTTTCACGCTCTTTGCCACTATTGGAGGCATCAACGCACTGAACATGATCGATGGAATAGATGGATTATCCGGTTCCGTAACATTAATGAGCCTGATACTACTCGGTTCAGCAGCGCTGATTGCCGACAATCAGCCCAACCTCATCATCATCATTGCGCTCACCGGTGGTACCATGGGATTTCTGTTTTTCAATCTCCGCTACAGGCTGCAACCCCGAGCAAGAGTATTTCTTGGTGATAACGGCAGTATGCTGTTGGGATTCGTGATTACCTGGCTTTTGATAGATCTTTCTCAAGGCAGCAATCGTGCCATGACACCCGTCACTGCTCTCTGGCTGTTCTCGGTCCCCCTGATGGATACCATTAGTATCATGCTGCGCCGAATCTGGCAGCACAAGTCACCATTTGAACCGGATCATAATCATTTACACCATATCCTTCTCAATGCCGGCTATCGTGTCAGCGATGTCATATTTGCCATTGTCTCAATACATTTGCTGTTTGGTCTGATCGGGCTCACCGGCCTGTATCTGGGAGTCAATGAGCTCACAATGCTCACGGGTTTTCTGCTGTTTTTTTCCGGGTATTTCTACCTGTCTCTCCATCCCTGGTACTTTATTACGGCCTTGCGCCAATTTCATACACTTTGGGGACTTACCCCGACACAAAGTCATGGTTTCTTCCTGGGCAGCTATACTCCCAAGGAAGCGGAAAACCTGGTCCGTATGCTTTCACAGGAACTGAGGCCCAGCATGGACTCACTGGTACATGTAATCAAAAATAAAGCCCCGTCATCAAGCGACGAAGACCAATACGCCGTCGTCGTCAATATACGTTTACTGGATGCAGATGTCAGAACAATAAAAGATAAAATCGAGAATTTCGTAACTTCAGCTCAGAAGCGCATAAACGAACGCTGCGGCATCCAGTTGCGTCCTTTTGTAGAACATAACCCGCGGAATGACAGAAGGATACAGAATCAAAGCAATCCTTCAGGAAATAAACGTGTGGCAGATCGGCGCAAACCCAACCAGAAACTGCTGGTATTTGAAGCAATGTTTGATCAGACTTCGATATCTAAGCGGAATTATCATCAGGAATCGGTAGAACCACCAATCAACCACAGTAATTCCTAAAGTTCCAATCTTCTTGATTCAGTCAGTACGGAAACAATCACAAAAAGGGATATTTTTTGTTTCCTTACAGACACAGAGCCAGACTGGACTGGTTTCTCTGACGACAAATACTACAGGATTCATCCCGGTCCCCCGGTGAGCACCATCACAAAATGGCTGTGACTGGCTGAGTCCACATCGGCACCAGTAATACTGTTTATTGGCTTCCAATTGAACCCGGATCGGAAATCTGGATTTCGTCCCGGATTCACCCATGGTTCGATTTCGGCTGACGAGTTACGGATACTGTCAGTCAAACAGATTCAACGCTGTCTCACTACCCGCAGCAATATTACGCGCTGCCATGGTGGACTGGATATCGGCCAATCGCTGCCGGCTTCTTTTCACACCGTTCTCGCTTAACGGCACCCTGTTGTCATCAACCAGAATACCGTTCAGTGTCGATGAAAAAAGTCTGGCAATATGCGCCATCTGGTCAAATACTCTTTCACCATTTGCGACTCTGGGAACATCCAGCAGAAAAGTGATGCCGTGGGTAGTCAGTGTTCGCATGTTGGCAGGCAAAAATGGGGCCGACTCAAAATTGCCCAGTGAAAACATTACCTCATTAGTTTCACTGTCACGATATTTGAACACACCGTCGGATTCCAGCCGGAAGCCGGAAGCTTCTGCCAGCGCGCGAATCTTGGTCCCGACAAAGGCACCACCATCCTTGCTGATGATATTGATCCCCATGATCACATCGACATCGGCACAGAATTTATCCAGATCAATTGCTCTGGCATGTGCTTCTGAAATATCGGGACATTCGACTTCCGCCTGAACCTGTGCGGAAAAATCTTCAGCCATATCACGAAATCTCGACAGATTGATTTCAGTGACCGGTCCGGAACGATCCGCAAGCTGCAAACATCCTTTTAACTGGATATAAGTATTCCTGGGGCTGAGCGTATCGAGCGAGATTTCCTCCCACGACTGCCCTTCTTGCAGACCGAACCAGCGTACTGGCTTGCCGTAGTCAAACTTCTGCTGCAGCAGATCAATCAGCTTCTCGTGGGGGATGGGTGAACTGGCGCGGATATCAGCAATGTAATTGATCATGCTGTCGATACCGGCCGTTTTCCTCTGCACACCAGGCTCTTTTGCTGGCTGATCATCCGCGATTTGCCGATCAACCGGGGTATTGGCAGAACCCACAGCAGCATCCGGTATTGATGGCGCTTCATCACCAAATTGCGGCTCGATCCGCCCACTGCCGAACACTGGTTTACGCTCATCATTCAGCAGAACATCATCGTGCTCGTGCCTGAATACATTCTGGACCTTGCGATGATAGCGTGCCAGCTGAATTCTGTTGAATATGACGACACCGACAATAATGACTGCACCGATAATAACCAGACTGATCTGCAAATCACTCATAAACTGTTATCCCCCTTTGGCACGATTATAATCGTTCTGCACGCACTCAAGTAGTTCATCAACGAATATCAGACACTTGCGGGCAAATCCCCGGCGGCCATGATTTTACCGATATCCACCGTCACCACCCGGGAAACTCCCTGCTCGCGCATGGTTACACCGATCAACTGCTGCGCCATCTGCATGGTAATTTTGTTGTGGCTGATGAAAAGAAACTGAGTCTCTCCGGACATACGCTTGACAAGCTCACAAAAACGTACCGAATTACTGTCATCCAGCGGCGCATCCACCTCGTCCAGCAGACAGAACGGTGCAGGATTCAGCCGGAACAATGAAAATACCAGCGCCAGTGCCGTCAATGCTTTTTCCCCGCCAGAAAGCAGATGGATGGAACTATTCCGCTTACCCGGCGGATGAGCATTCAATTGCACACCTGCATCCAGAATATCCTCACCACTCAACACCAGCTCCGCAACCCCTCCACCAAAAATGGAAGCAAATAACCCGGCAAGATTCTGATTGACCTGATCGAATGTTTCCTGCAAACGCTCCCGGGTTTCACGGTCGATCTGACGAATGGCCTGCTCCAGTGTCGTAATGGCTTCACGTAAATCATGAAATTGTTCTTCGAGATGAATCCGGCGTGATTTCAATGCCTCCAGCTCCTGTAACGCTGCCAGGTTGACCGGCCCGAGAGCAGTGACCTCCCCGGTAAGCCGGTTGATACGTGTTTGCAGTTTTGCTGGCGATTCATTGACGAACTGCGGCACCATTTCCAGCATAGTTTCACCTGATTCCGCCAGCTTGTCTGCAAACCGGGCTTCGGTCATTTCCGCTTCCTGCTCACGGAGCCGCGCCTGACCAACCGCCTCACCACATTCTTGCAGCCGTTGTTCAGCATACATCCGGGCCTGTTCCATTTCCCGCAATGTATCGTCCATATTTTCCAGCTCGTGCCGAACTGCCATCAGCGCCTGTTCATGCTGATCGCGCTGTATCTGCCAATGTACTGTATCTGCCGTCAGTGTCGATTCATCCAGATCAGCGCGAGCGTGCTGCAACTTTTGCATGTTTTCAGTCAGGACGACGCTGTTCCGGGTAATCATACCGATACGCCGTTCACAATCGATGACTCGGTTCTGACAATCCTGCTCACCGAAAGCCATTTCATGTAACCTGTCCGATAAACGCTGCACCAGTGATCGCTGTGATGCCAGTGCCTGCCCGGATGTCTGGCAGGCAGATTCTGCCTGATTTACCTGAGCTTCCAGCTCTACTCTTTCCGCCTCACACACAACGAGCTCTGTTTCCGCCTGCTGTTTCTGTGATGATTCTTCTTCGATCTGCACTGCCAGATCAGCCAGTTCGATTTCAAGTTGAGCCTGCTGTTGCGCCACACGCTCGATTTGCTGTGTCAACCGTACGATCTGTATTTGCCGGTCGTGCTGCTGCGTTCTGATTTCTTCGATCACCTTACGAAGTTGTACGATATCCGCCGCGATCTGCCGATCATCCTGCTCCACCGCAGCCAGCGCCTGCTGCCGGGATAAAACAGACTGCCCGATTTGTTCGCATTCTTCCCTGATTTGAGCAATTTCGCGCTGACGCTGCAAGATACCATGCACTGCAGAATCAGGCGCAAAGTAGCTTACTCCGCAACTGGTTATACTGTGTCCTTCCGCTGTTACCAGCATCTCTCCGCTGGTAAGCAGCGATCTGTCAGCCAGCGCAGCTGTCAGGCTGTCGGTGACGAATACACCGTGCAGCCAGTTTCCCAGCACGGCCTGCACCGCCGGGCTGCGGCAACTCAGTAATGTACTGAGTGGCTTCCATGTTCGTTGATCCGTGTCATTGCTCACTGGTCGATCCGGCACGAGTTCGCACACGGCCCATTTTGCCGATGGCCGCTGTGCTTCCCACTCCAGCATCTGTTCCAACCGGTCCACGGTAACTGCCTGGATACGCTCGCGCAGCACGGCTTCCAGCGCCGTTTCCCAGCCTGATTCAATCGAAATCTGCTGCCATAGCCTCGGCAACAGATTCAACTGAAGTCTGGCCATCCACGCATTCAACTCCTGGTTATCTTCGATCTGATCCTGCAAGCGTTGCAGAACATCACACCGGGCATTTGCCCGAGCCATATCCCGCTCGAGCGACTGAATGATTTGCAGGATCGCGTCACGTTCCTGCTGTACGGTATACGCCTGCGTTTCCAGTGTGCTGAATGAATGCTGCTTCTGCTCCAGCATGGCAGCAAACTCCGCAGATTCCATCTGCAACTCATCCAGTTGCACCGGATCGATCTCCGGCTGGCTCGACTGCTCTTCCAGCAGGCGTTCGCGACGCGCCATCAGCTGATGCAACGTTTTTTCGGCATACGCCTGCTGGTTTTGCAGCAATTTCTCATTCTGTCTGGCCAGTGCCAGCTTTTCCCGCAACCCGATCAACCGCACCTGGTCCGCTTGCGCAGCCGATTCCATTTGCGGCAGCTTCCCGGCTTCCACGATATGTTCCTCTTTGCAGGACAAGTGACAATTTTTCGCCTGCTCCAGTTTATCCTGCCAGGACGTCAGGTTTTCGTTGACTTCATTCAGTTGCTGCTCGTGGTTCTGCAGTTGCAGTTCAGCTTCAGCAAGCTGACGATCGAGCTGCTCTCTGTTTGCACGAATATGCCGGATGTTTTGTTCGATACGCGCAATTTCACCATTGGCAGCATACAACGCTCCCTGAATCTGATGCTGACGATCATTCACCACCCGGTGGTACAGGCGCAACTCATCCAGCTTTTCGCCTGTTTCCTGCATACCGGATCGGATGGTTTCCATTTCCTGCACCAAGCGTTCAACCTCTGCCTGTGCCTGGTGTCGTGATTCGGCGGCCTGCTGCTTATGCAACGTCCAGAGTGTATGTTGCGCGGCAGTCAACTGCCTGTGCAAATCCTGATAACGGACCGCACATTCCGCCTGTGCTTCAAGATGCTGTTGCTGTTTGTCCAGCTCCTCGAGAATATCGTCCACACGCTGCAGGTTGCCACGTGCATCAGCCAGGCGCAGCCCGGTTTCATGGCGCTTTTCGTGGTATCGGGTAATGCCGGCTGCTTCTTCGAGAAAAGTGCGCAGCTCCTGCGGCCTGGCCTCGATAATGCGGGAAATCATCCCCTGTTCGATGATGGCGTAACCGCGCCCGCTGACACCCGTTCCCAGGAACATGTCGGTGATATCCCGCCGGCGCACATGAATATTATTGATGTAATAGGATGATTCCCCATCGCGCTGAATCACGCGCCTGATGGCTATTTCACTGTAGGATTTCCACTGGCCCGCCGCTTTGCCCGAGCTGTTATCGAATACCAGTTCGACACTGGCCCGGCCGATCGGCTTGCGCGTGGCGGATCCGTTGAAAATCACATCCTGCAGTGACTCCCCCCGTAATGCTGAGGCGCGTGATTCCCCTAGCACCCAGCGTACCGCATCGATGACATTGGATTTGCCGCAACCATTCGGCCCAACGATTCCGACCAGATTCCCCGGTACAGGCACCACCGCAGGATCAACGAATGTTTTGAAACCGGCCAGTTTGATTTCGGTCAGGCGCAATTTGGAAGGTAACAGGTTATAATTTTGAGCTAACTGGTTATTCTAAATGATTTAGAAAAACCAGGAACTGAAAGAACCAAGGAAACCATGACCACACAGCCTTCAAAACAACTGGAAACCTTCGAAAATCCCGTCCAGACACGTGATTACCGGATTCACATGGAAATACCGGAATTTACCTGCCTCTGCCCCAAAACCGGACAGCCAGATTTTGCACGACTGACGCTGGATTATATTCCCGACAAAAAATGTATCGAACTCAAGAGTCTCAAGCTCTACATCTGGTCATACCGTGATGAAGGCGCTTTCCACGAAGCAGTGACCAACCGGATTCTGGATGATCTGGTGGCCGCCATGAAACCCCGTTTTATCCGGCTGACTTCGAAATTCTATGTGCGCGGGGGTATTTTCACCAATGTCGTCGCGGAACATCGTAAGAAAGGATGGCAGCCCCAGCCACCAGTATTACTCGAAGTGTTTGAACAGCAATTCAATACCCACGGCTGATCATTCTTTTCCACAAAACCCGCTAACTTTTTCTGGAAAACTACCATGGACCAGTATCGCGAAGAACATGATGCAATAGGCACAGTACAGGTGCCTGCCAGCGCCCTCTGGGGTGCGCAGACACAACGATCGCTCAACAACTTCAATATCTCGGGCGAACGCATGCCGTCAGCTCTGATCCACGCACTGGCGCTGGTCAAACGCGCCGCTGCCAGTATCAATCATGATCTGGGATTACTGGACGAGAACATCGCCCGGGCAATCATCACCGCTGCCGATGAAGTGCTGGCAGGAGAACACGCCGGCGAATTTCCGTTGGTAGTTTGGCAAACCGGTTCCGGCACACAAACCAATATGAACATGAACGAGGTGCTGGCCAACCGCGCTTCGGAAATTCTGGGCGGTACACGGGGCAAAGGTCGCAAGGTGCACCCTAACGACCATGTCAACAAAGGACAATCTTCCAATGACGTTTTTCCCACTGCCATGCACATTGCTGCCCTGGAAGCCATCCGCAACCGGTTGATTCCGGCACTGGAAGCACTACGTAAAACATTATCTTCCAAATCGGCAGCATTTTCGGATATCGTCAAGATCGGCCGCACACATTTGCAGGATGCCACCCCGCTTACACTGGGGCAGGAATTTTCAGGCTATGTTTCACAGCTCGATCATGGCCTGGCTCATCTCGAATCTGCGCTGCCGCATCTGCTCGAACTGGCGCTGGGGGGGACAGCCGTAGGTACCGGTCTCAACACCCATCCGGAATTTGCACGCCGTGTCGCGGCAGAAATTGCACGCCTCAGCGGCTATCCTTTTATAACAGCTGCCAATAAATTTGAGGCACTGGCCGCGCATGATGCACTGGTCCATGCGCATGGGGTGCTGAAAACACTAGCAGCTATACTGATCAAAATTGCCAATGACGTCCGCTGGCTGGCATCCGGCCCGCGTTGCGGTATTGGTGAAATCCTTATCCCGGAGAACGAACCCGGCAGTTCGATCATGCCCGGAAAAGTCAATCCTACCCAATCGGAAGCAGTTGTCATGCTTGCCTGTCAGGTCATGGGCAATGATGTTGCAATCAATCTGGGAGGCGCCATGGGAAATTTCGAACTCAATACCATGAAACCACTGATCATTCACAATTTTTTACAAAGTACACGTTTGCTCGCAGATGGTGCAGAAAGCTTCAACACCCATTGCGCAGCCGGTATTACGGCCAATACAGTACGAATCAAGCAGCATTTACAGGAGTCTCTGATGCTGGTAACCGCGCTCAATCCTCACATTGGTTACGACAAAGCAGCAGAAATAGCCAAAAAAGCCCATCATGAAATGCTGACATTAAAAGAAGCCGCAATCAGGCTGGGTTATGTCACCGCAGAACAATTCGATGTATGGGTTGACCCACAAAAAATGACAAAGGTGTGAAAAAGAAGAATTGCTTAAGAAGGAGGAAGAGGAAAACTTAGTGAGAGTTACTGAGCCCGTACGGATAAGGCAGCAATTTTAACAAAATCGGCTTCCCAAAAAACAAGGCAACCTGGACCCAACGGGACCCAGATTGCCTGAATATGGTACAAGGGGTAAATATTAGTATTTGCCGCCGATTCCACCGAACCAGATTATAGCTCCGATTACAATAAAAGCTGCTGTACTAACCAAAATTACTTTCCACGCCGCACTATTTTTTTCAATTTCTCTTTGGGTTGTCGCTGGATCACTGTATCCCATGCTTTATCCTCCTAATATAGTAATTAAACTCTTTATCCTGCCTCGGATAAACTCCCATTCGCGCGGGAAACGGACGGTGATTTTTTAGTCCAAGTACCCGGCATTACTCACTTTATGTACCTTCTTACCTCTACAAACCCATAAAGCTGAAGATGATTCTAACCCAGATTTTTTTACAATGGAAGTAACTATTTTAGTAACAACACGACCTAACCGGGCCTGAGGATTGTGCTCCACGTACATGGCTATCATGCAGGAAGAACTCAACAGACAAACCCGCATCGATCAGGATGAGGCCGGCCGATTGATATGGTTGGCCCAATCCAGAGCATCGAGCTCTGCTTTTACCAGATCAGGCCGATCGAGAAATTCGAGCTCCGCCATAGCTTTCTCAAGCTGCTCTGCATTTCCTCTTTCTCTGGCTTCAATCAGTCTCAGCTTACACCCTAGCTGTTTGGTCCCGCATTGTGATGGTGTATTGTATGATTTGCTACCGACACAGGAGGAATTATGGGACAGATATTACACGGGAGCGCCCGCACGACAGCGGCGGTGCGTCG
>WBZR01000365.1_pt1 | contig 74431 bp, 63 predicted proteins | sample 5204231 | NCBI WGS metagenome assembly WBZR01 (sample SAMN12412403, study PRJNA552823) | activated sludge metagenome | isolation source: activated sludge from anammox sidestream of wastewater treatment plant... | place: USA: Virginia | collected 2017-08 | reverse complement strand
GCGGATCTGCGACAGCGAGGGTGCGCTGTCGATGTCCGAGGTGCCGAAGCGCCTGGGGGTGATCGGCGCCGGCGTGATCGGGCTCGAGCTCGGCTCGGTCTGGCGCCGGCTCGGTGCGCAGGTCACCATGCTCGAGGCCCTCCCGACCTTCCTTGCAGCCGCCGACGCCGGCGTGCGCAAGGAAGCCTGGAAGCAGCTCACGCGGCAGGGCCTGAAGATCCACCTCGGTGCGCAGGTCGGCGCCGTGCAGGCCGGCAAGCGCGGCCTCGAGGTTCACTGGACCGACGACCAGGGCGCGGCGCAGGTGCTCGAGTGCGACCGGCTGGTCGTTTCAGCCGGGCGCGTGCCCAACACGGATGGTCTGGGGCTCGACGCCGTCGGTCTGGCGGTCGACGGGCGCGGATTCATCCCGGTGGACCTGCACTGCCGCACCGCAGTTCCGAACGTCTGGGCAGTCGGCGACGTGGTGCGCGGCCCGATGCTCGCGCACAAGGCCGGGGACGAAGGCGTGATGGTGGCCGAACTGATCGCCGGCCAGAAGCCGCACATCGACTACCTCTGCATTCCGTGGGTGATCTACACCTCGCCGGAGATCGCCTGGGTGGGGCGTACCGAGGAGCAGTTGCAGGCCGAAGGGCGCGCGTACAAGTCGGGGCAGTTTCCGTTCTCGATCAACGGCCGGGCGCTGGGGGTGGCCGCGCCGGAGGGGTTCGTGAAGGTGCTCGCGGATGCAACCACCGACGAAGTGCTGGGCGTGCACATCGTGTCGGCCGCGGCCTCCGACCTCATCGCCGAGGCGGTGCTTGCGATGGAGTTCAAGGCTTCGGCCGAGGACATCGGCCGCATCAGCCACCCGCACCCGTCGATGTCCGAGGTCCTGCGCGAAGCGGCGCTCGCCGCCACCGACCAACGCGCGCTCAACATGTGACGCCCGCTTCCTCGTGAGCGTGATCGAGGCATTCCGCGAGGCGCTTGCGCGGCGCGGTTTCGTGGCCGACGCCGCCCAGATGGCGGCGGCCGGCCGTCTGCAGCGCATGCACGACGAGTTCGTCGCGTACAAGGCGCAGCGTTCGAACCGGCTCAAGAAGCTGATCAACCGGCCGCCGGTGCCGCGTGGCGTCTGGCTCTACGGTGGCGTGGGCCGCGGCAAGAGCTTCCTGATGGACAGCTTCCATGCGTCGATCCCGGTCGTGCGCAAGACGCGGCTGCACTTCCACGAGTTCATGCGCGGCGTGCACCGCTCGCTGCAGGACCTGAAAGGGCAGCCCGATCCGCTCGACGCGGTCGCGCTGCGCATTGCGCGCCGCTACCGTCTGATCTGCTTCGACGAGTTCCACGTCTCGGACATTGCCGATGCGATGATCCTCGAGCGGCTGATGCGCGCGCTGTTCGCACGCGGCGTCACCTTCGTGATGACCTCGAACTATCACCCGGACATGCTGTATCCGGAGGGGTTGCACAGGGCGCGGGTGCTGCCCGCGATCGCGCTGATCAAGGCGAACGTCGACGTGATCGAGGTCGACGCCGGCACCGACTACCGGCGGCGCTCGTTTTCCGAGGTGCGCGCCTACCACTGGCCGCTCGGCGCGAACGCCGATCGGGCACTGCGCGATGCCTTCGCGGCGCTGGCCGAGGCGCGCGACGAAGAGCCGCGCCTGCTGATCGAACATCGCGAAATCCGCGCGCTGCGGCGCGCCGGCAGCGTGGTCTGGTTCGACTTCCGCACGCTGTGCGGTGGGCCGCGCTCGCAGAACGACTATCTCGAGATTGCCAGCCAGTTCCACGCGGTGATCCTCTCGGGCGTGCCGCGGATGAGCGCGGCGATGGCTTCGGAGGCGCGCCGCTTCGTCTGGCTGGTCGACGTGCTCTACGACCGGCGCGTGAAGCTGGTCGTCTCTGCCGAATGCCCGGCGGCGGAGCTGTACACCGAGGGGGCGATGGTGGCGGAATTCCATCGGACGGTGAGCCGGATCACCGAGATGCAGTCGCGCGAATACCTCGAGGCGCCGCGGCGCGAGGCCGGCGCGGCGCTCGCCGGCAGTTGAGCGCCCGGGGCCCACTCCCACGGACGGCGCTGCAAAAGGTGCTACGCCGGCCACTGCGGAGGCCACTGCGGAGGATTGAGTTGCGCCGGCCCGGCGACGTATCATGCGGAGGCGATCCCGCCTGGCCATGATCCACCTGCCATGACTGACTACCCCGGCCCCGCATCGTCTGGCGCCGATGCACTCGCCGCCGACGCGATCCGCCAGCGCATTGCCGAGCTGCAACTCGAGCACCGGGGCCTGGACGCCATGATCGCCGCGATCGGGGAGCAGTCGCGCTTCGACGAACTGCAGCTGCGGCGGCTGAAAAAGCGCAAGCTGCGCATCAAGGACGCGATCACCCTGCTGCAGATGCAGCTGGTGCCGGACGAGCCAGCCTGATGCCCGATTCGCCGGCCGCTGCGCGGCTCGTTGCCGCAGTGGCCGCCGCATTCGCGCCCGACGGTGCGCTGGCGCGTGCGCAACCCGGGTTCGTGTTGCGCCCGGGCCAGGTGGAGATGGCGCGGGCGGTGGCGGCGGCGATCGCCGCCGCCGGGGCCCCGGGGGGCGGCGCCGGCGCAGGCGATGTTCCTGCCACGCTGGTGGCGGAGGCGGGCACCGGCACCGGCAAGACATTCGCATACCTGGTGCCGGCCCTGTTGTGCGGCGGCCGCGTGCTGGTGAGCACCGGCACCCGGACGCTGCAGGACCAGCTGTTCCATCGCGACCTGCCGCGGGTGCGCGCGGCGCTGGGCGTGGGCGCGACGCTGGCGCTGCTCAAGGGACGGTCGAACTACGTCTGCCGCCATCATCTGCGCCGCAATCTGGCCGAGGGACGTTTCGAGCGTCGCGAAGACATTGCGGTGCTGCGCCGGATCGAGCGTTTCGCGGCGATCTCGGCGAGTGGCGATCGCAGCGAGGCTCCGGGCATCGCCGAGGATGCGCCGGCGTGGGCGCGCGCAACCTCCACGCGCGAGAACTGCCTCGGGCAGGACTGCCCTGATCTCGCCGGGTGCTTCGTGTTCAAGGCGCGCCAGGCGGCGCAACAGGCCGACGTCGTGGTCGTGAACCACCATCTGTTCTGTGCCGACCTGGCGTTGCGCGACGAAGGCGTCGCCGAACTGTTGCCCACCACGAATGCACTGATCTTCGACGAAGCGCACCAGCTGCCGGAGATCGCCACCCGGTTCTTCGGGCACAGTGTCTCGACGCGCCAGCTGACCGACTTCGCGCGCGATCTGCTGCGTAGCGGCCTGGCCGACGCGCGCGATGCCACGGACTGGTCGCAGCCGGTCGCGGCAATCGAGCAGGGCGTGCGCGTGCTCAGGCTGGCAGCCGGTGCGCGCGGGCGCCTCGACGCGCGGCAGTTGCGCGGCCACGCCGGACTGCGTGATGCCGTCGGCGACCTCGTGGCGGCGCTCGCGCTGCCGGCGCTGGGCGTTGCGGCCGAGCGCAGCCGCGACCTGGCGCGGCTGGGCGTGCGCGCGGCCGAACTCGCGCAGACCCTGCGCGACTGGCTCGGCGGGCTCGATGGCACGCCGGGCGCTGCGTGCGATGCGCAGGACGAAAGCCCTGATCTGCCGTCGATCCTGTGGGCCGAGGTGCATCAGTCCGGGGTCACGCTGCATCGCACGCCGCTGTCGGTGGCCGGCACCTTCAGGCGGCACCGCGAATCGGCTGCACGCGCCTGGATCTGCACGTCGGCGACGCTCGCGGTGGCAGGGCGCTTCGACCACTTCACCGCCGCGCTGGGGCTGGAGGGGGCACGTGCACTGCGCTGGGAGAGTCCGTTCGATTTCATGCAGCGTGCACTGCTCTACGTGCCGCGCCACTGCGGGGATCCGGCGGCGCCGCAGTTCGCGCAGCAGGTGGCCGCGGCAGCCTGGCCGCTGATCGAGGCCAACCGTGGCCGGGCGTTCGTACTGTGCACCAGCCTGCGGATGGTCGAACAGCAGGCCGCACTGCTGGGCGAGCGAATCCGCGAGTCCGGGAGCGGAATCGAGTTGCTGGTCCAGGGTCACGCGTCGCGGGCGGTGCTGATGCAGCGCTTCCGCGCGCTGCGCAACCCGGTGCTGGTGGGCAGCGCCAGCTTCTGGGAGGGCGTGGACGTGGTCGGATCGCAGCTGTCGCTGGTGATCATCGACAAGCTGCCGTTCGCAGCGCCCGACGATCCGATCCTGCGCGCGCGCATCGAAGCGCTGCGCCGCGCCGGCGGCGATCCCTTCCGCGAGATCCAGTTGCCGGCCGCCGCGATGGCCTTGAAGCAGGGTGCAGGCCGCCTGATCCGTTCCGAGAACGACCGCGGCGTGCTGGCGATCTGCGACGAACGTCTGCTCGGCAGATCCTACGGCCGCACTCTGGTGGCCAGCCTGCCACCGTTCCGGATCACGCGCGACGAGGACGAGGCGCTGGCGTTCTGCGCCGCTGGCTCGTGCGGGCTCAGCGCCACACCTGCCACCAGCGACGATCGTCCTGCGGCAGGCCGTTCCTGAGCAAGTCGCTGTCGGGAAAGCTGCGCCGCATCACGCGCTCGGCGTCGGCGCGCAGGTCGTCGAGCCCCAGCCTCTCGTAGGAACGCACCAGCAGGTAGAGCGCCTCTTCGAGCGCTGGCGCCTCCTGGTAGTCGCGGATCACCTCCTGCGCGCGATTGGCCGCGGCCACATAGGCGCCGCGGTTGAAGTAGTAGCGCGCAATGTGCACCTTGCCACGCGCCATCGAGTTGACCAGATAGCGCATCCGCGCCCCGGCGTCGGGCGCGTACCGGCTGTCCGGAAACCGGTTCAGCAGTTCCTTGAAGGCGTCGAACGATTCGCGCAGCGCCGCGGGATCGCGCTCGGAGAGATCCTGGCTGCCCAGGCGCGCCATGAGCCCCTGTTGCTCGTTGAAATTGACCAGGCCCTTCAGGTAGAGCGCGTAGTCGAACGCCGCGTGATTCGGGTGCAACTTCATGAAGCGGTCGATGGCGGCCAGCGACAGCTCGCGCTCGCCTTCCTTGAAGTGCGCCCAGGCGATGTCGAGCTGCGCCTGTTCGGCCCACTGACCGAACGGATAACGCGCCTCGAGCTTCTCCAGCAGCTTGATGGCCGCCTGGCGATTGCCTGAGGCCATCTCGTCGCGGGCCTCTGCATATAATTTGTCGGGCGTCCAGGCGAGTGTCTCGTCGGGCCCGTCGGTGGTGCCGCAGGCGGCGAGCGACGCGACGGCGAGCACGGCCAGTGCGCGAAGCCAGGGCACGAATCCTTTCATGCAACCGATTATAGCCAAGCCCTCCATCGACCCCGTTGCGTCCGATGCGCCTGCGACGGCAGTCATCGAACTCGACGCGACCGGCGCCACCGGTGAGCGTCTCGACCGTTTCGTGGTCGCACGCTTGCCCGGGGTGTCGCGTACGCGCCTGCAGCGCTGGATCGCGCTCGGGGCGGTGCGCTGCGACGACCGCGTGCTGCCGGCCCGGACGCGACTGCGCGGGATCGAGACGATCGTGGTCGAACCGCAGCCGCGCGAGGCCGACAGCGCGTTCGGCCCGGAGCCTGTCCCGATCGACGTGGTCCACGAAGACGAACAGTTGATGGTGCTCTGCAAACCGGCTGGCCTGGTGGTGCACCCCGCCGCGGGCAACTGGCATGGCACGCTGATGAACGGGTTGCTGTTCCATCGCCCGGAGCTCGCTGCCCTGCCGCGCGCCGGCATCGTTCACCGGCTCGACCGCGACACCAGCGGCCTGCTGGTGGTGGCTCGCACCGAATCGGCGCTGGCCTCGCTGGCGGCGCAACTGGCCGACCGCAGCATGGGGCGGCGTTACCTGGCGCTGGCCGACGGTCGTTGTCCGGAGCGCGGTTGCATCGATGGCGCGATCGCACGTGACGAGGCGTCGCGGGTGCGAATGGCGGTGGTGTCGGCCGGGCGTGGCCGCGCCGCGCGCACCTGGTTTCGCACGCTGGCCCGGGGAGCCATCGGCGCGCGCGAGGTGAGCCTGATCGAGTGTCGCCTGGAGAGCGGGCGCACCCACCAGATTCGCGTTCACATGCGCAGCATCGGCCATCCGCTGGTCGGGGACACGCTCTATGGCGGCCCGGTGCTGGCGGGCTGCACGCGGCAGGCTCTGCACGCCTGGCAGCTGCAGCTGCGTCATCCGGCCGACCGGCGACTGGTCCGCTGGAGCGCTCCGATGCCGTCCGACCTGGTCAAGCTGTGCACGGCTGCCGGCATCGATGCTGCCGCCGCGCAATCGACGGCGGCGGCGCCGTTCGATCACCCGGGGGAGCGTTGAGCGCATCGACAGCTTCGTCGCCGCCCGGGGCCACCCTGGCCGAACTGGTGCCCGACTGGGACGCACCACCGCAGGTCAGGGCGTTCGTCACCGGGCGCCATGGCGGAACCAGCGCAGGCCCCTGGGGACTCGCCGACGGCAGTCGTGGCGGACTGAACCTGGGCATGCGTTGCGGCGACGATGCACGCGACGTCGCGCGCAACCGTGCGCGGCTCGGGGCGTGCCTGCCGTCGCCGCCGCGCTGGCTCGAACAGGTGCACGGCGCAGCCGTGCACGTGGCGGCCGCGCACCGGTCCGGCGCGGTGATCGAACCGCGCGCCGATGCCGCCGCGACCGCCACGCCCGGCGTGGTGCTGGCGGTGCTGAGCGCCGACTGTCTGCCGGTGCTGCTGACCGATACCGGTGGCAAGGCGGTGGCCGTGGCGCACGCGGGATGGCGCGGGCTGGCACTGGGTGTGCTCGAGCGCAGCGTCGAGGCGTTGCGTGGCCTGGCCGGTCCGGGCGCGCAGGTGATCGCGTGGCTGGGGCCGGCGATCGGGCCGCGTGCATTCGAGGTCGGTGAAGACGTCCTGCGCGCATTCTGCGACACGGACCCGCGATGCGCCGCCGCGTTCGTGCCCGGCGTGCGTGACGGCAAGTGGTTCGCCGATCTGTACCACCTGGCGCGGATCTGCCTCGCACGCGTCGACGTGCATCAGGTCGGCGGCGGCGGGCACTGCACCGTCGGGGACCCCGGGCGCTTCTATTCGCATCGGCGTGATCGGGGTGGCGGGCGCATGGCCTCGCTGATCTGGCTCGACCCGGCTTGAACGCCTCTGCGCGTCGACCTTGCCGGAGACTCTGCGCTTTCGCTGCACTGCGTTGACAAAATCGTTTCGCGGTGCAGAATGACCCCGGAAGATCGGCAGAATCGAAGCGGAGACAAGGATGCCGGACGCATCGCGAAGGAAGACCGCCGCAGGTTCGCGGCGTCGCAGCACGAAGGCGTCGATTCCCCACGCCCTCGCGACGCCGATGCCTGAGTCGCCGGCCGGGGGGGCGGCGCGTGGCAAGCCGATCGCCGGATCCGGGATCCGGACGACTGCGAAGGCGGTCGCCCGGAGCGCCAGAAAGCCCGCTGCGAAGCCGGCGGCCAGGCCGACCGCCAGACCAGCCGGCAAGCCCGCGGCCAGGCCGGCTGGCAAGCCCGCCGACAAGCCGACTGCCAAGCCTGCGGCCAGGCCGAGCGGCGCGCCGGCACCTGCGGCGCCGGTGCATCTGTCGGGCGAAAGACTCGGGCAGATCCAGGCCGAATACCTGCAGCGACTGGGTGCCTTGCTGCGTGGCGCGTCGCTTCCGGAGTCTCGCGACCGCCGCTTCGCCGGCGATGCGTGGAAGCAGGGGCCGTTTGCGTGGGCGGCCGGGCTCTATCAGCTCAATGCCGAGTTCATGCACAAGCTCGCCGATGCGGTCGAAGGCGAGCGGCAGGTGCGCAACCGGATCCGCTTCGCCACCCAGCAGTGGGTCGATGCGATGTCTCCGGCGAATTTCCTCGCCACCAACCCGGAGGCCCAGCAGCGGCTCGTGGATACGCGTGGCGAGAGTCTTCGATCGGGCATGCGCAACCTGCTTGGCGATCTGAACAAGGGACGCATCTCGCAGACCGACGAGAGCGCCTTCGAGGTCGGGGTCAATGTGGCGACCTCGCCGGGATCGGTCGTCTATCAGAACGCGCTGATCCAGATCATCCAGTACGCGCCGTCCACACCGACGGTGGGCAGCCGGCCGCTGCTGATGGTGCCGCCGTGCATCAACAAGTTCTACATCCTCGACCTGCAGCCCGGGAATTCGCTGGTCGCCTACGCGGTGGCGCAGGGCCACACGGTGTTCATGGTGTCGTGGCGCAACGTCAAGGCCGATCTCGGGCACCTCACCTGGGACGACTACATCGAGACCGGCGTGATCGAAGCGATACGCGTGGTACGCGAGATCACGGCGCAGCCGCGCATCAACGTGCTCGGGTTCTGCGTCGGCGGCACACTGCTCGGCACCGCGGCCGCGGTGCTCGCGGCGCGCGGCGAGCCGTGGATCGAATCGCTGACGCTGCTCACCACCTTCCTCGATTTTTCCGAACCCGGCGTGCTCGGCGTGTTCATCGACGAGAACTTCGTCGCCTACCGCGAGTCGACCATCGGACGCGGCGGCCTGGTCCACGGGCGCGAACTGGCGGTGACCTTCAATTTCCTGCGTCCCAACGACCTGGTCTGGAACTACGTCGTCAGCAACTACCTGAAGGGCGAGCCGCCGCCGGCGTTCGACCTGCTGTACTGGAACGCCGACAGCACCAACCTGCCGGGGCCGATGTACAGCTGGTACCTGCGCCACACCTACCTGCAGAACGAGCTGCGCGAGCCCGGCCGGCTGATCTGCTGCGGCGTGCCGGTGGATCTCGGCGAGATCGGCGTGCCGGCCTACATCTACGGTTCGCGCGAAGACCACATCGTGCCGTGGATCGGCGCCTACGAATCGACGAAGCTGTTGTCGGGGCCGTTGCGCTTCGTTCTCGGCGCGAGCGGGCACATCGCCGGTGTCATCAATCCGGCGGCAAAGGGCAAGCGCAGCCACTGGATCGGCAGCGGGCTGCCCGAGCGCGCCGACGACTGGCTGGCGGCAGCCACCGAGTACCCGGGAAGCTGGTGGCCCGACTGGGCGAAGTGGCTGGCCGGTTTCGCCGGCGAGCGCAGCCCTGCGCCGAAGCAACCCGGTGACGCGCGTCACCGGCCGCTCGAACCCGCCCCTGGCAGTTACGTGAAGGAGAAGGCCGACTAGGCAGAGGCTGCAGCGGAGTCCAGCGTCCAGTGTGTGAAAACCGGTCGGGCCGGCAGTGGCACGACCCGCGACATCAGCAGGGAACGAGAGGGAGACCATGACATGAGCACGAGAATTGCCTACGTCACCGGCGGCATGGGCGGAATCGGCACCGCGATCTGCCGGCGCTTCCACGACATGGGTATTACCGTGATCGCCGGCTGCGGGCCGACCCGTGATCACGCGAAATGGCTGGCCGGGCAGAAGGCAGCCGGCTACACCTTTCACGCGTCGGTCGGCAACGTCGCCGACTGGGAATCGACACGCGCGGCCTTCGCGAAGGTGAAGGCCGAGGTCGGCGAGGTCGACATCGTCGTGAACAACGCCGGCATCACCCGCGACGGCGTGTTCCGCAAGATGTCGCTGGAGGACTGGCGCTCGGTGATCGACACCAACCTGAACTCGCTGTTCAACGTGACGAAGCAGGTCATCGACGGGATGCTCGATCGCGGCTGGGGCCGGGTCATCAACATCTCGTCGGTGAACGGTGAGAAGGGGCAGTTCGGCCAGTCGAACTATTCGGCCGCCAAGGCCGGCATGCACGGCTTCACGATGTCGCTGGCCCAGGAAGTGGCGAGCAAGGGCGTGACGGTCAATACCGTCGCACCGGGCTACATCGCCACGGAGATGGTGATGGCGGTGCGCGAGGACGTGCGCGAGAAGATCATCCAGCAGATCCCGGTCCGGCGACTCGGCCGGGCCGAGGAGATCGGTTCGATCGTCGGCTGGCTCGCGAGCGACGAGGCCGGCTTTACCACCGGGGCCGAGTTCTCGTGCAACGGCGGCCTGCACATGGGCTGATGGAGAGCACACGATGGCGAACGCCACCCGGTTGATCAAGAAGTATCCCAACCGACGCCTGTACGACACCCAGACGAGCGCCTACATCACGCTCGCCGACGTCAAGCAACTGGTACTGGAGAACGAGGACTTCAGGGTCATCGACGCCAAGAGCAACGACGACCTGACCCGCAGCATCCTGCTGCAGATCATCCTCGAGGAGGAAGCAGGCGGAGCGCCGCTGTTTTCGTCCGGAATGCTCGCGCAGATCATCCGTTTCTACGGCCACGCGATGCAGGGGATGATGGGCGCATACCTCGAGAAGACGATGCAGGCCTTCGTCGAGATCCAGAACAAGATGCAGGAGCAGTCGAAGGGTTTCTACGACGCCAAGGCGATGCCGAACCCCGAGATGTGGGCGCAGTTCATGTCGGTGCAGGCACCGATGATCCAGACGATGATGGGCAACTACATCGAGCAGAGCAAGAACCTGTTCGTGCAGATGCAGGAGCAGATGCAGGCCCAGACGCGCAACATGTTCCAGAACTTCCCGTTCCCGGGGGCGCCTGGCGCAGGCGCCGGCCCGTCGACTTCCGAGAAGAAGTAGCGGTTGCTGCCGTGGTCGCGGCGACGGCGGCGCTCTTTCCGGGCGCCCGCCACCCGTCTTCTGCCGGCACGTGCGCGCCCGCGGGCCACCCCCATCGCCGATGAGTCCCGTCGACAGATCCGCCCCGCGGCGCAGCCGCAAGTCGCCGCCGAAGGTGGGGTTCGTCTCGCTCGGCTGCCCCAAGGCGATGGTCGATTCCGAGCGCATCCTCACGCAGCTGCGCGCCGAGGGCTACGAGATCGCTGGCGACTACGGCGGCTCTGACCTGGTGGTGGTGAACACCTGCGGCTTCATCGACGAGGCGGTGCGCGAGTCGCTCGACGCGATTGGCGAGGCGCTGGCCGGCAACGGCAGGGTGATCGTCACCGGTTGCCTGGGCGCGCGACGCGGCAGCAGCGGTGGCACGCTGGTGGGCGAAGTACATCCGAAAGTGCTTGCGGTCACCGGACCGCATGCGGCCGACGCGGTGATGGCGCACATCCACGCGCACCTGCCCAGGCCGCACGACCCGTTCGCCGATCTGGTGCCGCCGGGTGGCGTGAAGCTCACCCCGCGCCACTACGCGTACCTGAAGATCTCCGAAGGCTGCAACCATCGCTGCACCTTCTGCATCATTCCGTCGATGCGCGGCGATCTGGTCAGCCGGCCGATCGGCGACGTGGTGCGCGAGGCCGCCGCGCTGGTGCGCGCCGGCGTGAAGGAGTTGCTGGTGGTTTCGCAGGACACCGGCGCCTACGGGGTCGACGTCCGCCACCGGACCGGCTTCGTCGATGGCCGGCCGGTGCGCACGCGGATGGCTGCGCTGGTGCGCGAACTCGCCGGCCTGGGGGCGAGGGTGCGGCTGCATTACGTCTATCCGTATCCGCACGTCGATGAAGTGCTGCCGCTGATGGCCGAAGGCAGGGTGCTGCCCTATCTCGACGTGCCATTCCAGCACTCGCATCCGCGCATCCTGAAGCTGATGAAGCGGCCGGCCAGCGGCGAGAAGAACCTCGAGCGGATCCGCGCCTGGCGCACGATCGTCCCCGACCTGACGATCCGCAGCACCTTCATTGCAGGCTTTCCCGGCGAAACCGATGCCGAGTTCGAGCACCTGCTCGCGTTCCTGCGCGAGGCCGAGCTCGACCGCGTCGGCTGCTTCGCCTATTCCCCGGTGGATGGTGCCGCGGCGAACGCGCTGCCGGGCCAACTGGCGCTCGAGGTGCGCGAGGCGCGACGCGCCCGATTCATGGAAGCGCAGGCCGCAATCAGCGCGCGTCGCCTGCGTAACCGCGTCGGCACCCGTTGCACCGTGCTGGTCGATGCGATCGAACACGACCCCGGGGCCGCAGGGTGGCGCGCGGCGGCGCGCTCGGCCGGTGAAGCGCCGGAGATCGACGGCCTGGTCTACGTCGCGCTCGACGGCGAGGCGCAGGCGCGCGCCCTGCCGCCAGGCAGCGAACTTGCGGTGCACATCGTCGACGCCGACGAGCACGACCTGTTCGCCGTCCCGGTCTGAACCGGCGCTACCCGTCGCGTGCAGCGGCAGCGGCCAGTGCCGCGCCCACCAACAGTACCGCCGCCGCCAGCCATGACGGCGCGGCAAACGAACCGCTGCGTTCGGCGAGCCAGCCGCCGATCGCGGGGCCGGCGATCTGGCCGAGACTGAAGGCGACGGTCATTCGCGCGATCGTCTGATCGGGGCGATCGGGGGCGAGTTCGCGCGCGGTGGCCAGGCCGAGCGCGGTGATTGCCATGAAGGTGCCGCCGAGCAGGGCAGCCCCGACGAGCAGTGCCGCGGGTCCCTGTCCGGCTGCCGCCAGCGCAACGCCGATCGCCTCGAGCGCGAACGCCGCGACGATCGCCGCATAACTGCCGGTGCGCGCGGCAACCTTCGCCCACAGCCAGTTCGACGGCGCCCCGGCCAGTCCCACCACCGCCCAGGTCCAGAATTCCAGCGCCCGGGCATCGGGTAGCCGGCGCACCATGACGACGAGGAAAGTGGCGGTGATCACGTAGCCGAACCCCAGGCACCCGTAGGACCAGACCAGCCGCGAGAGCGCGCGCCGCTGCGCCGCCGAGCGGCCGGGATCGGCGTGCGGTGGCGGCACGGTGCCCGGCGGACGATCGAGGCTGCGCCAGGGGCCGATCGCCAGCAGCACCGACAGCCCGGCCAGCGACCACCACAACAGTGCTGCGCTCGCGCCTGCCTCGAGGCCCACATAGACCAGCAGCGCGGAGGCTGCGATGCCGATGCCGACGCCGGCGTAGAGCAGGCTGCCAAGCATCGGACGCCCTTCGCGCGCGATCACCTCGAACACGACCGCCGAGGTGAACACCAGCACGAAGGCACTGGCGAGCCCCGAGGCGAGGCGCACCGCCGCCCAGCCTCCCGCACCGACGTCGAGCGCCATCGCCGCGGTGGTGAGCGCGCTCGCCGCCAGACCGACGCGCAGCCAGCCGACGCGTCGCCGTGCGAATGCCGCGTGTGTGGCCAGCAGCGCGCCGAGCAGGTAGCCGAGGAAGTTGGCCGACGCGATCAGCCCCGCTGCCGACAGCCCGATGCCGGATTCCTCGAGCATCGGCGGCAGCATCGGCGTATAGGCGAAGCGCCCGATGCCCATGGCCATCGCCAGGGCACAGGCGCCAGCGCTGGCCACGCCGAGGCCCGTGACCGCCAGAACCGGGGCGTGGCCGCCGCCTGCCGCGTCACGGGTCACGGCGCAGTCGGCAACTGGTCGACGAACCAGTTCAGGATTGCATCGAGCCCGCAGTGGTTGATCGCGTGGGTGGTCTCCGAGCGCACGATCGGCCTGGCGCGGTAGGCCACCGAGACGCCGGCGATCGACATCATCTGCAGGTCGTTGGCGCCGTCGCCGACGACGATCGCCTGCGCCGGCGTGCAACCGATCGCCGCGCAGGTCTCCTCGACCGTGCGTCGCTTGACGCTGGCGTTGACGATCTCGCCGAGCACGCGCCCGGTGAGTCGGCCGCCGGCGGTCTCGAGCGTGTTCGAGCGCGTGAAGTCCAGGTGCAGGCGTGCGGCCAGCCGCTCGGTGAAGAACCGGAAACCACCCGAAACCAGCAGGATCTTCAGGCCCGCCGTGCGTGCCGCGACGATCAGCGCCTCGGCGCCGGGCGACAGCCGCACGCGCTCGTCGTAGACGCGCTGCAACGCCGATTCGGGCAGGTCGGCGAGCAGCGCCACGCGCCGGCGCAGACTCTCGTCGTAGTCGGGAATCTCGCCACGCATCGCCGCCTCGGTGATCGCCGCCACCTCGGCCTTGCGGCCCGCGAAGTCGGCGAGTTCGTCGATGCACTCGATCGTGATCAGCGTCGAGTCCATGTCGAAGGCGATCAGCCGGTAATCGGACAAGCGTGTCGCCAGCGGCACGATTTCGGCATCGACGCCAACGGCATCGGCGATCTCGCCGACCTGATCGCCGTCGATGGTCACCGGCTCCCAGGTGGCGAGCTGGGGCAGGTGCAGCGTGGGCGCGCGTCCGAGGGCAGCGCGGAACGCGTCGACCGCGGCTTCGCAGAGCTGCGGGTGCTGGACCACCAGCCGGCTCATGGCGGCGCGCTCCGCGCAGCCCGGGCGGCCGAAAGGCCCGTCGCCACCGGCAGCATCATGCGGCGGCCGCCTTGCTGCGGAGGCCGGCGAGGATCTCCCGGATGCGGCTCAGCCGCGCGTCCAGATCGGGCGTCGCGATCGTGAAGCGCAGGCGATCCGGGCCTGCGAGCTTCACGTCGCGCCGCTGCTGGATCAGGCGCACGATGGCCGCGGGCTCGATCGGCGGATCGGGGACGAACTGCAACACGATCGCTTCGGCCGCGGCGTCGATGCGCGCAATTCCGAGCGGTTGCGATGCAATGCGCAGCCGGTGCGTCTCGACGAGCGCGCGGGTCGCCTCGGGCAACTTGCCGAAACGGTCGACCAGTTCCTCGCGCAACGCGTCGAGCTCCTCGGCGGAGCCGCAGTGGGCCATTCTCTTGTAGAGGGCGAGCCGCTCGTGCACGTCGTGGCAATAGTCGGCCGGCAGCAGTGCCGGCACGTGCAACCTGATCTCGATGGTCGCCGCGAGCGGCGCCGAGACGTCGGGTTCGCGCCCTGCCTTCAGCGCGCGCACCGCCTCGTTCAGCATCTCGGCGTAGAGGGCGAAACCCACCTCCTGCATGTCGCCCGACTGTGATTCGCCGAGCACTTCGCCGGCGCCGCGGATCTCCAGGTCGTGCATCGCCAGGTAGAAGCCCGCGCCGAGTTCTTCCATGGCCTGGATGGCTTCGAGCCGCTTGACCGCGTCGCGTGTGATCGCCGCTTCGTCGGGAATCATCAGGTAGGCGTAGGCCTGGTGGTGCGAGCGGCCGACGCGTCCGCGCAGCTGGTGCAGCTGGGCGAGCCCGAAACGGTCGGCGCGGTGGATCACGATCGTGTTCGCAGTGGGCACGTCGATGCCGGTTTCGACGATCGTGGTGCACAGCAGCACGTTGCAGCGCTGCTGGTGGAAGTCGCGCATCACGCGTTCGAGTTCGCGTTCGGGCATCTGGCCGTGGGCGACCGCGATGCGCGCTTCGGGCACCAGTTCGGCGAGCCGTGCGCGGCGATGCTCGATGGTGTCGACCTCGTTATGCAGGAAATAGGCCTGGCCGCCGCGCTTCAACTCGCGCAGCAGTGCTTCGCGGATCGTGCCCTCCGATTCGCGCCGGACGAAGGTCTTGATCGCCAGCCGCTTTTGCGGCGCGGTGGCGATCACCGAGAAGTCGCGGATGCCTTCGAGGCTCATGGCCAGCGTGCGCGGAATCGGGGTCGCCGTCAGCGTCAGCACGTCGACTTCGGCGCGCAGCGCCTTCAGCGCCTCCTTCTGGCGCACCCCGAAGCGGTGTTCCTCGTCGATGATCACCAGCCCGAGCCGCGGGAACGCCACTTCGGCCGACAGCAGCTTGTGCGTGCCGATGACGATGTCGACGCGTCCCGCCTTGATGTCGGCGATCGCCGCGCGGGTCTCCTTCGAGGAGCGGAAGCGCGACAATTCGACCAGCTTCACCGGCAGTTCGGCAAAGCGCTCGGAGAAGGTGCGGAAGTGCTGCTCGGCCAGAAGCGTGGTGGGGGCCAGGATGGCGACCTGCCTGCCGTCGGACACCGCGACGAACGCGGCGCGCAGCGCCACTTCGGTCTTGCCGAAGCCGACGTCGCCGCACACCAGCCGGTCCATCGGCTTGCCCGACACCATGTCCTGGATCACCGCGTGAATGGCAGCGTTCTGGTCGGGCGTCTCCTCGAACGGAAAGCCGTCGGCGAATGCCTCGTAGTCGCGCGTGGCGAAGGCGAACGCGTGGCCGGTGCGTGCGGCACGGCGCGCGTACAGGTTCAGCAGTTCGGCGGCGGCGTCGCGCGCGCGGCGTGCGGCGCGCGCGCGCGCCTTCTCCCACTGATCCGAGCCCAACTGGTGCAGCGGCGCATCTTCGGGACTCGCGCCGCTGTAGCGGCCGATCACGTGCAGTTGGGATACCGGCACGTACAGCGTGGCCTGGTTCGCGTAGCCGAGATGCAGGAACTCGGTCGGCCCGTCGCCGAGGTCCAGCGTCACCAACCCCTGATAACGGCCGATACCGTGCTGGGCGTGCACCACCGGGTCGCCGATCTTCAGCTCGGAGAGGTCGCGGATGATCGCGTCGACGTCGGTCTGCGACTCGCGCCGGCTGCGGCGTGCGCGGTGCGCGCTGCCGGCGAACAGCTCGGATTCGGTGAGTACCGCGACGCCGGCCGTGGGCAGCGCGAAGCCCTCCTGCAGCGGGCCGACGACGAGTGCCGCCGCGGTCGCGCTGTCGGCGAAAGCACTCCAGTCGTCGAGCGCCGGCAGCGCCAGGCCGTGTTCGCCGAACAGTTGCGCGAGCGTCTCCCGGCGCCCGACCGATTCGGCCACGACCAGTGTGCGCAGTGTGCCCGAGGCGACGAACGCGCCCAGCCGCTCCACCGGATTGGCGGCCCGGCGATCCACCGACACGTCGGGCAGTGCGGACCCGAACGACGCACCGTTGCGCGATGGCGCCGGCGCACCGGCGTCGGCGCTGACCGCGCCGGTGGCAGCGTCGGCGCAGGCGATCGCCCAGCGCCCGAAGCGCCGCGCCTCGACGAAGAACTGGCCGGCGTCGATGAACAGCTGCCCGGGGGCGAGCAGCGGCCGCTCGGGGTCGTGCGACAGGAAGCGGAAGCGCTGGCCGGCTTCCTCGGCGAAGCGGCGCGCGGTCTCGTCGACGTCGCCGTGCGTGAGCACCAGCGCCGCCTTGGGCAGGTAGTCGAACAGCGTGGCGGTGCTTTCGTGAAACAGCGGCAACCAGTACTCGATGCCGGCCGGGGCGATGCCGTTGCCGACGTCGCGATAGAGCGTGCTGCGTGACGGATCACCTTCGAAGTGCTCGCGCCAGCGGCTGCGGAATGCGGTGCGGGCGGCTTCGTCCATCGGGAATTCGCGCGCCGGCAGCAGGCGCACGCGCTCGATCGGATAGAGGCTGCGCTGGCTGTCCGGGTCGAAGGTGCGGATCGATTCGATTTCGTCGCCGAACAGGTCGAGCCGCAAGGGCAGCGGCGAACCGGTCGGAAAGAGGTCGAGCAGGCCGCCGCGTACGCAGTACTCGCCCGGATGGACCACCTGCGCCACGTGCTCGTAGCCGGCCCGTATCAGCTGGTCGCGCAGTCTGGCCTCGTCGAGCCGCTGCCCCTTGTGAAAGAAGAAGGTGTGCGAGGCGATGAACGACGGCGGCGCCAGCCGGTGCAGCGCGGTGGCCGCGGGCACCAGGAGTACGTCGCAGTCGCCCCCCTGCAGCGCGTAGAGCGTCGACAGGCGTTCGGAGACCAGGTCCTGGTGCGGGGAGAAGGCGTCGTACGGCAGGGTTTCCCAGTCGGGCAGCAGCAACACGCGCAGCCGCGGTGCGAACCAGCGGATCTCGTCGGCGAGCCGCTGCGCGTCGGGAGCGCCCGCGGCGACGATGGCCAGCGTGCGTCCGGCGCCCGCCTCGCGCGTGGCCAGGCGGGCCAGCAGCAGCGCGTCGGCCGATCCGTGGCAGCGCGGCAACGTGCGCACCTGGCCGGGCATGGGCGCAGGGTGCGCGTCGAGCAGTGCACCGAACGCAGCCGGCGAGCGGGGCGCAGCGGCATGCGCCGGGGTGCGGACTGCGCCGGCGGCAGCCTGCGCGGACGGCAGGGCGTGGGTGGTCAAGGCAACGATCGGCGCAGGCAAGACTACAATTCTAGCTTTTCGCCGCTGTCGACGTCGGCAGACCTGCAAGCCGTGTCCGGACCCGCCGCCCGCTTCTTCGCCGTCGTTCCCGCCGCGGGTGCCGGCACCCGCCTGGGCGCGACGCAGCCCAAGCAATACCTGGCTCTGGCCGGCAAGCCGATGCTGCGCTGGAGCGTCGACGCGCTGCTGGCGGTGCAGTGGATCGAGCGTGTGCTGGTCGTGGCCGCACCCGGCGATGAGCGGGCGGGTGCACTGCTGGCCGGGGTTTCGCGGGTGCAGGTGCTCGCCGCGGGTGGCGCGACCCGGCGCGACTCGGTGCTTGCCGGGCTGCGATCGCTCGCCGGGGCGGGCGCGCGCGACGACGATTGGGTGCTGGTGCACGACGCGGCGCGCCCGGGGCTCGCGCCTTCGCTTCTGGCGCGCTTGCGCGACGGCCTCGGCCAGTCGGCGATCGGCGGGCTGCTCTCGCTGCCGGTCAGCGACACCGTGAAGCGCACCGCCGACGATCGCCGGTCGATCGCCGCGACGGTCGAGCGCGAACGGCTCTGGCTGGCGCAGACGCCACAGATGTTCCGGCTGCGGCTGTTGCTCGATGCACTGCTCGCGCACCCCGAGGTGACCGACGAAGCGGCGGCGGTCGAACGTGCCGGGCACGCGCCGCTGCTGGTCGAAGGGGCGCGGGCGAATTTCAAGGTGACCACTGCGGAAGACCTCGAACTGATGCGTGCGCTGCTGGAGCGAAGATGAACATCCGGGTCGGGCAGGGCTACGACGTGCACGCGCTGGTGCCGGGGCGCCGGCTGGTGATCGGCGGGATCGAGGTGCCGCACGGCCACGGCCTGCTCGGGCACTCCGACGCCGACGTCCTGCTGCACGCGATCACCGATGCGCTGCTCGGCGCGGCCGCACTCGGCGACATCGGCCGGCACTTCCCCGACAGCGACGCGCGCTGGCGCGACGCCGACAGTACGGTGTTGCTGGCCGAGGCGGCGCGACTCGTGCGCGCTGCCGGCTGGGAGATCGGCAATGTCGACGCGACGGTGATCGCCCAGGCACCGAAGCTCGCCGCACACCTGCCGCGGATGATCGAGCGGATCACCGCGGCGCTCGCCGTTGGCCCCGGGCAGGTCGGGGTCAAGGCCAAGACCGGCGAGCGGCTCGGTTTCACGGGGCGCGGCGAGGGCATCGCGGCGCAGGCGGTGGCCCTGCTGGTGGCACGTTCGGTGGGGGCTTGAGGCAGGTCAAGCGCTGCCCGGTGGTCGCGGCCGTCCGGACGCGGCGCAAGCGGCGCGTTTCGGTACACTGAGCAGTTCGCGAGCCGCGTCGCTTCGCGAAGGCGAGCATGCAGCACCGCGGCCCGCACCAACCACAAAGGGGAGACGACAATGGGCGAACAGACCAAGTACCTGCTCGACGAAAGCCGCATTCCGAAGCGCTGGTACAACATCCAGGCCGACCTGCCGAAACCGCTGGCGCCGGTGCTGCATCCGGGCACGCTGCAGCCGATCGGGCCCGACGACCTCGCACCGCTGTTCCCGATGGCGCTCATCATGCAGGAGGTCACCACCGAGCGCGAGATCGACATCCCCGAACCGGTGCGCGACATCTACCGCTTGTGGCGTCCGAGCCCGCTGGTCCGCGCCCACCGACTCGAGAAGGCACTCGGCACCCCGGCGAAGATCTTCTACAAGTACGAGGGTGTCAGCCCCGCCGGCAGCCACAAGCCCAACACCGCGGTCGCGCAGGCGTTCTACAACCGCGAGGCCGGCATCACGCGGCTCACGACGGAGACCGGTGCCGGACAGTGGGGCTCGTCGCTCGCCTTCGCCGGCGCACTGTTCGGCATCGACGTCACCGTGTACCAGGTGCGTGTGTCGTATGACCAGAAGCCGTACCGGCGCGCGCTGATGGAGACCTACGGCGCACGCTGCGTGGCGTCGCCGTCCAGTGAAACCGAGTATGGGCGCGCGGTGCTCGCGAAGCGCCCCGATCACCCCGGCAGTCTGGGCATCGCGATCTCCGAGGCTGTGGAAGTCGCCGCGAAGAACGACGACACCAAGTACGCGCTCGGCTCGGTGCTCAACCACGTGATGCTGCACCAGACGGTCGTCGGCCAGGAGGCGATCGAGCAGATGCAGATGGCCGACGCGTTTCCCGACGTGATCATCGGCTGCACCGGCGGCGGGTCGAACTTCGCCGGGCTGGTGTTTCCGTTCATCGGTCAGGGCCTGCGCGGCGGCAGGAAGTCGCGCGTCGTCGCGGTCGAGCCCGCGGCGTGCCCGACGCTCACTCGCGGAAAGCTGGCGTACGACTTCGGCGACACCGGGCACATGACGCCGCTGGTGAAGATGCACACGCTCGGCTCGACCTTCACGCCACCGGGGTTCCACGCCGGCGGTCTGCGCTATCACGGCATGGGCCCGCTCATCTCGCACCTGCTCGACCTCGGGTTGATCGAGGCCGTGGCCTATCAGCAGACCGAGTGCTTTACCGCCGGTGTCCAGTTCGCGCGCACCGAGGGGATCGTTCCGGCACCCGAGGCGACCCACGCGGTCAAGGCTGCGATCGACGAAGCGCTGCGCTGCAAGCGTGAAGGCCGTTCGGAGACGATCCTCTTCAACCTCTCCGGCCACGGCCACTTCGACATGGCCGCCTACATGGCCTACAGCGCCGGCACGCTCACCGACCAGTCGTACAGCGAGCAGGAACTCGCGATGGCACTGGCCGGCCTGCCGAGCGTTCCCGAGCCGGCCTGACCGGTGCGGCCCGAACGGGCCGGACACCCGCCGGGGCGAAGGCGCCCCGGCGGCGTTTCCTTCACTTTCCCCGAGCAACGCCCTGCGCATTGACCCGGATCAACCGGCCGATGGGCAGGAAGCGTATGAGTCCGTCTCTGGAAGGCATCGTGCCGGCGAAGGAGGGGAGACCATGGGCGACCGCAACGCATCGCTGCTCTGGATGTACGAGAAGATGGTGGAGATCCGCCACTACGAAGAGACGATGGCCACCGTCTATCTCGAGGGCAAGCTGCCGCCCAAGATCCAGAAGGGACTCGCGTTCGACATCGGCTCCGGGCCGGTTCCTGGCGAAATGCATCTCGCGGCTGGCCAGGAGCCGGTGGCAGTGGGGGTCTGCGCGCACCTGAAGAAGGAGGACACGGTGGTCGGCACACATCGGCCGCACCATTTCGCGATCGCCAAGGGCGTCCCGCTCGACCGCATGACCGCCGAGATGTTCGGCAAGGCCGCCGGCCTGGGCAAGGGCAAGGGCGGGCACATGCACCTGTTCGACCCGGAACACCGGTTCAGCTGCAGCGGCATCATTGGTGCGAGCCTGCCGCCGGCGTGCGGCGCGGCGCTGGCTGCGAAGAAGCTGGGTCGTGACTGGGTGGCGGTGGCATTTTTCGGCGAGGGTGCGGCCAATCAGGGGTCGTTCCACGAATCGCTGAACCTCGCGGCGCTGTGGAAGCTGCCGGTGCTGTTCGTCTGCGAAGACAATTACTGGGCGATCTCGGTGCCCAAGCCGGAGGCGACCTCGATCCCGAAGGTGTCCGATCGCGCGGCGGCCTACGGCATGCCGGGCGTGCACGTGCCGAACAACGATGCGGTCGAGGTGTGGGAGGCGGCGGGTGCGGCGATCGCGCGTGCGCGTCGCGGCGAGGGGCCAACGCTGCTCGAGGTGCGCACCGACCGCTACCTGGGGCACTTCCAGGGTGACGCCGAGGTCTATCGACCGAAGGACGAGGTCGCGAAGCTGCGCGCCAACGATCCGATTCCACGGCTGGCCGCGCAGTTGAAGGCGCAGGGCCTGCTCGACGACGAACAGCGCGGCAGACTCGAGGCGCGCACCCGCACCCGCGTCGACGAGGCCTACGCGTTCGCGCGCCGCGCCGGGTACCCGGCACCGGCCGACGCGCTGGCCGATCTGTTCGTCTGAGCTTGCGACAACGAGAAGGAGCCGATCATGAGCGAATCCCGTTCACTGACGATGGCCCAGGCGATCGCCGAGGCGATTGCGCAGGAGATGGAGCGCGATCCCGCGGTGTTCGTGATGGGCGAGGATATTGGCCGCTACGGCGGTATCTTCGGCGCCACCGGCGGCCTGCTCGAGAAATTCGGCCCCGAGCGCATCATGGATACGCCAATCTCCGAGACCGCGTTCATCGGCGCGGCAACCGGTGCCGCCGCGACCGGCATGCGGCCAATCGCCGAACTGATGTTCGTCGATTTCTTCGGCGTGTGCATGGACCAGATCTACAACCATCTCGCGAAGAACACCTACATGGCAGGGGGCAACCTGCGTCTGCCGGTGGTCTTGATGACCGCGATCGGCGGGGGCTACAACGACGCGGCGCAGCACTCTCAGTGCCTGTTCGGCACTTTCGCGCACATGCCCGGACTGAAGGTGGTGGTGCCGTCGAATGCCTACGACGCGAAGGGCCTGATGATCCAGTCGATCCGCGACGACAACCCGGTGATGTTCATGTTCCACAAGGGGATCATGGGACTGCCGTGGATGGCCCACTTCGAGGGCAGCACCAACGAGGTGCCGCGCGAGGCGTACACGGTGCCATTCGGTCAGGCGCGCACGGTGCGCGAAGGCGCCGACCTGACCATCGTCACGTTGAGCCAGATGGTGCACAAGGCGGCGCTGGCAGCCGTGGAACTCGGGCGTGAAGGGGTGAGTGCCGAGGTGATCGACCTGCGCACGCTGGTGCCGCTCGACCGCAAGGCGGTGCTGAAATCGGTCGCGAAGACCGGCCGGCTGCTGGTGGTCGACGAGGATTACCTGAGCTTCGGCCTGAGCGGGGAGATCGCCGCGATCGTCGCCGAGAACCTCGACACGGTGCGGCTGCGTGCGCCCGTGAGGCGACTCGCGGTGCCCGACGTGCCGATTCCCTACAGTCGCCCGCTCGAACAATTCGTGATTCCGCAGGTCGAGTCGATCGTCGGGGCTGCTCGTGCACTGTGCCGCGCGCCGCTTGTCCAGGCGATGCCGGCGTGAGCGCCATCACGCTGGACGACGCGGTCTGGACAGACGTCGAGGAGGGCACCGAGGCGCTGGTCGATCGCTGGCTGGTCGCCGAGCACGCGACGGTGCACGCTGGCCAGCCGGTGGCGTCCGTGGTGCTGGTCAAGACCACGATCGATGTGCCCGCGCCGGCTGATGGGGTGCTCGAACGCATTCTCGTCGGCGCCGGCGACACCTTTGCACGCGGCGTGCCGATCGGCACGCTGCGCGACGCCGGCTGAATGCAGGTCGAGGCGGCGGTCGCCGACGAGCACGCCTGGGTTGCGAGCATCCTCGACACCGACATCCGCGACGCGGTGTGGCGCGTCTGGCTCTATCCGGCGGCCGAGATCGTGCTCGGCTGCTCGCAACGCGCGCTGCTGGCCGAAGTGATACGGCGTGCCCCTGCCGGCATGCCGGTCACGGTTCGGCCTTCCGGGGGCGGAGCAGTGCTCGCAGGACCGTGGATGATCGGCGCCAGCATCGTCGTGCCACCCGACCATCGGTTGCTCGCCGGTGGACTGGTTGCCAGCTATCGCTGGCTGGGCGAACTGCATGCGCAGGTGATGTGCAAGGCCGGCGTCGACGCGCGTACGGTGGTGCCGCAACGCCGGTCGCTGCCGCCCGGGCCGCTGCGGGACGCGCCGCGGCAGGCGGCCGCCGGGGAAATCAGCTGGGCCTGCTTCGGTTCGCTGTCGCCCTGGGAAGTGACCGATGCGGCGGGCCGCAAACTCACCGGGCTGGCGCAGCAACGCCGGCGCGGTGGCGTCGCCTTCTCGGCCGGGACGCTGATCGCGCGGCCCGACTGGCGATGGCTGTGCGAAGCGCTGGGCGCACCCGACGACGCGACGTCACTGGATCGATTCACCGGGGCCTGCAACGAAGCGTCCGGTGTGGCGGCGCTCGATGCGCGTGGGTGGGCCGAGCGGATCGACCGGGCACTCGGGGCCGCACTCGGCTGACGGCGCCGGCCACGGTGCGCCGCGAGCGCCTCGCTTCCTGATCGCGTCAGAGCGCGCGCGCGAGCGCCTCGTCGAGCGTGCGCACGGTGCGCCCCACGTCCTGGAGCTTGTCCAGCCCGAAGAGTCCGATCCGGAAGGTGCGGAAGTCGTCCGGCTCGCCGCACTGCAGCGGAACGCCTGCGGCGATCTGCAGGCCCTGTTCGGCCAGCTTGCGCCCGGAGTGGATGTCGGGATCGTCGGTGTAGGCCACTACGACCCCCGGTGCTTCGAAGCCGGCTGCGGCCACGCTGGGGAAGCCGCGCGTGGCGAGCAGCGCGCGCACCCGGTCGCCGAGTTCCTGCTGCGCGTCGCGAGCCCGACCGAAGCCGAAGCGCTGCGTCTCGAGCATCGCGTCGCGTACGCGCACCAGCGCCTCGGTGGGCAGCGTCGCGTGGTAGCCGTGGCCGCCCGCTTCGTAGGTCTGCATGATCTGCAGCCACTTGCGCAGGTCGCAGGCGAAACTGGTGGAACGGGTGTCTTCGATGCGCTGGCGAGCGCGTTCGCCCAGCATCACCAGTGCGCAGCAGGCCGGCCCGCTCCATCCTTTCTGCGGTGCGCTGATCAGCACGTCGACGCCCAGGGCGGTCATGTCGACCCAGATCGCGCCCGAGGCGATACAGTCGAGGACGAACAGCCCGCCCGCGGCGCGCGTGGCGGTGGTCACCGCGCGCAACCAGGATTCCGGAAGGATCAGGCCGGAGGCCGTCTCGACGTGTGGCGCGAACACCACGTCGGGCCGTTCACGCTCGATCGTGGCAATCACCTCGTCCAGTGGCGCGGGCGCAAACGGCGCCTGTCGTCCCGGCTGCGTGGGCCGCGCGCCGAGCACGGTGGCCGCCGACGGAATCGCGCCCATCTCGAACATCTGCGTCCAGCGATAACTGAACCAGCCGTTGCGCACCACCAGTACCTTGCGCCCGGTCGCGAACTGGCGCGCCACCGCCTCCATGCCGAAGGTGCCGCTGCCCGGGACGACGACCGCCGCGCTGCCGCGATAGGCGTCCTCGAGCACCGCGGAGATGTCGCGCATCACGCCCTGGAAGCGCTGCGACATGTGGTTCAGCGTGCGATCGGTGTAGACCACCGAGTATTCGAGCAGGCCGTCTGGATCGACTTCGGGACGCAGGCCGGGCATCTCTGGATTCCGTCGAATGGGTCAGTGATCGCGCGGCGGATCCTCCCCGCCTTCAGTCGAGATCGGCCACCAGCGCGTCGCGCACCGCGACCGGCAGCGGATTCGCCTCGGCGCGGTAGTTCTCGTGATCGACACCGACCGACAGCGCCGCGCCACGCGCCAGCGCGCCGGCCATGTCGTCGGTGAGCTCGAACCGCACGAAGTGTACCGCCGAAGTCTTCTCCTCGTTCTCGCGCTCGAGATCCTCGTCGGCGATCGCGTACACGCGCGGCGCCCCCTCCACCTGCACCCAGAGCCGGTCTTCCACGCCGCGCAGGCGCGCCAGTTCGCGACGCCGGACGTCGACGTCGTCGTACTCGATCAGCATCGTCGCCTTGAGGTTGCGGCCGTCGGGGATCAGCGGATTGTAGGCCTCGAGTTCGTGCTCGATGCCCTGCTCCTCGAAGATCTTCTCGATGCGCAACATCTCCTGGATCTGGTAGCGCACGGTCAGTTCGTCCTCGAACAGCAGCGTGACGTGCCCGCCCAGCGCCACGCTGCGGTTCTTCTTGTGCTCCATCACCTTGCGCCGGAACTCGGGCCGCGCCTTCGCGTAGGCCTCGAGCGTCATCAGCGACTCACGGCTCACTTTCGCCATTTCCGTTGCTTCCCTGTCAACGATTCAATCCGTACGCGATCCGCAGCAGCGTAAGCGGATGCGCGAGCTTGCCCGCCGTTGCCCGCCCGGCCTCGGTCATTCCCTGCTCGATGTGGTGCCCGGCGAGCTGGCAGTCGGAGGCGATCCAGTCGGGCTCGCCGTCGGGGTGCTCGCCCATCTGGCGGAACACCGGCTTGCCGATCTTCATCGCGATCTCGTGGAATTCCTTCTTCACGCCCCAGGTGCCGGCGTGCCCCGAGCAGCGCTCGATCGTGTTCAGGCTCGTGCCCGGCACCATCTGCAGCATCTCGCGCGTCTTCTGGCCGACGTTCTGCACCCGCAGGTGGCAGGCGACGTGATAGGAGACCTTGCCCAGCGCGGTGCCGAAGTCGGTCTTCAGCAAGCCGTCCTTCGCGCGCAGCACGAAGTATTCGAACGGATCGAACATCGCGTCCTGCACCGCCCTCACGTCCGCGTCGTCCGGGTACAGCATCGGCAGTTCCTGCTTGAACATCAGTGCGCACGACGGAATCGGGGCGAGGATCGCGTAGCCGGCGCGCGCGAGCTTCGCCAGTGCCGGTATGTTCCGTTCCTTCAGCGTGTGCACCGACTCGAGGTCGCCGAGTTCGAGCTTCGGCATCCCGCAACAGGCTTCCTTCTCGGCGAGCACGTAGGGGATCGCGTTGTGCTCGAGCACGCGGGCCAGGTCGTGGCCGATGCCGGGTTCGTTGTAGTTGACGTAGCAGGTGGCGTAGATCGCCACCTTGCCGGGGGTGCGCTCGCCGTCGCGCACCGGATGCGCCTTCGACGGCACGACGTATGAACGGAACCGGTCGCTGGTGAACGGCGGCAGCCAGGCGTCACGGTGCACGCCGATGGCCTTCTCGCCGAGCTTGCGCGCGGTCTTGTTGCGCGCCAGCGCATTGACCGCCTGGACCACGACCGGGATGCCGGCGAGCGTGCCGTTGCGGTCGGTCGACGACAGCTGCACGTCGCGAAATCGCGTCGGCGTGCCCTGGCGGAACTGGATCGCCTTGCCGCGCAACATCAGGTGCGGGAAATCGACGTTCCAGGTGTGCGGCGGCACGTACGGGCACTTCGTCATGAAGCACAGGTCGCACAGGTAGCACTGGTCGACCACCTTCCAGTAATCCTTGCGGTCGACGCCGTCGACCTCGCCGCTGGCGGACTCGTCGACCAGGTCGAACAGGGTCGGGAAGGCGTTGCACAGGCTCAGGCAGCGCCTGCAGCCGTGGCAGATGTCGAACACGCGCTGCATTTCGTCGAGCGCCTTCGTCTGGTCGTGGAACTCGGGATTCTTCCAGTCGAGCGGGTGACGGGTAGGGGCTTCGAGCGAACCTTCACGTGCGGTCATCGTCGTTCCCGGCAGGTGTCCGGCGCGCAGCGCGCCGGCGTGAATGAAAAGGGGAGCTCCTGGATGCGGAGCTCCCCTCGCGTTGCGCGAGCCGATCGGCCGGGCCTGCGGTCGATCGGCCAGCGCGGTTCAGGCCAGCGATTCGAGGGCCTTGGCGAACTTGTTCGCGTGCGAGCGCTCGGCCTTGGCCAGGGTTTCGAACCAGTCGGCGATTTCGTCGAAGCCTTCCTCGCGGGCGGTCCTGGCCATGCCCGGGTACATGTCGGTGTATTCGTGCGTCTCGCCGGCGACCGCCGACTTCAGGTTGGCCTGCGAGTTGCCGATCGGCAGGTCGGTCGCCGGATCGCCCACTTCGGCCAGATAGTCGAGGTGGCCGTGCGCGTGGCCGGTCTCGCCTTCCGCGGTCGAACGGAACAGCGCGGCGACTTCCGGCTGACCCTCGACATCGGCCTTGTTCGCGAAGTACAGGTAGCGGCGATTCGCCTGGCTCTCGCCGGCGAACGCGTCCTTCAGGTTCTGGTGGGTTTTCGTGCTCTTCAGGCTGGGCATGGAGGTCTCCTTTTCGAAGGGGTATGCGGGACGATGCGCCCGGCCGCGCGCGCTGTCGTGGCCGACCCGAACGAATGTAACCACGCTCGAACGGAAACTCCAATTGGAGATTCAAATGCAATCGATTGTCTTCGACTATCGGGCGGAACCGCGCCCGGGCTCAACCATGCCCCGGTAGTCGGGCAAGGTCAAGCTGGCGCACAGGCCTGCGGCCTGCAGGTTGGCAAGACGCAGGGTGCCGCCGTAGCGGCGCGCCAGGCGCTCGACGATCGCCAGCCCGAGGCCCGAACCGCCGCTTTCACCGCGCGCCTGATCCATCCGTGTGAACGGCTGCAGCAGGCGCTCGAGGTCTGCCGCGGGTACGCCGTGACCGTGATCGCGCACCTCGACGAGCAGGCCGTCGGCCGCGCGCCGCGCGCTCAGTTCGACGCGTGCCGGCGCGCCGCTCGAAGCGCGGCCGTAGCGCATCGAGTTGTCGACCAGGTTGACAACCGCCCGGTGCAGGTCGGTCGGGTCGCCGACCCAGTGCCCGGCCTCACCGGCGTCGACCGTGAGCGACAGCTCGCCCGCCTCGATCGCGCCGCGATAGTCGTGCCCGAGGCCTGCGAGCACCGCAGCCACGTCGACCCGCTCGGTGCGCGGCGCTTCGGCAATTCGCGCGTACTGCACGAACTGCCCGACGATGCGGTCGATGCGCTCGATGTCCTCGGCCATCGCGTCACGCTGGCCGGCGCCGAGTTCGGCCAGTTCGATCTCCATGCGCAATCGGGCAAGCGGGCTGCGGATGTCGTGCGAGATCCCCGCCAGCGCGAGCGAACGATCCGCATCGAGCCGGGCCAGGTCGCGTGCCAGCCGGTTGAAACGGCGGTTGAGTGCCGCGATTTCGGTCGGACCGTCTTCGGCCAGCCGGGGCGGAACGCCTCCGCGGCTCAGTCGGGCGATCGCGCGGTTCAGGTCGGCGAGCGGCCGATTGACCAGTCGCGAGATCAGCAGCGCTCCGAGCAGCGCCAGGCCTGCCGCGATCAGACCGAGTACACCGAGCCCGGGCCCGAACTGGCGCTCCACCCGTGCGCGCGGCAGGATCAGCCAGTAGTCGTCACCGTCGATCTCGAAGCTGATCCACACCCCATCGATGCCGTTGACCCGTCCGGCCACGTGGGTGCCCGCGCCGAGCAGTTGCCGCAGTCGCGGCTGCAGTGCGCGCAGCCGCGGGCCGGTCGCGTCGTCGTCGATGCGATCCTCGGGTTCCTTCGGCAGGACGCGAACCTCCTCTTCGTGCGCGAGTTGCTCGACCAGGTCGAGCCGCCGATCGGGCTCGGCGCTGACCAGCGCCGAGCGGGTGAGGTTGACGACCGAAGCGATTTCCCAGGCGAGGCGTTGCTCGGGGGGCGCGCGGTCGAGCAACCCGGCGATCCCCAGCGTCGTTCCAAGGCTGACGCCGATCAGCAGCGCCAACAGCAGGAAAGTGCGCCAGAACAGGCTGATGCGTGGCCATTGCGGCGCCGCGCGCGCGCCCGCCGCGTCGGCCGTGTGCGGGCTCATTTGTCGTCGGGGACGAACACGTAGCCGACGCCCCAGACGGTCTGGATGTATCGGGGCTGCTGGGGATCGGCCTCGATCAGCCTGCGCAGGCGCGAAACCTGCACGTCGAGGCTGCGGTCATAGGCGCCGTATTCGCGGCCGCGCGCCAGCGTCATCAGCTTCTCGCGCGACAGCGGCGCACGTGGATGCTGCACCAGGACCTTGAGCACCGAGAATTCGCCGGTGGTGAGCGCCACCGGTACGCCGTCGCGCGAGAACGCGCGCGTGGCCAGGTCGAGCCTGAACGGACCGAAGCATACTTCGAGCGGCTCGGCCGACGGGGCGCCCGGAAGTTCGGCGGGCGGCTGGCGGCGCAGCACCGCGTGGATGCGTGCGAGCAGTTCGCGCGGGTTGAACGGCTTCGGCAGGTAGTCGTCAGCGCCGACTTCCAGGCCGATGATGCGGTCGACGTCGTCGCCCCGGGCGGTCAGCATGACGATCGGGGTGCGATCGTTCGCGCCGCGCAACCGGCGCACGATCGACAGGCCGTCCTCGCCGGGCAGCATCAGGTCGAGCACGATCAGGTCGAAGCACTCGCGCAACAACAGCCGGTTCATGGCCGGCGCGTCCTGCGCGAGACTGACCTCGAACTGGTGTTCGCTCAGGTAGCGGCGCAGCAGTTCGCGCAGTCTCGGGTCGTCGTCGACGACCAGCAGTTTGCGGCTGGCAGTGCTCATGGTGGCAATGATAGCCGCGGGGGCGCACGCAGTGCATCGCACGCTCGCGCGCCGCAACCTGCACGGCCGCTCGTTACCGGCTGTTACACGGTTTACCCGGAACGGCGCTGCGTGCGCGGCGCGCGCTGTCTAGAATGCCCGCATGTTCAGGCAGATTCGATGGCTGAAAGTGCCGCGCACCGCTGGCGTGGTGCGCAGCGACGCGCTGCGCGGCCGACCGTCGGTCGCGCGCCGCCGCGTGGGCAACGCATTGCTGGCGACCGTGCTCGCATTGGGTGCCGGCGCGGCGGCAGCGCAGCCGTTTTTCGCCGGGCGAATGAGCCCCGAGGAGCGCGAGCGGTTGCGTCGCGAATTGCGCCAGCAACCGGAGCGCGGGCGCCAGGATGGCGTGCCCGGATATCGCCGCGAGCGGATGTCGCCGGTCGAACGCGAACAACTGCGCCGGCAGCTGCGCGAGGCAAGCCCCGCCGAGCGCCGCGGGCGGGGGCGCCGGCGCGACTGAATTGCGCCCCGGTTCGGGCGCCGGCACTAGAATCCGTCGTGTGACTCTTCCTGCGCCCGCTTCGGCCCGAGTGTCGCCCGTCGTCGCCCGCCCGGACGGCGGGCGCGTGTGCCTGCTCGCGCTGGCAACCTCGGGCGACTGGTGTTCGGTGGCACTGCACCGCCACGACGCCGGCGTCGATGAGAGCGAATGCCTGTCCGAACGCCTGGGCGCTGGCCAGTCGGAACGCATCCTGGCGATGGTTCGCACCGTCTGCGGCGACGCCGGGGTCGGGCTCGGCGAGATCGATGCGATCGCCTTCGACGCGGGGCCGGGCTCGTTCACCAGCCTGCGCGTCGGCTGCTCGGTCGCGCAGGGACTGGGTTTCGCGCTGGAGCGCCCGGTGCTTCCGGTCGAGGCACCGGCTGCGCTCGGCTGGCAGCGGCTGCGGGCCAGCAGGCGCGTCGCCGGCGACGTGCTGGTGGCGGTCGACGCACGCATGGACGAACTCTACGTGGCGATGTACCGGTTGCGGCTCGATGCGCCGGCCAACTGGGGCCAGACGCTGATCGAGCCACGACTGCTGGCGCGTGCCGGATTCGTGTCCGAGCTGGCGGCGTGCTGGCCGGCGGCCGGTGCCGGCGTGGGTGAACACCCGGTTGCCGCCGAGCCGCTGCCGGCGCAGGTCCTGCCTGGCGGAAATGCCTGGCGCTCGCTGGGCCTGCTCGATGAGTGGAAGGCACGTCACGGCCTCGCGTCGGTACCAGCCGCCCCGGCGAGCGAGCAGGCGTACGTGCGCGCGGACGCGTTGGCCGAGATCGCGCTGCGCGACTGGCATGCGGGCCGGGCGATCGACGCATCGGAGGCCGCGCCGCGCTACGTGCGCGACAAGGTCGCGCTCGATCGCGACGAACAGCGTGCGCTGCGCCTGCGGCGCGCACAGCGTACCGGTGCCCGGGCGGATCGATGAGCGCGTTGCCCAGGCCACCCGGGTCGTCGTCGCCCACGGCGTCGTGCCGGGCGTTGCGGGCTCGCGGCATGCGCGTCGACGATCTCGACGCGGTCATGGCGATCGAATCGGCCATCTATCCGTTTCCATGGACGCGCGGCAACTTCGCCGATGCACTGCGTGCCGGCTACGATGCCTGGGTGTTCGAGACGGCCACGGGGCCGACCGAAGTGCCCGAGGGGCCGGACGAAGCGGCCACGCAGTCGTGCGAAGCGACCGAAGGAGCGCGATGCGCACCGCTGGGCTACGCCGTGGTGATGTGGATCCCCGACGAGGCGCATCTGCTCAATCTGGGCGTGCGAGGCGCGATCCACGGCCGCGGTGTCGGTCGGGCGATGCTCGAATGGCTGATGCGCGATGTGCGGGGCCGCGGTGGGCGCGGCCTCATGCTCGAGGTCAGGCCGTCGAACCTGCCGGCGATCGCGCTGTACCGCAGCGCCGGCTTTGCGCGGATCGGCGTGCGCAGGCGCTACTACCCGGCACCGCAGGGCGCCCGCGAGGACGCGTGGGTGATGTTCAGGGAACTGGCCGATGAATGAATCGCAGCACCGCGCGTGGGAGGCGCTCGGAATCGGGCCTGCCTGGCGCCTGCGTCGGCGCATTGCCGAGCCACCCGCTGCGCCCGCGCCGGCAGCGATGGACTGGCCGCAGCTGCGCGCCGCGGTCGCCCGGTGTCGCGCCTGCACGCTTTGCGAGACGCGCACCCAGCCGGTGTTCGGAGTCGGTGACGAACGCGCCAGCTGGATGGTGATCGGCGAGGCACCCGGTGCCGAGGAAGACCGCCGCGGGGAGCCTTTCGTGGGCAACGCCGGCCGCCTGCTCGACCAGATGCTGGCGGCGCTCGGCCTGGGGCGCGAGCGCGACGTGTTCGTCGCCAACGTGCTCAAGTGCCGCCCGCCCAACAACCGCGATCCTTCGCCCGACGAGATCCGGCATTGCGAACCGCATCTCAGGCGCCAGATCGAACTGGTCTCGCCGCGGGTGATCGTGGTCGTCGGACGGATTGCCGCCCAGGCGCTGCTGGGCACCGAGGCATCGATCGCCAGCCTTCGCGGGCACGTTCACCACTACCGGAGTGGCGAAAGAGCGGTCCCGGTGGTGGTCACCTACCATCCGGCCTATCTGTTGCGCAGCCCGCCCGACAAGGCGCGCGCCTGGGCCGACCTGTGCCTGGCGCGCCGTGTGCACGACGCGGGCCAGGCGTAGACCGGATGGGTCAATGCTTGCTCTGACCGATCAGCGCGACCGAATCGAAAACACGCTGGTTGGCGTGGTGCAACCGGATCACCGCGACCATCGTCAGCGCGACGAACAGGCCGAAGAGCACGATCACCAGGTTCACGCCGAGCTCCAGGCGCAGCAGCAGTGAATACAGCCCGAGCATCAACAGGATGTTCAGGTTCTCGTTGAAGTTCTGCACGGCGATCGAATGCCCGGCACTCATCAGCACGTGGCCGCGGTGCTGCAGCAGCGCGTTCATCGGCACGACGAAGAACCCGGCCATTGCGCCGACGAGCACCAGCAGCGGAAACGCCGCCCATTCGGAGGACACCAGCGTCATCGCCGGCACGATCAGCCCCATCGCCACGCCCACCGGCAGCACGCGCAATGAATCGCGCAGGCGCACGACGCGGGCGGCGAGCATCGCACCGAGCGCGATACCCAGCGCGACCACCCCCTGCAGGATCGCAGCGCGGCTCAGCGGCAGGCCGAGCGCGTGGTGCGCCCAGTCGAGGACGATGAACTGCAGCGTCGCCCCGGCGCCCCAGAACAGCGTGGTGACTGCCAGCGAGATCTGCCCGAGCCGGTCTTTCCACAGGACGCGGCAGCAGCCGAGGAACTCGCGCATCAGCGTGAACGGATTGCGTGCCTGCTGCGGATAGCGTGCGCCGGTGTCGGGAATGCCGAGGTTGACCGCGGCGGCGATCGCGTAGAACACCGCGATCACCACGATCGCCGATTCCGCCGGTGTGTCGATGCCGGTGTCGATCAGTGGCAGGTCGACGGCCAGCAGCATGGCGGCAGCGGTCGGGGTGATCAGCGCACCGCCGAGTACCGTGCCCAGGATGATCGAGCCGACGGTGGTGCCTTCGATCCAGCCGTTGGCCGCGACCAGTTTCTCCGGCGGCAGCAGTTCGGTGAGGATGCCGTACTTGGCCGGCGAGTAGGCTGCCGCGCCGAAGCCGACCACCGCATAGGCGAGCAGCGGGTGGATCGTGAAGAACATCAGCAGGCAGCCGACGATCTTCACCAGGTTGGTCACGAACATGACCCGGCCCTTGGGCATCGAGTCGGCCAGTGCACCGACGAACGGGGCGAGCATCACGTACGAGACGGTGAAGAACAGCTTGAGCAGCGGTTTCATCCATTCGGGCGCGTGCATCTCGATGAGCAGCGCGATCGCGGCGATCAACAGCGCGTTGTCGGCCAGCGACGAGAAGAACTGCGCCGCCATGATCGTGTAGAAGCCGCGTTTCATCGGCGAGGGGCTCTCGTGTCTCCGTTCGAGCGCCGGCTTCCCGCTCTTGCGGGCGGCTGGCCGGTCTGCCGGTGCGCCGCCCGTGCGACCGATGGTCCCGCTGCTGAGCGCGGGTCGGTTTATACCATGATCGTCCTGCGTGTCCGTGTGTATAGTTCACGCACCCGCCCGCAGATTCCGATGCCCCGTCCGATCGTCGCCACCGTCTCGATTCCGGCGATGCGCCACAACCTGGCGCTCGCGCGCGAGCGGGCGCCGGGGCGCTTCGTCTGGGCGGTGGTCAAGGCCAACGGGTATGGCCACGGACTGGCCAACGCCGCACGCGGTTTCGCGGCCGCCGACGGGATGGCGCTGGTGGAGTTCGACGGCGCCGCGCAGTTGCGTCGCGCGGGCTGGAGCGGCCCGGTGCTGATGCTCGAAGGCGCATTCGACCCGGATGACGTTGCGCAGGCGGTGCGCGAGCGACTGTCGCTGGTGGTGCACGAGGTGCGCCAGGTCGAATGGCTCGAGGCGCGGGCGGCGGACGCGCCGATCGATGTGTTCCTGAAGTTCAACAGCGGCATGAACCGCCTCGGTTTCGGGCACGACGCGTTTCGCGAGGCCTTCGGGCGGCTGGTGCGGCTCGCCTGCGTCAGCCGGTTGACACTGATGACGCATTTCGCCAACGCCGACCTCGTCGGTGGCGCCGACCAGGCGCTGCGTCGCTTCGAGGCCGCTGCGGCGGGACTGCCGGCGCCGCGCTCGCTCGCGAATTCGGCGGCGACGCTGCAGGTGTCGCTGGCCCACGGCGACGCGATCCGGCCGGGCGTGATGCTCTACGGTGCAACGCCATTCGGCGAGGGCGACGCGCGTTCGCTCGGTCTGCGCCCGACGATGCGGCTCGAATCGCGGCTGATTGCCGTCCAGGAACTGGTGCCCGGTGACGCAGTCGGCTACGGCTCGGGCTTTCGTGCCGCGCGGCCGATGCGCATCGGCGTGGTCGCCTGCGGCTACGCCGACGGCTATCCGCGGCACGCGCCCAACGGCACGCCGGTTGCGGTCGACGGTGTGCGCACTGCCACCGTCGGGCGCGTGGCGATGGACATGCTGATGGTCGATCTCGGCCCGGTGCCGGACGCACGTCCCGGATCGACAGTCGAACTGTGGGGCGAGATCGTGCCGATCGATGCCGTCGCCCGGGCAAGCGGCACCATCGGCTACGAATTGATGTGCGCGCTCGCGCAGCGGGTGCCGATGCGCGTCGACGACGGCACCTGCGCCTGATCGCCGCGTCGACGATGGCCAGGACGAAGACACAGCAGGTCTGCGGCGAATGCGGCGGCACCACCGCGAAGTGGCAGGGCCAGTGCCCGCACTGCGGGGCGTGGAACACGCTCGCCGAGGCACCGGTGGCAGCCCCGGCCGGGAGTCATCGGTACCAGGCGCTCGCGCCTGCCCTCGAGGTCGTGATGCTCGATGCCGTGCCGGCGCAGGAGGCCGGGCGGGTCGGCACCGGCAGCGACGAATTCGATCGCGTGCTCGGTGGCGGGCTGGTCGAAGGCTCGGTGGTGCTGATCGGCGGCGATCCGGGTATCGGCAAGTCGACGCTGCTGCTGCAGGCACTGGCCCATCTGACGGCATCGCTCGAGGTGCTCTACGTCACCGGCGAGGAGTCGGCTTCGCAGGTGGCGCTGCGTGCGCGGCGGCTGGGCGCGGGCGACGCGCGCCTGCCGTTGCTGCCCGAGACCGAACTCGAGCGCATCTGCGCCGCGGTGCAGACGCGCCGGCCGGCAGTGGTGGTGATCGATTCGATCCAGACGCTGTATTCGTCGCAGCTGCAATCGGCGCCCGGTTCGGTCGCGCAGGTGCGCGAGTGCGCTGCGCAGCTCACCCGTCTGTCCAAGCAACTCGGCGTGGCGATGGTGATGATCGGCCACGTGACGAAGGAGGGCACGCTGGCCGGTCCGCGGGTGCTCGAGCACATGGTCGACACGGTGCTCTATTTCGAGGGCGACACGCATTCCTCGTACCGGCTGGTGCGCGCGTTCAAGAACCGGTTCGGCGCGGTCAACGAGTTGGGCGTGTTCGCGATGACCGACCGCGGCCTGCGCGGGGTGGCCAACCCCTCGGCGCTGTTCCTGTCGCAGCACGCCGAGCGGGTGCCGGGTTCGTGCGTGCTGGTCACGCAGGAGGGCACGCGTCCGCTGCTGGTCGAGATCCAGGCGCTGGTCGACACCGCGCACGTGCCCAACCCGAGGCGCCTGTCGGTGGGGCTCGAACAGGCGCGGCTGGCGATGTTGCTGGCGGTGTTGCACCGGCACGCGGGCCTCGCCTGCTACGACCAGGACGTCTTCGTCAACGCAGTGGGTGGGGTGCGCATCGGCGAACCGGCGGCCGACCTGGCGGTGCTGCTCGCGATCGTCTCGTCGCTGAAGAACCGGGCGCTGCCGCGCGGCCTCGCGGTGTTCGGCGAAGTCGGACTGGCCGGCGAGATCCGGCCTGCGCCGCGCGGACAGGAGAGGCTGCGCGAGGCAGCCAAGCTCGGCTTTTCGCGCGTGCTGATCCCGCGCGCCAACGTACCGAAGCGCGCGTTCGACGGGCTGGAGGCGATCGGGCTGGAGCGCATCGATCAGGCGCTCGACGCGGCCTGGCGTTGAGAACGTGGTGTCGAGCGGGCCGATCCCGGCCCGACGGATTGCGCCGCGAGGTCTGCAAGGATGCATGCGGCGGCGTGCCGGCCACTGCGAACCGCCGCTTCGAGCGTGGCCGGATAATCGGGCCAGACCCAGTCGCCGGCCAGCCAGAGGCCCGGCGCCGGGTGGCGAAAGTGATCGCACGACAGGCGCGGGCGCAGCGGCGTGCAGCGGAACGTCGCGCGGCGTTCGGTCACGATGCGCAATGCGGCCGCCGGCGGCCCGCCGATGGCTTCTCGCAACTGGTCGACGATGCCGGCAGCGACGGCACCCGGAGGTTCGCCGGCGATCCGGCTGGCGACGCTGACGACGACCCCGGCAACCCGCGCCGCCCCGATCACGCCACGGTCGAACACCCATTGGCCGAAACGCTGGCGCGCCGGATCCTCGTCGAGCATCAGCCAGCGTGGCACGCGCGGCGCCTCGCCGGCGGGCCACAGGGCCCACACCGTGGCAATCGGTTCCGGCTCGAACGCCTGCAGCGCGGCGACGTCGAGCCCGAGCGGTGCGGCGAGGCGTGCCGCCGACCAGGGAGGCAGTGCGAGCAACACCGTCGCGAAGCCGGTGGCGCGCGCACCGACATGCCAGCCGTCTGCCGAGCGCTGCAGCTCGCGAACCGTGGTGTGCAGCCTGAGCGTGGCGCCGAGCCTGCGCAGTTGCGCCACGGCCCGATCCGGCAGCAGCGCGCCCAGCGGTGCGTCGGGCGCGACGAAGTCGCTCGCCGCGCGCGTGGCACCCAGCGTGTCGCGCAGCACTGTGGCGAAGGTGCGCGCGCAGGCGTGCTGCGGCAAGGTGTTCAGCGTTGCCACGCAGAGCGGCGCCCAGAGTCGCGCAGCCAGCGCCACCGGTTGCCGGTGGCGCGCGAGCAGCGCCGCCACCGTTTCGCCTTCGCGCGCGCGCCAGTTCGCGCGCCCGAGCCCGTGCAGCAGGCGGATCACCGCGAGGCGTTCGCTCCAGCGCAGCCCGCGGGCGCGCAACAGTCCCCACGCCAGGTGCAGAGGGGCCGGCAACGGGGCGGTGCGCAGCGACAGGCCCGAGACCGACTCCAGACGCATCGGGTGGCGAGCCAGGTGCGGCGTCGCGCCGAGTTCGTCGAGCAACTGCAGGGTGGCGCGATAGGCGCCGACGATCAGGTGCTGTCCGTTGTCGATCGCGATGCGCCCGAGCGGCGTGGCGAGTTCGACCGTGCGCGCGCGCCCGCCGGCGCGCGGGGCAGCGTCGAACAGGGTGACCCGGACGCCGGCCCGTGCCAGCACGAGCGCAGCCGCGAGCCCGGACCATCCGGCACCCACGACGGCCACCGGCCGTGCGCCGTGCATCGATGCCGACGCGTCAGGCAAGGTGCTTTCCGGTCGTCATCGACACCTTCACACCCGCGGCGGGCGCGCCGTGACCCAGGTCTGCCACGCCAGCCAGAGCTTGCGCAGCGGCGTGAGCGAGGTGCGATGCGTCAGCACCCGAAAGCCGTCGCGCTCGATCTCGTCGAGCAGCCGCGCGTAGATCGCGGCCATCATCAGGCCGGGGCGCTGCGCACGCCGCTCCTGCGCAGCGAGCCGCGCGAACGCCTGCCGGTAGTGCGCGCGCGCGCGCGCGGCCTGGAACCGCATCAGTTCGACCATGCGCGGGCTCGGGCGTGCCGCGAGGATCTCGTGCTCGGTCACGCCGAAGCGCCGCAGATCCTCGATCGGCAGGTAGATCCGGCCCTTGCGCGCGTCCTCGCCGACGTCGCGGATGATGTTGGTGAGCTGGAATGCCAGCCCGAGCTGTTCGGCGTATTCGCGGGTGGCGCTGTCACGCGCACCGAAGATGCCCGCCGCCAGCACGCCGACCACCCCTGCCACGCGATGGCAATACAGGCGCAGTCCCGCGAAATCGGGGTAGCGATCCTGCTCGAGATCCATCTGCATGCCGTCGATGATCGCGACCAGCCGCGCATGGTCGATGGCGCAGCTGTGCAGGTGCGGGGCCAGTGCACGGGAGACCGGGTGCTGCGGATCGCCGACGTACAGCCGCTCGACTTCGCCGCGCCACCAGTCGAGCCGGGCGCGGGCCACCTGCGGGTCGCCGGGCTCGTCGACGGTGTCGTCGACTTCACGGCAGAACGCGTACAGGGCGGTGATCGCGCGACGGCGCTGCGGCGGCAGGAACAGGAAGCTGTAGTAGAAGCTCGAGCCGCTGCGTGCCGCCTTGTCCTGGCAGTATTCGTCCGGCGTCACTTCGGAGTGCTCCACCAGAGCCTTGCGAGCGCCGGCGCGTCGCGCCATCCGAGCGTCGGCCGGCGTGCGATCGGATCGTGCCCGCCGGCGCGCAGGCGATCGGCCAGGCGCAGTCCGCCCGCGACGATGGCGCGCACCTCCAGCGACAGCCGCCACGGGACACGCTGCGCGAGCGCGGCACCCGATTCGAGCAGCCCTCGCGCACGGCCGGCCTGTCCGGCCAGGAACTGCACGAGTGCGGGGTCGGCGCGACCCTGTGCGACCGAGCGCCCGACCTCGTCTTCCGAGAGACCCGCATCGTGCAGTTCGTCCAGCGGCAGGTAGAGCCGGTCGCGGCGCCAGTCCTGCGCGAGGTCCTGCAGGAAATTCAGCAACTGCAGCGCGGTGCAGATCTCGCCGGAAGGAATCCGCGTCGCGGGGTTCCAGGCGCCGAACAGCCGCAGCACCAGTTCGCCCACCGGATTGGCCGAGCGACTGCAGTAGTCGGCCAGGCTCGGCCACGACGGGTGGCGCACCGGACCGACGTCCTGCGCAAAGGCCGAGAGCAGCGCACGCAGCGGGCCGGCCGGCAGCCCGTGCGGTTCGAGGAACGGGCGCAATTGCGCGAGCGCCGGCGGATCGTCGGCTTCGCCGCGCAGCGCGCGGTCCAGCGCCTCGAGAGCGGCCAGCCGTTCGGCTGCAGGCGCGTCGCCCTCGTCCGCGAGATCGTCGGCATGGCGTGCGAAGCGATACAGGGCCACGACTGCCGGGCGCAGGCGCGCCGGCAGCAGCACCGAGGCGACCGGGAAGTTCTCGTAGTGGTCGACGGACCTGATCAGGGCGGGCGGCATGGCGGCGATTGTAGGCGCTGGTGCGCCCGCGCGACCGCCGTTGCGAGTGCCTGGCCGCCTCCCGGCCGCCCGAGGGCGGCCTCCCGCATCGTTTAGAATGACGCGTTTTCGCGGCCGTGGCGGAATGGGTAGACGCACCAGGTTTAGGTCCTGGCGCCGCGAGGCGTGAAGGTTCGAGTCCTTTCGGCCGCACCACGGCACGCCGCAGTGTTCGCGGATCGCCCCTTCCACACTTCCAGGACCCTGGATCATCCGAGATGGCAACGCAACTTGAAACGACCGGCGCACTCGAGCGCAAGCTGGCCATGGCGGTGCCGGTGGCCGAGATCAACCGGCAGGTCGTCGAGCGCCTGCGCAAGCTCTCGCGCAACGTCAAGATGCCCGGCTTCCGGCCCGGCAAGGTGCCGATGAAGATGATCGAGCGCTCTTACGGCCCGCAGGTGCACGCCGAGGTGCTGGGTGACGCGGTCTCGAAGGCGTTCAGCGCCGCGGTCGACGAGCACCAGCTGCGTGTGGCCGGACAGCCGCGGATCGAATCGCGCGAAGGCGCCGCCGAACACGAACTCGGCTTCACCGCCGTCTTCGAGGTCTATCCCGAGATCGCGCTGGGCGATCCCGCCGCCCTCGGGTTCGAGCGCGTGTCGTGCCCGGTCGGCGACGCCGATGTCGACAAGACGATCGAGATCCTGCGCAGGCAGCGCGTCACCTGGACGCCGGCCGGGCGCGCAGCCCGCGATGGTGACCGCATCACGATCGATTTCGCCGGCACGATCGAGGGCGTGGCCTTCCAGGGCGGCTCGGCCGCCGATTTCGCATTCGTACTGGGCGAAGGGCGGATGCTCCCCGACTTCGAGGCGGGTGTGCGCGGCGCCGACGCCGGCGCGACGAAGACCTTTCCGGTCGCCTTCCCGGCCGAGTACGGCTCGGTCGAACTCGCCGGCAGGACCGCGCAGTTCGAAGTCAGCGTCAAGCAGGTCGAGGCAGCGCAGCTGCCGCGGATCGACGAGGCGTTCGCGCGCGAACTCGGCGTGGCCGATGGCGATCTCGCGCGAATGCGCGCCGACATCCGCGCCAACCTCGAGCGCGAGGTTGCGCAACGGGTGCGTGCGCGCAACAAGGCGGCGACCATGGAGGCGATTGCCGGGCTTGCGAACTTCGAGCTGCCCAGGGCGCTGGTCGACGCCGAGAGCGGCGCGCTGGGCGAGCGCGCGCTCGAAGACCTGCGCCAGCGCGGCATGGACCCGAAGAACCTGCCGCCGATCCCGCCGGACACGTTTCGCGAGCAGGCCGAACGGCGTGTGCGCCTGGGCCTGATCGTGGCCGAGATCGTCCGCGCGCATGGTCTGCAGGCCAGACCCGACCAGATTCGCCGACAGATCGAGGAGTTCGCGCGCGCCTACGAGAACCCGGCCGAGGTCGTGCGCTACTACTTCAGCGACCGCAACCGGCTGGCCGAGGTCGAGGCGATCGTGGTCGAGCAGAACGTGGTCGACTGGGTGGCGTCGAAGGCGCAGGTCACCGACAGCGAACTCGCCTTCGACCAGCTGATGTCGGCGGCCTGAACACTCACGAACCCGATCCAGCGGAGCACGTCATGACCTTCAACAGCCTGGTGGAAGACCTGGTCAATGCCCACCTGGCGCAGCGCCAGGACACGCAGGGGCTGGGCATGGTCCCGATCGTCATCGAACAGAGCGGGCGCGGCGAACGCGCCTACGACATCTATTCGCGCCTGCTGCGCGAGCACGTGATCTTTCTCGTCGGGCCGGTCATGGACCAGTCGGCGAACCTGATCGTCGCGCAACTGCTGTTCCTCGAATCCGAGAACCCCGACAAGGACGTCTCCTTTTACATCAACTCGCCCGGCGGGTCGGTGTCGGCGGGGCTCGCGATCTACGACACGATGCAATTCATCAAGCCGGCGGTCAGCACGCTGTGCCTGGGCATCGCCGCGAGCATGGGCGCGTTCCTGCTGGCCGCCGGCAGCAAAGGCAAGCGCTTCGCGCTGCCCAACGCGCGCATCATGATCCACCAGCCTTCGGGTGGCGCGCAGGGCCAGGCCTCCGACATCGAGATCCACGCGCGCGAGATCCTCTACACGCGCGAGCGGCTGAACCGCATCCTCGCCGACAAGACCGGGCAGCCGATCGAACGCATCGCGGCCGACACCGATCGGGACAACTTCATGTCCTCGGAAGATGCGGTAAGCTACGGACTGATCGACAGGGTCCTGTCAAGTCGAGGCGAGGGTGCCTGACCGGCGGCGTGCCGGCGGACACTTCAGCGGGCAACGCCTGCCGCGGTGCGCCCGTCCGTCCGCCAGACCGGAGCGAACATGACGGACAAGAAGGGTTCCACCGAGAAACTGCTCTACTGCTCCTTCTGCGGCAAGAGCCAGCACGAGGTGCGCAAGCTGATCGCCGGTCCGTCGGTGTTCATCTGCGACGAATGCATCGAGCTGTGCAACGACATCATCCGTGACGAAACCCAGGCCGACGGCGCAACGGGCGCCCAGAAGGGCGGCCTGCCCACGCCCGCCGAGATCTGCGGGATCCTCGACCAGTACGTGATCGGCCAGGAGAGCGCCAAGAAGATCCTCTCGGTGGCTGTCTACAACCACTACAAGCGGCTGCGCCACAAGGGCAAGAAGGACGAGGTCGAGCTTGCCAAGAGCAACATCCTGCTGGTCGGGCCCACCGGCTCCGGCAAGACCCTGCTCGCGCAGACGCTCGCGCGCCTGCTCAACGTGCCGTTCGTGATCGCCGACGCCACCACGCTCACCGAGGCCGGCTACGTCGGCGAGGATGTCGAGAACATCATCCAGAAGCTGCTCCAGAACTGCAACTACGAAGTCGACAAGGCGCAGAGCGGCATCGTCTACATCGACGAAATCGACAAGATCTCGCGCAAGTCCGACAACCCGTCGATCACCCGCGACGTTTCCGGCGAAGGGGTGCAGCAGGCACTGCTCAAGCTGATCGAGGGCACGGTCGCGTCGGTGCCGCCGCAGGGCGGACGCAAGCACCCGAACCAGGACTTCGTCCAGATCGACACGACCAACATCCTGTTCATCTGCGGCGGTGCCTTCGACGGTCTCGAGAAGGTCATCCGCAATCGTTCGGAGCGCTCGGGGATCGGCTTCGGCGCCGAGGTGCGCAGCGCCAGCGAGCGCGCGGTCGGCGAGGTGCTGCGCGAAGTCGAACCCGAAGACCTCGTCAAGTTCGGCCTCATTCCCGAACTGGTCGGGCGGCTGCCGGTGGTGGCCACGCTCGACGAACTCAATGCCGATGCACTGGTGCAGATCCTGATCGAACCGAAGAACGCGCTGGTCAAGCAGTACCAGCGGCTGTTCTCGATGGAAGGCGTGGACCTCGAACTGCGCCCTGCCGCCCTGCAAGCCATTGCCCGCAAGGCACTCAAACGCAAGACCGGCGCACGCGGGCTGCGCTCGATCCTCGAGCAGACGCTGCTCGACATCATGTTCGACCTGCCCAGCCTGCAGAACGTGCAGAAGGTGGCCGTCGACGAGAATGCGATCGAAGGCGACGGCAAGCCGCTGGTCATCTACGCCGACGCACCGCGCGTCTCGGGATCCAACTAGGACCGCTGCGCGGCCGGTATCGCCGACGATCGGCGCCTGTTCGACGACGATCGCCGATTCTGGTGCGACGATCGGCGGCGCTGCCCGCATCGCGGAGGCTGCAGCCGTTGCAGATTGGCCCCATCCCGAAGGGCGCGGCGCGGGCTGCGAGCGTCAAACGTCGTATCCTCGGGCGGCATCGCTTGAAATCCCCGCTGACGGCGCCACATCGGCCGGGAGGTCCACATGGAGAACCGAATGTCCGAAGAGCAGGTCCCCGCCATCCAGTCGCTGCCGCTGCTCCCCCTGCGCGACGTGGTGGTGTTTCCCCACATGGTGATTCCGCTGTTCGTCGGCCGGCCGAAGTCGATCAAGGCCCTGGAGGCCGCGATGGAAGTGGGCAAGAGCATCATGCTGGTGGCGCAACGCAATGCCTCGAAGGACGAGCCGGTCGCCGAAGACATCTACGAGATCGGCTGTGTCTCGAACATCCTGCAGATGCTCAAGCTGCCCGACGGCACGGTGAAGGTGCTGGTCGAAGGCGTGCGCCGTGCGCGCATCCTGGAGATCGACGACGGCGGGGCGCACTTCAACTGCGAACTCGCACCGGTCGAGCCGCCCGTGACCGACAGTCCCGAGACCGAGGCGCTGCGCCGCGCGATCCTCGCGCAGTTCGATCAGTACGTGAAGCTGAACAAGAAGGTGCCGCCGGAGATCCTGGCGTCGCTGTCCGGCATCGACGACGCCGGCCGGCTGGCCGACACGATCGCCTCGCACCTGCCGATCAAGATCGAGCAGAAGCAGAACATCCTCGAGACCAACGCGGTGTCCGAGCGGCTCGAGAAGCTGCTCACGCAGATCGAGACCGAACTCGACATCCTGCAGGTCGAAAAGCGCATCCGCGGGCGCGTCAAGCGCCAGATGGAGAAGAGTCAGCGCGAGTACTACCTGAACGAGCAGGTCAAGGCGATCCAGAAGGAGCTCGGCGAGGGCGAGGAAGGCGCCGACATGGACGAGCTCGAGAAAAAGGTCAAGGCCGCGCGCATGCCGAAGGAGGCGCTGAAGAAGGCCGAGGCGGAGCTCAAGAAGCTCAAGCTGATGTCGCCGATGTCGGCCGAGGCGACGGTGGTTCGCAACTACATCGACACGCTGGTCGGCCTGCCCTGGCGCAAGAAGAGCAGGATCAACAACGATCTCGCCAACGCCGAGAAGGTGCTCAACGAAGACCACTGGGGCCTGGAGCGGGTCAAGGACCGCATCGTCGAGTACCTGGCGGTGCAGCAGCGGGTGGAAAAGGTCAAGGCGCCAATCCTGTGCCTGGTCGGGCCCCCGGGGGTCGGCAAGACCTCGCTGGGTCAGTCGATCGCGCGCGCCACGAACCGCAAGTTCGTGCGCATGGCGCTGGGCGGCGTGCGCGACGAAGCCGAGATTCGCGGTCACCGCCGCACCTACATCGGCTCGATGCCGGGCAAGATCCTGCAGAACCTCGCGAAGATCGGCGTGCGCAATCCGCTGTACCTGCTCGACGAAGTCGACAAGATGGGGATGGACTTCCGCGGCGACCCGTCGTCGGCGCTGCTCGAGGTGCTCGATCCCGAGCAGAACTCCACCTTCGTCGACCACTACGTCGAGGTCGAGTACGACCTCTCCGACGTGATGTTCGTGGCCACCGCCAACACGCTGAACATCCCGCCGGCGCTGCTCGACCGGATGGAGGTGATCCGCCTGTCCGGGTACACCGAGGACGAGAAGGTCAGTATCGCCCAGCGCTACCTGCTTCCCAAGCAGATGAAGAACACCGGGCTGAAGGCGAGCGAGGTCTCGATCGCCGAGAGTGCGTTGCGCGACATCGTGCGTTACTACACGCGCGAAGCCGGCGTGCGCTCGCTCGAACGCGAGATCAGCAAGATCTGCCGCAAGGTCGTGAAGATGCTGCTGCTGAAGAAGCAGGAGAAGAAGGTCGTCGTCACGAACAGGAATCTCGACCGGTTCCTGGGTGTGCGGCGCTTCAGCTTCGGCATTGCCGAGAAGGAAAACCAGGTCGGCCAGGTCACCGGACTCGCCTGGACCGAGGTCGGCGGCGAACTGCTCACGATCGAGGCGGCGGCAGTCCCCGGCAAGGGCAAGACCACCTTCACCGGCAAGCTCGGCGACGTGATGCAGGAGTCGATCAAGGCGGCGATGACCGTGGTGCGCCGGCGCGCGCAGCGGCTGGGCATCAAGGACGACTTCCACGAAAAGAGCGACATCCACATCCACGTGCCCGAAGGGGCGACTCCGAAGGACGGCCCGAGCGCGGGCATCGCGATGACGACGGCGCTGGTGTCGGTGTTGAGCGGCATTGCTGTACGCGCGGATGTGGCGATGACCGGCGAGATCACGCTGCGCGGCGAGGTGCTGGCGATCGGCGGGCTCAAGGAAAAGCTGCTCGCGGCGCATCGCGGCGGCATCCGCACGGTGCTGATCCCGGAGGAGAATGTGAAGGACCTTGCCGAAATCCCCGACAACGTGAAGAACCGGCTCGAGATCGTGCCCGTCAAGTGGATCGATCGCGTGCTCGAGATCGCCCTCGAGCGCCAGCCGCAGCCGCTTCCCGAAGAGGCCGCGGCAGCGCCGGTGGCGACACCGGCACCGGTCTCCGGAGGCGGCGGCGACGTGGTCACGCACTGAAGATGCGACCCCGCAATCGCGCAGGCCACGCAGCCCCCGCACAGAGGAGAATCGCCCTGTTTTTCCACCGGTGCTCGGCTTGACACTGACCGGGCCCGGCGATTTAATACGACTCCGCCTTGCCGCGCCAGCGGCCGCCACGAACACCAACAGCTCGAAGCGCGCAGTTCCGCGCGCCCATTCCAACACGATTCTGCAGTGAGGGGGCTTTCCGTGAACAAGACCGAACTGATCGACCACATCGCAAAGCAGGCCGACATTTCGAAGGCTGCTGCGGGTCGCGCGCTCGATGCGCTCGTCGGCGCGGTGCGCACGACGCTGCGCAAGGGCGGCACGGTGACGGTGGTCGGATTCGGCACTTTTGCGGTGGGCAAGCGCGCGGCGCGCAGCGGGCGCAATCCGCGCACCGGCGCGACGATCCGGATCAAGGCGGCGAAGGTGCCGAAGTTCCGGCCCGGCAAGGCGCTGAAAGACGCGATCAACTGAAGCGCCGCCGGCGCCTGCGGTTGATCGGCGCGCTGCCGCGCGTATATAATGATTGACTTCGCTGCGCATCGATTGCCGCAGGCGGACAAGCCGGGAAATGCACCCCGGTGGCCCGGTCTGCGAGCCGTGCCCTGATCGGGGGTGCTTAGCTCAGCTGGTAGAGCGGCGCCCTTACAAGGCGTAGGTCGGGAGTTCGAACCTCTCAGCACCCACCAGCCGCCGGGTCACGTGGCGAAGGCGAGCGAAGAGATCGCGCATTCGAAGCATCAGGAGTGGTAGTTCAGTCGGTTAGAATACCGGCCTGTCACGCCGGGGGTCGCGGGTTCGAGTCCCGTCCACTCCGCCAACACCCGAAGGGCGAACGAGAGTTCGCCCTTTTTTTTCCGGCAGGTGCGCATGTTCGATACGGTCAGGAAACACCAACGGCTGATGCAGTTCCTGCTGCTCGTGCTGATCTTTCCGGCATTCGCGTTCTTCGGCATCCAGGGATACGACCAGTTCTTTGCCGACGACGGCACGGTGGCCACCGTGGGCGCGAGCAGGATCACCCGGCAGGACTACGACCTCGCGCACCGCCGCCAGATCGAGCAGTTGCGCCAGATGATGGGCGATCGCTTCGATACGTCGCTGCTCGACAACGACGCCGCGCGCGCCCAGATCCTCGATGGCCTGATCGCCCAGCGCGTGCTGCTCGCCGAGGCGATCGACAAGCGCATTGCGGTGCCCGACGACCAGTTGCGCCGCGCGATCCTGGCGGTGCCCGGATTGACCGGCGGCGACGGCAAGTTCGACTTCGAACGTTACCGGCAACTGCTGCGCGCCCAGGGCAAGAGCGAGCAGATGTTCGAGAGCGAGATGCGCGGCGACCTGGCACTGCAGACGCTGCCCGAGGCGATCTCGCAGAGCGCGTTCGTTCCGGCTTCGCTGGTGGATCGCATGATCGCGCTGGGCGAGCAGACGCGCGAAGTGCGTGAATGGCCGTCGCGCACCGAGGACTACGTCGCGCAGCCGAAACCGGACGACGGGCAACTGCTGGCCTGGTACGAGCGCAATGCCCAGGTGTTCGAGGTGCCCGAGAACGCGCGCGTCGAATACCTGGTGTTGTCGGGTGAGGCGGTGGCGAAGCAGATCGAGGTTCCGGAGCACGACGCGCGCGCCTACTACGAGCAGAACAAGGTGCGCTACGGCACGCCGGAAGAGCGCCGCGCGAGCCACATCCTGGTGAAGCTCGAACCCGGGGCGAGCGACGGGCAGAAGAGCGCGGCGCGTGCCCGGGCCGGGGAGTTGCTCGCGAAACTGAAGGCGGGCGTCGAATTCGCAACGCTCGCGAAAGCCGAGTCGCAGGATCCTGGCTCGGCGGCTGCGGGCGGCGATCTCGGTTTCTTCACGCGCGACACCATGGTCAAGCCGTTCGCCGACGCCGCGTTCGCGCTGAAGGAGGGCGAGACCAGCGGCGTCGTGGAGTCGGAGTTCGGCCTGCACATCATCAGGCTCACCGGTATCCGGCCCGCCGCGCAGCGTGACTTCGAATCGGTGCGCGTGTCGATCGAGGCCGAGATCCGCGCGCAGAAGGCGGGGGCGCGTTTTGCCGAGGCGGCCGAAACCTTCAGCAACCTGGTCTACGAGCAGGCCGACTCGCTGGCGCCGGCCGCGCAGCGCTTCGGCCTGCAGGTGCAGAGCGCCGACGAGGTCGGTCGCGCCGGAAGCGCGAAATTGCCGCGCGAGCATCCGCTGAACAATCCGCGGCTGCTCGCGGCGCTGTTCAGCGCCGATTCGATCGCCGGCAAACGCAACACCGAGGCAGTCGACGTCGGCGGCAACACGCTGGTTTCGGCACGCATCGTCGAGCACCGGCCGGCGCGGCGCAAGCCGTTCGAGTCGGTCAAGGACGAAGTGCGCCAGCGGATGGTGCGCGAGGAGGCGCACGCGCTCGCGGTACAGGCGGGCCAGGCGCGACTGAAGGCGCTGCGCGCCGGCGAGGCGCCGGATGGCATGTCGGCGCCGCGCACGGTCACGCGTGCGCCGGGCGAAGCCATGCCGGCGGCCGCGATTGCCGCGGTGTTCGGCGCACCGTCGGAGCCATTGCCCGTCTTCGTGGGCGCCGACCTCGGCGATCGCGGCTACGTCGTCTACCAGGTCACGAAGGTGAACCTGCCCGACGCGGCGCGCGTCGCGCAGCGGCGTGACACCTATCGCCGGCAGTTGCAGCAGGTCTACGCGCAGCAGGCGTTGAGCGACTACCTCGAATCGCTGAAGGCGCGCTCGAAGATCGAGCGCCATCCGGAACGCCTGGCGGGCGCGGAGGGCCGCTGACGGCGATCCGGTCAGGCCAGGCCGATCGCCAGGATGCGCTGCGCCGCCTCGTCGAGCGCAGGCTCGTCGGCGCCGGCCAGTTCCACCGCCTGCGCCTCGTCGATCCGCAGGTAGTTGCGTTTCATCGAGCGATCGTAGGCTGGATCGTAGTGCTGCGCCAGCATCGACTCGACGAAGCCGTCCCACTGTCCGGCGTCGGCCATCGCCCTCCAGGCGTCGATCTGGCGGCGTCCGTGCAACGCGGCGAGCCGCTCGAGGCGTTCGAACAGCAGCACCGGGTCGTCGACGAAATGACGGTACTCGCGCAGCAGCAACGCGGCGCGCACCGGCACCGTTGCGTCGAGCCGGATGCAGGGTGCCGAGCGCATCGTCGCGATCAGTGCGTCGGGCACGTGGCAACGCCCGACGCGGCGACTCTCCGATTCGACGAACACCGGGCGCGCGGGCTCGAAGCGGCGGATCGCGTCCCACAGCCCGGTCTCGAAGCCTTTCTGCGTCGGCTGTGGCGCGTCGGGCATCGGCCCGAGTACCGAACCGCGGTGGCGCGCGATGGCCTCCAGGTCGAGCACCTGCGCGCCGGTGGCGGCCAGTCGCTGCAGCACCAGGCTCTTGCCGGTGCCGGTGCGACCGGCGAGCACGCACAGGCGCAGCCCGGCAGGCCAGCGGCCGAGGTCGTCGAGCACGCGGCGCCGGAATGCGCGATAGCCGCCGTCGATCACGGCAGTGCGCCAGCCGATGCGCGCAAACACGCTCGCCAGTGCCGCCGAGCGGTTGCCGCCGCGCCAGCAGTAGACCAGCGGGCGCCAGTCGTGCGGGCGCCGGGCGAACAACTGGTCGATCAGCGCCCCGACATTGCGCGCGACGATGGCCGCGCCGGCACGCCGCGCCTCGAAAGCCGAGTGCTGCCTGTGGATCGTGCCCACCTGTGCACGTTGCGCGTCGTCGAGCACTGGAGCGTTGAGCGCCGCGGGCAGGTGGTCTTCGGCGAATTCGGACGGGCTGCGCGCATCGACGATGGTGTCGAAGCCGTCGAGCCGCGCAACCGCCTCGTCGATCGGAAGCAGCACGGGGTCTTTCATCGAAACGGCGCCGGCGCCCGCGCAGGGCACCGGTCGAAGGCGGCCGGTGCGGCCGATTCTATCAGCGCCGGGCGGCGCGTGATCGCGGCGCGTCGCGCCATCGCGGCCTTGCCCGCAACCGGGCCGGCGGCCACGTACAATGCGGATCGGGGAACATGACGATGAAAGTCTTCGATCTCGCCTGTGAGCACGACCACCGCTTCGAAGGCTGGTTCGGATCGGCGCAGGCATTCGACGAGCAACTCGCGCGCGGATTCGTCGAATGCCCGGTCTGCACCAGCCGTGCGGTACAGCGGATGCCGAGCGCGCCACGGCTGAACCTGTCGGCCACGCCCGAGCCGAAACAGCCAGCCCGGCAGCCGGGGCACGAGCCGGTCGCTGCGGCCATGCCGACGCCGCAGCAGTTGCAGGCGCTGTGGATGAAGATGGCCAGGCACCTGGCCGAGAACACCGAGGACGTCGGCGAGCGGTTCGCCGACGAGGCACGGCGTATCCACTACAACGAGGCGCCCGAGCGCGGCATCCGTGGCCTGGCGACGCGCGAGCAGCGCGCCGAACTCGAGGACGAGGGCATCGACGTGTTCGCGTTCCCGCTGCCCGCCGCCGCCAAGGAGCCGTTGCAGTAGCCGCGCTCAGCGCTGCGCGTACTGCGTGGCGCCGAACAGGTTCTCGCGCGCCTTTTCGTCCAGCGGCTTGCGCCGGTCGGCCAGCACACCGAGCGCGCGCACCACGGCGGCACGCTTGCCGATCGTCTCGTACCAGCGCTTCACGCCGGGATAGTCGGCCAGGTCGATGCCCTGGCTGGCGTGCGAGCGTATCCACGGCCAGGTCGCGATGTCGGCGATCGAATACTGGCGTCCGCCGAGAAAGGCGCCGGTGGCTTCGAGCCGGCGGTCGAGGACGCGATACAGCCGCGCGGCCTCTTTCGTGTAGCGATCGATCGCGTAGGGGATCGGCTCGGGCGCGTAGATGCGGAAATGGTGCGCCTGCCCGAGCATGGGGCCGACGCCGCCCATCTGGAACATCAGCCACTGCAGGACCTCGTACCTGCCGCGCGTGCTGCGGGGCAGGAACCTGCCGGTCTTGCCGGCGAGGTAGACGAGGATCGCGCCGGACTCGAACAGCGGGATCGGTCGGCCGTCGGGGCCGTCACTGTCGACGATCGCCGGGATCTTGTTGTTCGGGCTGATCTCGAGGAACCGGGTCGAGAACTGCTCGCCGGCGCGGATGTCCACCGGATGCACGGCGTACGGCAGGCCGCACTCCTCGAGCATGATGTGGATCTTGTGGCCGTTCGGTGTCGGCCAGGTGTAGAGGTCGATCATGCCCGTCGTCATCAGGTGCCGTGCCCGGCGCGCGGCTGCGCAGCCCCGGGCACCGGCAGGTGTCGGGCCAGTTCGAGCCTGGCGATTGCGTTGCGATGGACCTCGTCGGGGCCGTCGGCCAGGCGCAGCGTGCGCTGGTGCGCGTACTGCGAGGCGAGCGGAAAGTCGTCGCAGACGCCCGCGCCGCCGTGCGCCTGGATTGCCCAGTCGAGGACCTGGCAGGCGACGTTGGGCGCGACCACCTTGATCATCGCGATCTCGGCTTTCGCCACCTTGTTGCCGACCGTGTCCATCATGTAGGCGGCCTTCAGCGTGAGAAGCCGCGCCTGGTCGATCAGGCAGCGTGACTCGGCAATGCGCTCGTGCCAGACGTTGTGCGCGGAGATCGGTTTGCCGAAGGCGTTGCGCGAGGACAGCCGCCTGCACATGTATTCGAGCGCGCGTTCGGCCACGCCGATCGAACGCATGCAGTGATGGATACGCCCGGGCCCGAGACGCCCCTGCGCGATCTCGAAGCCGCGTCCCTCGCCGAGGAGGATGTTCTGCACCGGCACGCGGACGTTCTCGAAGGCGACTTCGCAATGGCCGTGCGGGGCGTCGTCGTAGCCGAATACGTTGAGCGGGCGCACCACGGTGATCCCGGGCGTGTCGCCGGGCACGACGATCATCGACTGCTGCTGGTGGCGGCCGGCCTCGGGGTCGGTCTTGCCCATGAAGATGTAGACCCTGCAGCGCGGGTCGCCGGCCCCCGAGGTCCACCACTTGCGCCCGTTGACCAGGTAGTGATCGCCCTGGCGCTCGATGCGTGCCTCGATGTTGGTCGCGTCGGAGGAAGCGACCGCGGGCTCGGTCATCGCGAAGGCCGAGCGGATCTCGCCGGCGAGCAGCGGGTCGAGCCACGCGCGCTTGAGCGGCTCGCTGGCGTAGCGTTCGAGCGTCTCCATGTTGCCGGTGTCGGGCGCGCTGCAGTTGAACACCTCGGGCGCCCAGGTGACGCGGCCCATGATCTCGCACAGCGGTGCGTAGTCGAGGTTCGACAGCCCTTCGGGGACCCGCGCGGACTTCGGCAGGAACAGGTTCCACAGGCCGGCCGCGCGCGCCTTCGGCTTGAGTTCCTCGACGATCTTCGTCGGGATCCACGCGTTGCCGGCGCGCCGGTTCGCCGACACCTCCTGGTAGAAGCGGCGCTCGTTCGGATAGATGTGTTCGTCCATGAAGGCGAGCAGGCGCTGGCGAAGGTCGGCGCAGCGTGTCGAATATTCGAATTCCATCAGGCTCTCCTTGGCCCGGATCCGGGCAGCCGGGGGTGGTGGTGTCGGGGCCGCAACGCTCAGCGCAACCGCTGTGCGATCTGCCAGCCCATCTCGGCCAGCGGGCGCGCGCGGCGCCCCGCCTCGAGCGCCTGCGCGCTCGAGGCGGTGCCGTCGAGCGCGCGCTTCATGATGCCCTGCAGGATCGCCGCGAGCCGGAACATGTTGTAGGCGAGGTAGAAATCCCAGTGTGCGAGCGTGCGCGCCGCGTCGCGGCCGGTGCGCCGGCAGTAGGTCTCGACGTACTCGCGTTCCGACGGAATGCCCAGTGCCGCATGGTCCAGCCCGGCGATGCCGCGAAACTGCCCCGGTGCGATGTGCCAGGTCATGCAGTGATAGGAGAAGTCGGCCAGCGGGTGGCCGAGCGTGGACAGCTCCCAGTCGAGGATGGCGCGGATGCGCGGTTGCACGGGATCGAAGATCAGGTTGTCCAGCCGGAAGTCGCCGTGCACGATCGAGGTTTCGTCGCTGTCGGGGACGTGCCCGGGCAACCATTCGATCAGCCGGTTCATCGCCTCGATCGGTTCGGTCTCCGAAGCCTGGTACTGCCTGCTCCAGCGGCCGATCTGGCGCGCGAAATAGTTGCCCGGCCTGCCGAAGTCGCCCAGCCCGATCGCCTCGTAGTCGACTGTGTGCAGCGCCGCGATCACCCGGTTCATCTCGTCGTAGATCGCGCTGCGCCCGGGTTTCGACAGGCCCGGCAGCGACTGCTCCCAGAGTACGCGGCCCTCGACGTATTCCATGACGTAGAAGGCGCGCCCGATCACCGCTTCGTCTTCGCACAGCGCGTGCACGCGCGCCACCGGCAGGCCGGTGCCGGCGAGCGCCGCGAGCACGCGGTATTCGCGCTCGATCGCGTGCGCCGAGGGCAGCAGCTTCGCGGCCGGCCCGGGCTTGGCGCGCATCACCCACGTGGTGCGCGGCGTGATCAGCCGGTAGGTGGGGTTCGACTGCCCGCCGCTGAAGAGCTCGATCGCCAGGGGCCCGGCGAAGCCGGGCACGTGCTCGCGCAGCCAGGCCGACAGCGCATCGGCATCGACCCGGTGGCGTTCGGGCACCGCGACGGTGCCGGGCTGGACAGCGTCGTTGCCGGTCTCGGGCGTTGCGGGCACGTCTTCTCCGTGCGGACGGTGGCTGCGCGTCAATGCCCGGCGGCGTTGCGGTTGAACTGCGGCGCGCGCCGGGCGAGGAATGCGTCGATGCCTTCGCCGCTATCCGCGTGAAACAGCGCGGCCACGAAGTCGTCGCGCTCGCGCACCAACTGGTGCGCGAGCGTTTCGTGTTCGCGCGCCGACAGCAGCGCCTTGATGCGGCCCAGCGCGAAGGCCGGCCCGTCGGCGAGTTCGGCGGCGCGCGCCAGCGCACCGGCCAGCGCCTGGCCACGGGGCAGCACCGCATTGACCAGGCCCAGTGCGTGCAACCGGACGGCGCCGACCGGCTGGCCACCGGCCAGCAGCTCGTAGGCGAGCGGGTAGGGCAGGCGCGTGGCGAGGAAGTGGCTGGCGCCGCCGTCGCAGGTGAGGCCGACCTTCACGTAGGACATGACGAAGCGTGCGTCTTCGGCCGCGAAGACGAGGTCGCAGGCCAGAACCAGTGCGAAGCCCGCGCCGGCCGCGGCGCCTTCGACGGCGGCGATGACCGGTTTCGGACAGGCGCGAATCGCGCTGATCCACTCGCCGAGCAGGTCGATCGAGGCGGCCTGCACCGACGGGTCGGCCGAGCGGTTCTCGCGCAGCCGATGCAGGTTGCCGCCGGCGCAGAAGTGCTCGCCTTCGCCGGCGAGGACGACCGCGCGCACGCCGTGGTCTTCGCCGGCGGCGCGCAGCGCGGCCGCGCCGTCGCGGAAGACGTCGGGGTGCAGCGCGTTGCGTGCCTGCGGATTCGAGATGCGCAGCAGCAGCACTGCGCCGCGGCGCTCGGACAGCAGGCGCGCCGCCATGGGGTCAATCCTCGTGCAGCAGCGACAGGCCCAGTTGCGCGCGCCGGCGCAGCCAGCCGCCGGGGCGGTAACGCGGATCGCCGGTGAGCCGGTGCAGGTTCTCGAGGATCTCGAGCACCGTCGCTGCGCCCAGCGCGTCGCCCATCGCGAGTGGCCCGAGCGGGTAGCCCAGCCCGATGCGCACCGCGGTGTCGATGTCGGCAGGCGAGGCAATGCGTTGCTGTGCGATCTCGGTGCCGATCGAGACGATCATCGCCAGTACCCGCTGCGCGACGAAGCCCGGGCTGTCGCGCAGCATCGAGACCGGCGTGCCGTCGGTGGCGAAGATCGCGTGCGCGGCGTCACGGTAGTCGGCGCGCGTGGCGGGCGTGGGCATCAGCACGCGCCGCCTGCAGCGGCCCGGGGCGATCGGGAACAGCGTGTCGACCGCGACGGTACGCGAGGCCGGCAGCCCGGCCGCAGCGGCGGCCGCGGTGGCGTCGAGCCCGAGCGGCGCCACGAGCACCAGTGCGTGCTCGCCTGGCTGTTCGGTGTCGTGCACGACGCCCTGCAGCGCGGCGACTGCTTCGCGCACCATCGCGGCGCGCGGCCCGGGCGCGACCCAGACCGGCGGCCTGACCGCGACCGTCGGCGGCGCCGCTTCGGGCGAGGCCTGCTGGCGCCCGTCGGTGTACCGATAGAAGCCTTCACCCGACTTGCGCCCGATCAAGCCGGCAGCGAGACGCTGTGCCGTGATGACCGAGGGCCGGAAGCGTGGTTCGTCATAGAACTGGCGGTAGACCGACTCCATGACCGGGTGCGTGACGTCGAGGCCGGTGAGGTCCATCAGTTCGAACGGTCCGAGCTTGAAGCCCTGGCCGTCGAAACCGACCTGCTCGCGCAGGATGCGGTCGATCGTGGTGGTGTCGGCAACCCCCTCGCCGAGCGCCTTCAGTGCCTCGGTGCCGAAGGCGCGCCCCGCGTGGTTCACGATGAAGCCGGGCGTGTCCTGCGCGACCACCGCCAGGTGCCCGGTGAGCCGCGTGAGCGCGACCAGGCGCTCGACCACGGACGGATCGGTGCGCATGCCGTCGATCACCTCGACCACCTTCATCAGCGGCACGGGGTTGAAGAAGTGCAGGCCGGCGACGCGCTGTGGCCGACGGCAGGCGGCGGCAATGGCAGTGACCGACAGCGACGACGTGTTGGTGGCGAGCACCGCGTCGTCGGCGACGATTGCCTCGAGCTGCCCGAACAGTTCGCGCTTGACGTCGAGCCGCTCGACGATCGCCTCGACGACCAGGTCGCAGTCGGCGAGCGCGGAGAGCGCGTCGGCCGGCTCGAGCCGCGCGCGCGCGGCCGCCGCGGCTTCGGCGGACATGCGCCCCTTCTCGACCTGCCGGGCGAACACGTCGGCGATGCCGGCGATCGCCGAGGTGACGGCCGCCGCGTTGTTGTCATGCAGGCGCACCGCGATGCCGCTCTGGACGAACAGCTGGGCGATGCCCCGTCCCATGGCGCCACTGCCGACGACGCCGATCCGCTGGAAGGGTGGTGTGCTCATGCGGGGGATTCTACTGGAGCGCCGCGATACACTGGCGTGTCGATCCGCGGGAGGACATCGTCATGCTGGTACTGGCCGGCTTCGCCGTCAGCAACTACTACAACAAGGTCAAGCTCGCGATGCTGGAGAAGGGCGTCGCGTTCACCGAGGAACTGAACTGGGCGAGCAAGGACGAGCCTACGCTCGGGGCCAGCCCGCTCGGCAAGGTGCCGTTCCTGCGCACGCCGCAGGGCACGCTGTGCGAGTCGCAGGTGATCCTCGAATACCTGGAGGACGCGTATCCCCAGGTGCCCCTGCTGCCTGCCGACCCGTTCGAGCGGGCCAAGGTGCGCGAACTGGTCGCGTTCACCGAGCTGCATCTCGAGCTGGTCGCGCGCCGCGTCTACGCGCAGGCGTTCTTCGGCGGCACGGTCTCGCAGGGCACCATCGACGCGACGCGTCGCGACCTCGAGCGCGGCGTGGCCGCCATCGCGCGGCTCGTGAAGTTCGCACCGTTTCTGGCCGGCGACCGGTTCACGATGGCCGATTGCGCGGCGGTCGTGCACCTGCCGGTGATCTCGATGGCCGGCAAGGCGATCTGGGGCGAGGATCCGCTGGCCGCGCTGCCGGTGCGCGACTACGTGAAGCGGCTGGGCGAGCGCCCGACGGTGCAGAAGGTGAACGCCGATCGCAAGGCCCACACCGAGCTGCTGGCGAAGATGCGCGCGAAGTAGCGCGTCGTCACCCGGCGTCGCGCGCGAAGTGGGGCGTCGTCACCCGGCATCGCGGGCGAAGGCCTCGCGCGCGGTGCTGCGCTCGAGCCAGCGCTCCTCCAGTTCGTCCTTTTCGCGGCCCAGTGCGGCGCGCTCGCGGCCCAGCGTCGCTGCGTTGGCCGCGTCACGGTAGGTGGCCGGATCGGCCAGGCTGTCCTCGATCTGCGCCAGGCGCGCGTCGATCGCCGCGAGTCGCTGCTCGAGCGCGCCGATCTCGCGATCGAGCGGCTGAAGCCGCTCGGCGAGCCGCGTGCGCCGCTGCGCTGCCAGTCGGCGATCGTCGCGACGGCTCGCGCCAGCCGCGTCCTCGCGTGCGTCCGGCGCGGCGCGTGGGGCGAGCCGGACGTCAGGGTGCAGAGCGTCGCCCATCGGCGCGCCGGCTGCGGTCGTGCTCGTGGCCGGTGTTCGCTGCATCAGCCATTCGGCATAGTCGTCGAGGTCGCCTTCGAATTCGCGCAGGCCGCCGTCGGCCACCAGCATCAGCGTATCGGCGGTGGCGCGCAGCAGGTAGCGATCGTGCGAGACGAGCAGGACCGCGCCGTCGAAGCCGGCAAGCGCATCGGCCAGGGCGTCGCGCGCCTGTGCGTCGAGGTGGTTGGTCGGCTCGTCGAGCACCAGCAGCTGCGGCCGGTCGTGCAGCATCAGCGCCAGCGACAACCGTGCCTTCTCGCCGCCGGACATCGGCCCGACCGGTCGCGTCGCGGCGTCGCCCGAAAACCCGAAGCGGCCGAGGTAGTCGCGCAGCACCTGTTCGCGTGCGCCGGGCGCGAGGCGCTGCAGCTGCGCGAGCGCCGACTCGTCGCCGCGCAACCGGTCGATGCCCTGCTGCGCGAAATAGCCGATGCGCACCGGGCGCGAGACGCGCACTTCGCCCGCCTGCGGCGCGAGTTCGCCCACGAGCGTGCGCACCAGCGTGCTCTTGCCGGCGCCGTTGCGACCGAGAATGCCGATGCGCGAGCCGCGTCGCACCGACAGTTCGACGCCGCGCAGCACCGGCGGGTGGCCGGCGTGGCCGCAGGCGAGCCCCTGCGCCTGCAGCAGCGGATCGGGGCAGTCGCCGACTTCGTGCAGCGTGAACTCGACGCCGCGCAGCGCGCGGATCGGCGCGACCTCGGTCATCCGCTCGAGCGCCTTCACCCGGCTCTGCGCCTGTCGTGCCTTGCTCGCCTGCGCGCGAAAGCGCGTGATGAAGGCGTTCAGCTGCGTCACGCGCGCTTCCCAGGCGGCGCGTTCGCGCTCGGCCTGCAGCTGTCGCTGGGCGCGCAGCCGTTCGAACTCGCTGTAGCCGCCCGCGTAGCGGACCAGCTTCGCGCCGTCGATGTGCAGCGTCGCGGTGGCGACGCGGTCGAGGAAATCGCGATCGTGCGAAACGATCAGCGCGGTGCCCGCGAAGCGCAGCAACCAGCGCTCGAGCCACAGGATCGCGTCGAGGTCCAGGTGGTTGGTCGGTTCGTCGAGCAGCAGCAGTTCGCCCGGAGCGAACAACGCGCGCGCAAGGTTCAGCCGCATCCGCCAGCCGCCCGACAACGCATCGACCGGCTGATCGGCCTGCGCGGCGTCGAAACCGAGCCCCGCGAGCAGGCTGCGGCTGCGCGCCTCGGCGGTGAGCCCGCCCGCTTCCTGCCAGTGATCGTGTGCATGCGCGAGCGCCATGCCGTCGCCGTCGCGCTCGGCCTTCCCGAGCGCGAGCCGCGCGGCCGACAGCCGCGCATCGCCGGCGACGATGAAGCGCCAGGCAGGCAGGGGGCTGTGAGGCAGGCCCTGCTCGAGGCGGATCACGTCGCGCCAGGGCTGCACGATCTCGCCGCCGTCGGGCGGCAGCTCGCCGGCCAGCGCCGCGAGCAGCGTGGTCTTGCCGGTGCCGTTCTGGCCGACCAGCGCGATGCGCTCGCCCGGGCCGATGTTCGCGTCGGCGCGATCGAGCAGGACCCTGCCGCCGCGCGACAGCGTCAGTTGCTGCAGGCGGATCACGGGCGTCGGCCGGGCGGGCGCGCGGCTGTGCGGCGCGCCGACGGCGGACGGGGCTTGCGCGCGGCGCCGGCCGGCCGGCGAGCCCGCCGCGCTGCCGTGGTGCCCGGTCGCGCTGCCGCGGCGGCCAGTCGCGCTGCCGCGGCGGCCAGCTGTGCGGCCTCCACGAGCACCAGCATCCGGTCGCCGGCAGTCACCGGCAGGTAATGGAACTCGAGTTCGGGGAAAGCCGCTTCGAAATGCGCCGCCTCGTGGCCGATCTCGAGCAGCAGCACGCCTTCGTCGGCCAGGTGGGCGGGTGCGTCGGCGATGATCCGCCGAACCAGGTCCATGCCGTCGCGCCCGCCGGCCAGCGCGGCCCGCGGCTCGGCGCGGAATTCCGGCGGCAGCGCCTGCATCGACGCTTCGTTGACATAGGGCGGGTTGCACAGGATGAGGTCGAAGCGGTGCGCGCGCAGCGGCGCGAACAGGTCTCCCTGGACCAGTTCGACGCGTTGCTGCAATCCATGGCTTTCGCGGTTGGTCGCGGCCAGCGCCAGCGCCTCGGCCGAGAGGTCGGCCCCGACCACCTGCGCATCGGGAAAGCGGTCGGCGGCGAGGATCGCGAGGCTGCCGCCGCCGGTGCACAGGTCGAGGATCGCGGCCGGCCAGCAAGGCGTTCGCGGGTGCAGTTCGAGCCATTGCGGCAGCGCCTCGTCGAGCGCTTCGGCGATCAGCGAGCGCGGCACCAGCGCGCGTGCGTCGCAGGCGAAGCGCATCCCGCGCAGCCAGGCCTCGCCGGTGAGGTAAGCCGCCGGCGTACGCAAGGCAATGCGGCGCTCGACCAGTTCGACCACCGCGCGACGTTCGAGAAGCGTCAGCCGGGCGCCGAGCCAGGGGGCGAGCGGCCCGGGCGGCAGGTGCAGCGCCCACAGCAGCAGCGCAGCCGCCTCGTCGCGGGCGTTGTCGGTGCCGTGGCCGTATGCGATCCCGGCGCATTCGAAGCGCGAGATGGCCCAGCGCAGCAGGTCGCGCAGGGCGCGCAGTTCGCGCGCTGCGGCGGGCGCGTCGGCCAGACGTCGCTCGAAGGCCGGACTCATGCGCCCAGCAGCGCGGCGATCGTGCGCCGATAGATGTTCTTCAGTGGCTCGAGTTCGGCCAGCGCGACGTGTTCGTCGACCTGGTGGATGCTGGCATTGAGCGGACCGAACTCGACCACCTGTGGGCAGATGCGCGCGATGAAACGACCGTCCGAGGTGCCGCCGGTGGTCGACAATTCGGTGACGACGCCGGTCTCCGCGCGGATGGCGTCGGACAACGCTGCGCACAGTGCGCCGCACACGGTCAGGAACGGCAACGCCGGGAGCGACCATTCGAGCGCGTAGTCCAGGCCGTGCGCGTCGAGCGCGGCCTCGATCCGCTGCTTCAGGCTCTCGACGGTGCTGGCGGTCGAGAAGCGGAAATTGAAGTCGAGCGTGAGACGTCCCGGGATCACGTTGGTGGCGCCCGCACCGGCCTGGACGTTCGAGACCTGCCAGGTCGTGGGCGGGAAGTGCTCGTTGCCGCGATCCCAGTCGATGGCGACCAGTTCGGCCAGCGCCGGCGCCAGTTGATGGATCGGGTTGCGTGCGAGATGCGGGTAGGCGACGTGGCCCTGCACGCCGATCACCGTGAGGCGTCCCGACAGCGATCCGCGGCGCCCGTTCTTCACCGTGTCGCCGAGGCGCACGACCGAGGTGGGTTCGCCGACGACGCAGAAATCGATGCGCTCGCCGCGCCCGGCCAGCGTCTCGATTACGCGCACCGTGCCGTCGGTGGCGGGGCCTTCCTCGTCGGAGGTCAGCAGCACCGCGAGGCGCCCGGCGTACGGGGCGCCGGCTTCGAGGAATTCCTCGATCGCGACCACGAACGCGGCGATCGAGGTCTTCATGTCGGCCGCACCGCGTCCGTACAGGTTGCCGGCGCGCACGGCAGGCACGAATGGATCACTCGCCCACTGGTCGAGCGGCCCGGGAAGCACGACGTCGGTGTGCCCGGCAAAGGCCAGCGTCGGCCCCGCCGCAGCGCCCTGGTGCACGGCCCACAGATTGGTCACGCCGTTGTGCTCGATCGTCTCGCAGCGAAAGCCGAGCGCATCGAGCCGCCCGGCGACGAGCGTCTGGCAGCCCTGGTCGTCGGGCGTGACCGAACGTCGCCGGATCAGCGCCTCGGCGAGCGCACGCACGCGGGTCATCGGACCGCGAAGCCGGGATCGACCGACGTGTCGAACACCCCGGCGTACAGCGGTTCGGAGAAGCCGACGAGAATGCGATCGCCAACCTGCAGGACCGGGCGCTTGATCAGGGTCGGGTCGGCCAGCATCAGCTCGGTCGCGCTGGTCTGGTCGGTGATCGTCGCCCGGCGTTGTACGTCGAGCTTGCGCCAGGCGAGGCCGCGACGGTTCAGCAGCGAGTCCCAGGGCACCCGGCCCAGCCAGGCAGACAGGCGCGGCGCATCGAGCCCGTCCCTGCGGAAGTCGTGGAAGCGGAAGGCGATCTGGTGTGCGCGCAGCCATGCGCGCGCCTTGCGAACCTGGTCGCAGGTCTCGATACCGTAGACGACGACCTCGTCCATGTTCAGATGTTGAGCATGAACTCGGAGAACGACGCGCCCCGGGAATCGCCTTCGCCCGCTGGCTTGCGCGCCTCGGGTTGGCCGAGCGCTGCGGAGGCCATTGCCGGCGTGACCAGGTCGCCGGGCCGTGCCGTGCCGCTCGCCGGCCCGGGGGCCGCCCCTTCCTCGGCCTCGTTCTCGAGCATCCAGAGCAGGTTGGTCGGCGAGTCGGCGTGCGCCATGGCGTCCTCTCGCGCGATGCGGCGTGCCCGCACCAGGTCGGCGAGCGCATGGTCGAAGGTGCACGAGCCCGCTGCCAGGCTCTGGCTCATCGCGTCCTTGATTTCGGTGAGGCGTCCCTGTTCGATCAGTTCGGCGATGTGACGGGTGTTGAGCAGGACCTCGACCGCTGGCAGGCGGCTGCCGTCGAAGGCGCGCACCAGGCGCTGGGAGATCACTGCCTTCAGCGTGGCCGCCAGGTCGGCGAGCAGCACCGGCCGGTTGTCCAGCGGGTAGAAGCTGACGATGCGGTTCAACGCATGGTTGGCGTTGTTGGCGTGCAGCGTGGCCAGCACCAGGTGCCCGGACTGCGCGTAGGCGATCGCGTTGGACATCGTCGTGGTGTCGCGGATTTCGCCGATCAGGATGCAGTCGGGCGCCTGGCGCATCGCGTTCTTCAGGGCGACCTCGAGCGAGTGGGTGTCGGTGCCGATCTGCCGCTGATTGACGATCGAGCGCTTGTTCTGGAACGTGAACTCGATCGGATCTTCCAGCGTGAGGATGTGTCCGGCTTTCTGTTCGTTGCGGTGGTCGATCATCGACGCCAGCGTGGTCGACTTGCCGGAGCCGGTGGCGCCGACCACCAGCAGCAGCCCGCGTTTGTCCATCACCAGGTCGCCGAGGATCGCCGGCAGGTGCAGCGCACTGAACTTCGGAATGTCATGCGGAATGAAGCGGATCACGCAGGCTGCCGAACTGCGCTGGCGGAACACGTTGACGCGGAAGCTGCCGATATTGCGCACGCCGTAGCCGAGGTTCAGCTCGTGCTGCTTTTCGAACTGCTCCCAGTGGCGGTCTTCGATGATCTCGCGGATCAGCGACACGACGTTGTCGGCACTGAGCCGCTGCTGGTTCACCGGCACCATCGCGCCGTTGATCTTCAGCTGCACCGGGGAACCGGGCGCAAGGAACAGGTCGGATGCCTTCTTCTCCGACATCAGCTGCAGCAGGCGATCCATCATCATCCTGGTCTCCAGATGTTCCTGCGCCGCTGCCGTCCGTTCGGGCGGGCAGCGGCGGATCGTCACGGCGCGACTCAGTCGCCGCGCAGCAGCTCGTTGATGCCGGTCTTCGCGCGCGTCTGCGCGTCGACCCGCTTGACGATGACCGCGCAATACAGGTTCACCTTGCCGTCGGCCGACGGCAGCGAGCCCGGCACCACCACCGATCCCGCGGGAACCCGTCCGTAGAGAACCGTGCCCGACTCGCGGTCGTAGATCTTCGTGCTCTGACCGATGTACACGCCCATCGACAGCACCGAATTCTCCTCGACGATGACGCCTTCGACGACCTCGGAGCGGGCACCGACGAAGCAGTTGTCTTCGATGATCGTCGGGTTGGCCTGCAGCGGCTCGAGCACGCCGCCGATGCCGACGCCCCCGGACAGGTGGACGTTGCGGCCGATCTGTGCGCACGAGCCGACCGTCGCCCAGGTGTCGACCATCGTGCCCTCGTCGACGTACGCGCCGATGTTGACGTACGAGGGCATCAGCACGACGTTCTTTCCGACGAAGGCGCCGCGACGCGCGACGGCTGGCGGCACCACCCGAAAGCCGCCCGCCTCGAAGTCGGCGGGGCGCCAGCCCTCGAACTTGGTGGGCACCCGGTCGTAGAAACGCAGCGACCCGGCCTGCGTCGGCACGTTCTCGTCGAGCCGGAACGACAGCAACACCGCCTTCTTCACCCACTGGTTGACCGACCAGGCGCCGTTGCGCTTCTCGGCCACGCGCAGGCTGCCTGCGTCCAGCCGTGCAAGGACCGCGGACACCGCGTTGCGGACCTCGGCCGCGGCGTTCGCCGGGAACAGTTCGTTGCGCTGCTCCCAGGCACGCTCGATGGTCTGCTGAAGCGGTGTCATGGGGGATGGTTCGTGTCAGCCGGCGAGAAAGCGTTCGATACGGGTGGCGGCCTCGACGCAGCCGGCCAGCGTGTCGACCAGTGCGATGCGCACGAAGCCGCTGCCCGGGTTGCGTCCGTCGTGCTCGCGTGCCAGGAAACTGCCGGGCAGCAGCAGGACATTATATTGGGCAAAGAGGTCCCGGCAGAACGCCTGGTCGTCGCCATCCGGCACGCGCGCCCAGAGGTAGAAGCCGGCGTCGGGGCGCCCGGTTTCGAGCACTCGCGCCAGGATCGGGGTAACCGCGTCGAACTTGTCGCGGTACATGCGCCGGTTTTCGGCCACGTGCACCTCGTCGGCCCATGCGGCGATCGATGCGGCCTGTACTGGCAGGCTCATCGCGCTGCCGTGGTAGGTGCGGTAGAGGAGGAAGCGGCGCAGGATCGACGCGTCGCCGGCGACGAAGCCCGAGCGCAGCCCCGGTGCGTTCGAGCGCTTGGAAAGGCTCGAAAACACCACGAGGCGCCGCCAGTCGGTGCGCCCGAGCATCCGGGCTGCCTGCAGCGCGCCGAGCGGAGGGGCAACGTCGTCGAAGTGGATTTCCGAATAGCATTCGTCGGCGGCGATCGTGAAGCCGTGCCGATCGGACAGATCGAACAGCAGCCGCCATTCGTCGAGGGTGAGCACCGAGCCGGTCGGGTTGCCGGGCGAGCAGACGTACAGCAGGCCGGTGGCGGCCCATATCGCTTCGGGCACCGCTGCCCAGTCGCAGCGAAAGCGCGTCTGCGGCGACTGCTCCACGTAATACGGCCGGGCGCCCGCGAGCAGCGCGGCGCCCTCGTAGATCTGGTAGAACGGGTTCGGGCAGACCACCCGCGCCGCGCCTGCGGGATCGAGGACTGCCTGCGCGAAAGAGAACAGCGCTTCGCGTGATCCGTTCACCGGCAGCACCTCGGCCGCCGGATCGATCGCCCGCAGCCCGTAGCGTCGCTGCAGCCACCCGGCGATCGCTTCGCGCAATGCCGCTGTGCCGGCGGTGGCCGGATAGCTGGACAAACCATCGAGTTGAGCGGCCAGTGCGGCGCGGATCAGCGCCGGTGTCGGGTGCCGCGGTTCCCCGATCGACAGGTTCAGCGGTGTGAACGCCTCGGGCGCGGTGCTGCTGGCCAGCAAGGTGCGCAGGCGCTCGAACGGGTAGGGTCGCAGGTTATCAAGAATTGGGTTCAAGAATATTCAATAATAAGTTGATTTATATGAATTATTTTCCATAATGAATGCTCGATGCGGTGGCGAATTCGCCCAGTTCGATCCGCGGTGCGGGTGTCCAGCCCTTCTTGCGATGTTCGGCCACCACCGTCGTGAAGATGCCGCCGCGAACGAACCAGCGGGCGGTGAGCCGAACGAAACGCGGCGCGAGCGCAGCTACCAGGTCATCGAGGATGCGATTGGTGACCGCTTCGTGGAAGGCGCCCTCGTCGCGAAAGCCCCACATGTACAACTTGAGCGCCTTGAGTTCGAGGTTGCGCCGATGGGGCACGTAGTCGATCAGCAGGTTGGCGAAGTCGGGCTGGCCGGTGAGCGGGCACAGGCAGGTGAACTCGGGCACCTCGATGTGCACCAGGTAGTCGCGGCCCGATGCGGGGTTGGCGAAGGTCTCGAGCGTGCTGGAGGGTCTTGAGGGCATGATCGATTCCGAAGGCGAGCGGCTGCGGAAACCGGCCGGTTCGCGCTCCGGGGGGCGGGGGAGCGGATGCTATTATACGGAGCGTCAAAAGCCGCTCCGCGCGGCTTTTGCCGTTAGGGCCTGCGAGGTGGGCCCTTGCCGGGCGACCAGGCGCGCTCCGCGCCGACGCCCGCCCATGCGGCAGGAACCTTCGGTGCGACTGAAACAGATCAAACTCGCCGGCTTCAAGTCCTTCGTCGATCCCACCGCCCTGGATGTCCCCGGACAACTGGTCGGCGTGGTCGGCCCCAATGGCTGCGGCAAGTCGAACATCATCGATGCGGTGCGCTGGGTGTTGGGTGAATCCAGGGCGTCCGAGCTGCGCGGCGAATCGATGCAGGACGTCATCTTCAGCGGCTCGGCCGAGCGCAAGCCGGCCGCGCGGGCTTCGGTCGAGCTGGTGTTCGACAACGCGCTCGGCCGCCTCGGCGGCAGCTGGGGCCAGTACGCCGAGATCTCGGTGCGACGCGTGCTCACGCGCGACGGCCAATCCGCCTATTTCATCAACAACCAGCCGGTGCGGCGCCGCGACGTGCACGACATGTTCCTCGGCACCGGCCTCGGTCCGAGGGCCTACGCGATCATCGGCCAGGGGATGATCTCGCGCATCATCGAGGCGCGCCCCGAAGAGTTGCGCGTGTTCCTCGAGGAAGCCGCCGGCGTGTCGAAGTACAAGGAGCGGCGCCGCGAGACCGAGGCCCGGCTCGCCGACACGCGCGAGAACCTCACGCGTGTGGAAGACATCCTGCGCGAGCTCGACGCACAGATCGAGAAGCTCGAGCGGCAGGCCGAGGTGGCGCAGCGCCATCGCGATCTCGAAGCCGAGCGCGAGCGCAAGCAACGCATGCTCTGGCTGCTGCGTCGCGACGAGGCACAGGCCGAGGCGCAGCGCCTGTCACGCCTCGCAGGCGAGGCACTGCTCGCGCTCGAGGCGCGCCACGCGGAACAGCGGGCGATCGAGACCGAAATCGAATCGGTGCGCGCCGCGCACTACGAGGCGGGCGACGCGATGCACGCGGCGCAGGCGCGCTACTACGAACGCAACGCCGACGTGAGCCGGATCGAATCCGACATCCGGGTCGTTGCGCAGACTCAGGGGCAGTTGCGCGAACGGCTCGACAGCGTCGAGCAGCAGGCACAGCGCGCGCAGGCGCAGCAGGAGCACGCACGCAGCGACCGCGGCAACGCCGACGCCCGGCTGGCCGATGCACGGCGGCTCGCCGACGGGTTGGCCGGCGGCGTCGCCGCGCGTGTCGACGAGGTGCCGGCGCTCGAAGAACGCGCGCGGGCGGCCCGTGCGCAGGTCGACGAGGTGCGCGCCGAGGTGGCGCGCACGCGCCAGGCGATCGAAGTCTGCGCGCTGCACGAGCGCAAGGCGGCCGAGGAACTCGACCTGGCACTGCGCCGGCGCGAGCGGCTGCAGGGGCAGGCGGGCGAGCTGCACGCGTTTCGCCCCGAAGAGCTGGTGCAGGCGCAGCAGGCACTGGCCGACGCCGAGGAGGCCGAGCGGTTGGCCACCGAGCGGCTGGCCGTGATCGAGGGCGGCTGGGCCCGGCTGGAGGCGCAGCGGCAGCCGTCGCAACAGGCACTGCGCGAGGCCGAGGCGAAGCTCGCGCAGATCGAGGCGCGCATCGGCGCGCTGCGCCAGTTGCAGGAACGCCTCGAGAGCCAGGCCAGGGTGCAGCCGTGGCTGGAGCGACACGGACTCGATCGCCTGGCCCGCCTGTACCAGAGGCTGCGCATCGACGACGGCTGGGAGAACGCGATCGAGTCGATCCTGCGCGAGCGGGTCAACGCGCTCGAAGTCGGACGACTCGAGAACGTCGCCGGACTGGTGGCCGATGCGCCACCGTCCAAGGTCGGGTTCTTCGCGGCCGCGCCGGTGGGTGGTGCGCCGGGCGCGACGGCGGGCCTGCGACCGCTGTTGTCGGTGGTCCAGGTCGGCGATGCCGGCGTGCAGTCGTTGCTGGCCGACTGGCTGGCGGGTCATTACGCGGCGGATTCCCTCGAGGCCGCCATCGGGCAACGCGCAAACCTGCCGCCGGGCGGACAGTTCGTGGTCGCCGAGGGCCACCTGGTGGGGCGTCAGTCGGTATTGATGTACGCCGCCGACTCCGAACAGGAGGGCGTTCTCGCGCGGCGCCACGAACTCGAGAACCTGGTGCGCGAGCAAAGAGCGCAGCAACTGATGGTCGAGGACGTGCGCAACCGCGCAGCGCGCGTCGAGGCGGGTGCCTCGGAGCAACTCGCTGCGCTGATGGCGCAGCGTGACGAGCACAATCGCACGCTCAAGCAGATGGCGGCGCTGCGGCTCGACACACAGCGCCTCGAGCAGGAGCGGGCACGGGTGGCCGAGAGCCGTGAACGCATCGAGGGCGAGCTCGCCGAGCTCGTGGCCCGGATCGCGGAGTTCGAGGACACGATTGCCGCGGAGACCGGGCGCTTCGAGCAGCTCGATGCCGGGCTGGGCGAGCGGCAACAGCGTGCCGAAGACCTGCAGCTCGTCTTCGAACAGGTCGAGCACGAACTGTCCGGGCGCCGCGAGGCGCTGCGCCAGCATGAACGCGAGGCGCAGGAGGCCGCTTTCACGGTGCGCGCAATCGAGGCCGACATCGAGCGTCTCGAGGCGCTGCACGCGCAGGGCATGGTGATGGCCGAACAGGCGGCCGTCGAGCGTGCGGGGCTGCTCGAGAAGCTCGAACAGCTCTCCGATGCGGCTGCGCGCCAGGCGCTGCAGGACGCGCTGGTGGCGCGCGGCGGCGCCGAGCAGGCACTGGGCGCGGCGCGCCAGCGACTGGACGAATTGACGCAGACGTTGCGCAACCGCGAGGAGCAGCGGCTCGCCACCGAGCGCGCCCAGGAGCCGTTGCGTCAGGAGCTGACCGAGCTGCAACTGAAGGAGCAGGCGGCGCGCCTGGGCGCCGGGCAGTTCGCGCAGCAGCTCGCCGAGGCGCAGGTCGACGACGATGGCATCGCGACGCTGCGCGCCGCGTTCGCCGACGCGCCACGGCCATCGTGGCTGCAAGGCGAGGTGACGCGGCTGTCCAACGCGATCGTGGCGCTCGGTGCGGTGAACCTGGCCGCGCTCGACGAGCTTGGGCAGTCCGGCGAGCGCAAGCGGTTCCTCGACGCCCAATCGGCCGACCTCCAGGAGGCGATCGCCACGCTCGAGGACGCGATCCGGCGCATCGACCGGGAGACGCGCGAGCTGCTGCAGCAGACCTACGACACGGTCAATCATCACTTCGGGCAGCTGTTTCCGCTGTTGTTCGGTGGCGGCGAAGCAAAGCTGATCCTCACCGGCGACGAGATCCTCGACGCCGGTATCCAGGTGATGGCGCAGCCTCCGGGCAAGCGCAACACGTCGATCCACCTGCTCTCGGGTGGCGAGAAGGCGTTGACCGCGATCGCACTGGTGTTCGCGCTGTTTCAGCTCAACCCGGCGCCGTTCTGCCTGCTCGACGAGGTGGATGCGCCGCTGGACGAAGCCAATACCGAGCGCTATTGCGACATGGTGCGGCGCATGTCCGGTCAGACGCAGTTCCTGTTCATCACGCACAACAAGGTGGCGATGGAACTCGCGCAGCAACTGGTCGGGGTGACGATGCAGGAGCGCGGCGTCTCGCGCATCGTCGCGGTCGACCTCGAAGCCGCCTCCCGGTTGGCGGAGGCAGCGTGAGCAGCCTCGGGCTGAGCCTGTTGCTGCTGATGGTGCTGGCGGTCGGCGTCGCGCTGCTCTACAACCTGCGCCAGTCGCGACCGCGGCCACGATGGTCGAGTCTGTCGCGCTGGCCGGGCCTGTCGCGCTGGCGGGGCCTGCGCAGCGAGTGCTCCGGCTCGGGCGGCCGATCGGCACCGGATTCGGTGGGTGCCGCCGCATCGGGGGCGCATGCGTCGCTGCCCGGCGTTCGCGTCGAGGCCGACGATTGCGCGACGCCCGCACGCGGCGAACCGCGCCTCGGCACCGAAGCGTTCGTCGACGACATGCAGCGTGGCGCAGCGGGTGCGGACGCAGCGGCGGCGCCGGCGCACGCCAGGCCTGCGACGTCGACCCCGGAGGTGGCGGCCGCGCCGGTCGCGAACGCGGCCGATGCGACGGTTCTCGCAATGGCGGATCCCGGGGCCGCCCGCGCGCGCCTGTCCGAGATCGTCGACTGCATCGTCGAGCTGTCGCTGCCTGCGCCGTGCAGTGACGAGCGCCTGGCGGAGATCGCGCAGCACTTCCGGCGCGCGGGCAGCAAGCCGGTCATCGTCGAAGGCCGGTCTGTCGATGGCGTGCCCGCCGATTGGGGCGGACCCGGGGCGGCACGCGAGTACGCGGCACTGCGCGCGGGCATCCTGATGGCCAATCGCCACGGCCCGCTGAATGCGATGGAGTTTTCCGAATTCGTGGCTGGCGTGCAGGCAATCGCCGGGTCGCTCGCGGCGCTCCCCGACACCCCTGACATGTCCACGGTACTCGCGCGCGCGCGCGACCTCGACGCCACCTGCGCGCAACTCGACGCCCAGATCGGCCTGAACGTCGAGGCACCGGAGGCCATCGCGCCGGCGCAGCTCGCCGGACTCGCCGGGATCCTGTCGATGGTCGAGCGTGGCAGCCACCGCTATGCGCGGCTGGGCCCGCAGGGCGAGCTGGTGTTCTCGGTGGCGCTCTCCGATGTCCCGAGCCGCTTCACCTTCCTGCTCGACGTGCCGCGCTCCATGCCGGCGTCGGACGCATGGGGGCAGATGCTCGAAGCGGCCCGGACCTGTGCGCAGCGGGTGGGCGGACGCCTGGTCGACGATGACGGACGTGCGCTGCCCGATGCCGCACTGGCGCAGATCGGCCGCCAGCTGATCCAGCGCTACGAATCGCTGGAGGCGATCGGGCTGCCGGCCGGCTCGGCGCTGACGCTCAGGGTCTTCAACTGACGGCGTGCGGGTCGCCGTCCGAGCAGCCGGCCATCCACGTGGACACTGCCCGCACGCGCGCCGCGACGCTGCGCGAGCTGCTCGCCCGGTACGACCACGAGTACTACGTGCTCGACGCACCGAGCGTGCCCGACGCCGAGTACGACCGCCTGTTTCGCGAGCTGCAGCAGATCGAACGCGCCGATCCGGCGCTGGTCGAGGCAGACTCGCCGACGCAACGGGTCGGCGCGGCGGTTTCGGGCGCGTTCGCGGCCGTGCACCATCCGTTGCCGATGCTGTCGCTGAACAACGCGTTCGACGACGACGAAGTGCTGGCCTTCGACCGTCGTGTGCGCGAGCGGCTGACCGAGGAAGGGCTGCCTGTCGCGCAACTGCGGTACAGCGCCGAGCTCAAGTACGACGGAGTCGCGGTGAGCCTGCGCTACGAGCGCGGCCTGCTGGCGCAGGCCGCGACGCGCGGCGACGGCACCACCGGGGAGGACGTCAGTGCGAACGTCCGCACGGTGCGCGCGATCCCGCTGCGGTTGCTCGGCATTGCGCCGGCGGTGCTCGAGGTGCGTGGCGAAGTCCTGATGTACCGGCGCGACTTCGACCGGCTCAACGAGCGCCAGCGCGCGGCGGGCGAGCGCGAGTTCGTCAATCCGCGCAATGCCGCGGCCGGCAGCCTGCGCCAGCTCGACCCCGCGGTCACCGCAGCGCGGCCACTGCGGTTCTTCGCGTACGGGGTCGGCGAGGTGGCGGGCGCCGCGCTGCCCGGCGCGCACTCGACGTTGCTCGACTGGCTCGCCGGCATTGGCCTGCCGGTGGGTGCCGAACGCAGCGTCGTCGACGGGCCGCAGGGCCTGCTCGGGTTCCATCGGCGCATGCAGTCGCTGCGTCCGCGCCTGGCCTATGACATCGACGGCGTGGTCTACAAGGTCGAGCGGCGCGACTGGTACGACGCGATCGGCTTCGTCGCGCGTGCGCCGCGGTTTGCGCTCGCGCACAAGTTTCCTGCCGAAGAAGCGCTGACCGAACTGCTCGACATCGAGGTTCAGGTCGGGCGTACCGGCAAGCTGACGCCGGTGGCGCGTCTGCATCCGGTCTTCGTCGGGGGCGTCAACGTCACCAACGCCACGCTGCACAACGAGGACGAAATCGCACGCAAGGATCTCCTGATCGGCGACACGGTCGTGGTGCGACGGGCCGGCGACGTGATCCCGGAAGTCGTGCGCGCGCTGCCCGAGCGGCGTGGCGAGCCGCCGCCGCGGCGCATTTTCACGATGCCGCGCGCCTGCCCGGTCTGCGGCTCGGCCGTGGTTCGCGAAGAGGGCGAGGCCGACTGGCGCTGCGTAGGCGGGTTGTACTGTGCGGCGCAACGCAAGCAGGCGCTGCTGCACTTTGCCCAGCGCCGTGCCATGGACATCGACGGACTGGGTGAGAAGCGGGTCGATCAGCTGGTCGACGCCGGACTGGTGCGCACGCCGGCCGACCTGTACCGGCTCGACGTCGCGACGCTCGCCGGGCTGCAACGGATGGGCGCGACGTCGGCTGCCTGCCTGGTCGAGGCGATCGGGCGCTCGCGCCGCACGAGTTTCGCGCGCTTCCTTTTCGCACTCGGCATTCGCCACGTGGGTGAGGAGGTCGCCAGGGTGCTTGCGCAGCGCTACGCCGACACCGATGCACTGATGCGCGAAGACTGGGCAGCACTGGTTGCGGCGAAGGCAGCGGCGCAGAAGGACAACGCCAGGCGCCGCGCACGTGGCGAGCCCGTCGGACCGGTCCCGCTGGAACGGATCGGCCCCGAGATCGTCGCCAGCCTGCAGCGCTTCTTCGGCGAACCGCACAACCGCCAGGTGATTGCCGAGCTCCAGCGCGCGGGAATCGGGTTCGTACGCCAGGCCGACGCGGGTGAGCGCCTCGCCGGGCGCACTTTCGTGGTGACCGGTATGCTGCCGACCATGTCGCGCGAGCAGGCCCACGAAGTGATCCGCCGCCACGGCGGAACCGTCGCATCGTCGGTGTCGCGCAAGACCGATTACGTCGTTGCCGGCCAGGCGCCCGGCGCCAAGCTCGAACGTGCCCGGGAACTCGGCATCGCGGTGATCGACGAAGCCATCCTGTGCGGCATGGCCGGGGAATCCACGCAGCGCCAGGCTCCGGACAACCCGAACCTTTCCGTCAAGAGAGATCCAGCATGAACACACCGAATCGCCGTCGTGTCAGCAAGGCCGTCTTTCCGGTCGCCGGCCTGGGCACCCGGTTCCTTCCCGCGACCAAGGCGCAGCCCAAGGAAATGCTGCCGGTGGTCGACAAGCCGCTGATCCAGTACGCGGTCGAAGAGGCCGCCGCCGCCGGCATCACCGACATGATTTTCATCACCGGACGCGGCAAGCGCTCGATCGAAGATCACTTCGACAAGGCCTACGAGCTCGAGTCCGAGCTCGCGCTCAAGGGCAAGACCGAGCTGCTCGCGCAGGTCTGGTCGACGACGCCGAAGGACATCCACTGCATCTACGTGCGTCAGGCGGCTCCGCTCGGGCTCGGACACGCGGTGCGCTGTGCCCGCGACCTGATCGGCGACGAACCCTTCGCAGTGCTGCTCGCCGACGACCTGATGCAGGCCCCGCCGCAGGGGCCCGGCGTGCTCGCGCAGATGGTCGACCTCTACGAACGGACCGGCTCGAGCGTGGTCGCGGTGCAGGACGTGGCACGCGAGGAGACCGCCGCGTACGGCATCGTCTCGACCGATGGCGCCGGGCCGGTCGAAGGCAGCGAGCGCATCGTCGGCATCGTCGAGAAGCCGTCACCGGAACGGGCGCCTTCGACGCTGGCCGTGGTCGGTCGCTACGTGCTGAGCGCGCGCGCCTTCGAATTCCTCGACGCGCTGCAGCCAGGCGCCAGCGGCGAGATGCAGCTCACCGATGCGTTGAACGAGCTGTGCGCCGCCGAGCGGATGCTCGCCTGGCGCTACCGCGGCAAGCGCTTCGACTGCGGCTCGAAACTGGGCTATCTGCAGGCAACGGTCGAGCTGGGGCTCGGGCATCCGGAGGTCGGCGAACCCTTTGCAGACTATCTCGCCGGGTTGACTGCGTGCGTTGCCCGACGCACGGCGGGCGGGCGCAGCTGAGCGCGAGGGAGCCCCGGATGCTGGCAATCATCGGCGGGAGCGGCTTTGCGCGGCTCGCAGGACTGGGCGACGCACGGCGCGAAGTGGTGCGTACCCCCTATGGCGACCCGTCGTGCGCGCTCACGCACGGCGAGTTCGATGGAAGGCCGATTGTCTTTCTTGCGCGTCACGGCTACGGGCACACCATCGCGCCGCACGAGATCAACTATCGCGCCAACGTCTGGGCGCTGCGGCAGGTGGGCGTGACGCAGGTGGTGGCAGTGGCCACCGTGGGCGGCATTCGCCCCGACTGCGTGGCCGGCTGCCTGGTGGTGCCGGACCAGCTCGTCGACTACACCTGGGGGCGGCGGCACACCTTTTTCGAGGGCGCCGACCAGCCGGTCACGCACATCGACATCACCTGGCCGTACGATGCCGCGCTGCGCGTGCAACTGCTGGAGGCGGCGCGCCGCTGCGGCGAGCCGATCATCGACGGCGCAGTCTACGGCTGCACGCAGGGACCCCGCCTCGAGACCGCCGCCGAGATCGCGCGGCTCGCGCGCGACGGCTGCGACCTGGTCGGCATGACCGGCATGCCCGAGGCCGGGCTGGCGCGCGAAGCGCACCTCGCCTACGCGTCGCTGTGCGTGGTCGCCAACCGGGCGGCGGGCCTGGGCGAAAGCCGCTGCGGCATTTCGATGCCCGACATCCTCGCGGTGCTCGAGGCGACGATGGGGCGCGTGCGAACCGTGCTCGCCGAGGTCGCGCGGCGCTGAGCGGCGCGGCGCGTGGCAGCGGGCGCCGGCGCCGCGGCGCCCGCTGTGCGCGCCTTGCTCGCGCGTCAGGCGCGCAGTTCCGCCAGCAGCTCGGTCTCGAACTGCAGCTGCTCGCGGGGATTGCGCAGCGCTTCGCCGTCGATCAGGAACACGTCTTCGACGCGCTCGCCCAGCGTGGTGATCCGCGCGGTGTGCAGGCTGATCCGGTAGCGGCCGAGTACGCGCGCGATGCCGTAGAGCAATCCGGTGCGGTCGTTGGCCACCACCGACAGCAGGAACTGGCGCCCGCGTTCGTCGGGACGCAGGTCGATCGACGGCTCGATCGGGAAGTAGCGCGAGCGTCGCGAGATGCGCCCGCGCACCGGCGGCGGCAGTTCGCCGGGCCGGGCCAGTCGCTGTGCGAGCCCGGCTTCCACCTGCACCAGGATGTCACGATAGTGCGTCGGCCCGGCCGGATCGACCAGTACGAAGCTGTCGAGCGCGTAGCCGTGCTCGGTGGTGTGGATCTTCGCATCGAGCACCGAGAGATTCCTGCCGTCGAAATAGCCGCAGATGCGCGCGAACAGGTCGGGCTGGTCGGGCTGGTAGACCACCACCTGGAAGCCTTCGCCGATCGGTGCCAGCCGTGCGCGCACCACCGGCTTCGTGGTGTCGGCGAACGCGTGCAGCACGCGCGTGTGCCAGGCGATGTCCTGCGGATCGTTGCGCAGGAAGTACGGCGCGTCGAGCTGGCGCCAGAAGGGCTCGTAGCGTTCGGATCCGATCGCGTACAGGCCCAGGACCCGCACCGCTTCGGCGCGCCGCGCGTCGATGCGCACCTGCGCCGACGGCGCCTCGCCCGCCAGTACGCGCCGGGTCAGCCAGTAGAGGTCTTCGAGCAGCTT
>WBZR01000363.1_pt1 | contig 74593 bp, 69 predicted proteins | sample 5204231 | NCBI WGS metagenome assembly WBZR01 (sample SAMN12412403, study PRJNA552823) | activated sludge metagenome | isolation source: activated sludge from anammox sidestream of wastewater treatment plant... | place: USA: Virginia | collected 2017-08 | reverse complement strand
ACACAAATCCGTCACAGGTGCAAGTAAAGCAAACTCCTAAGGAGCCGGCTAATGGTAATAATGATTTGCTTGACTTTTACGTAGTACCTCAGGAGAAAAAATCAGACAGCACTCAGACTGCCAAACCGGATACATCAACATTTAAGCCTGCCATTACAGGTGTCAATGTTCCTTCAACACCGGTGGTTACAAAAGTACAAACCACACAGCAAGACCCAGTAACCAAAACAGAACAAGCTGCTCAACCAAACAAAAATCAAAGCCCCGGCACCGACTTTTATCATACGGTGGACAAAGGCGATACACTTTATAATATTTCAAAAAGATATAATACCACAGTTGCGAAAATCAAGGAAATAAACCAACTTGCATCAGATTATATTACTATCGGCCAACGCTTATTGATAAATCATGAATAAAAGAATACTTTTAATGCTTACACTTTTTGCTGTAGGCTTTCAGGCTAAGCTATTACAAGCACAGGGTTATGCCTTCGGGCTCAAAGGAGGGCTCACAGCAGCCTTCCAGACTTGGGACAACTATGGACGAGATGCACTTTACAAACCACACGGCATCCTGTTTATCGAATCGGCAGACGATGATGCCGGATCGTTGTTCGCTCAGATTGGCTACCATATAAAAGGTGCTGCCAACCGACCCAAAGGACGTACCATCTATCGCGACCTGCAGGGCAATCTCATCGAATACAAACCCTCAGTCATTGAATACCAGTTTCATAACCTTTCCTTAACAGCAGGTTTTAAGAAAAAATATGGGTTTGGTTCGAATTTTGCTTACTATTTGCTCGGACTAAGGGGCGATTATACTTTGAAAACCAACTTCGACCAATACAAAGAAATCAACAAATATTATTTCTTCTACCCTGATGATGTTTATGTCAAAAAGTGGAATTACGGCGTTACTGTAGGTGGAGGTTTCGAATTCCCGTTCTCCGAACTGGTAAGAGGCATTGTCGAATTTACGGTTAATCCGGATTTTTCAAAACAATACAGACAACCTCCTATTACCAACATTATCAACGGTTTGGGTCAGGTATATAATGTGCCCGAGCGCCAGATAAGCAATGTAACAATCGAGCTTACCGTAGGTATGAGATTTATGAATAAAATAGAATACATCGACTAATAATATTTAAACATGAAAAAAATACTTCTATCATTCTTTGTGGCTTTATTCGCATGCAGCAGTATGGTTTCTGCACAAAAAGTAAAGAAAAATGTACAACCCGACAAACCAAAAGATTTTCTTCCTATTTACAGGAATCCTCAGGTACAGGCTATGTTTCCGGGCTGTGAAGGTACTGTAGATGAATACAGGCTGGGTTGTTCGCAACAAAAACTAACAGGATATATCAAATCTGTAATGAAATATCCAAAATCACTGGCTCGTGACACCATTGAAGGCATGTCATTTGTATCATTAGTGATTGATACCTCCGGCACCGTAAGCCACATACGCATTGATAAGCCAGGTACACATCCAAAATTTGATAAGGAAGCATTGCGCATAGCCAAAACATTTAATAAGATGAAAACAAAATGGCTTCCGGCTATGCAAAACGGAAAAAAAGTAATGTCTGAAAAGGTGATCCCTGTAAAATTTACCATCCGCAAACCAAAGCTAATGGTGGCACCTCCTGATGAGGATGATCCAAACCAGGATACTAACAATAAATAATTTGCACCTAGATTATTGTATCCTGAAACGTACCCTTAAAGCGAACCTGAGGTTGATTGCCCGTTTCCCTTCTGTCTGAGTGAATAAGTACATACCTGTGTGTTTATCTTCATTAGACCGATTGTCAGCTGTGTTTCTGGTGTCTTCTATTTCAGAAATACTGATGACCGGACCCGTCTTGGCACCAATAGACCTGAGCAAAAGATCGGCTTTGTTTTGAGCGTCCTTGAGTGCTTCAACCATCACTTGCTTGTTGTATTCTGCCAGATTATTGGACTTTAGTTCTTTGGTACTGATACTTGTAATACCGGCAGTGTGCAGCGTAGTAAATATACGGTCACGTTCGTTCATGTTCTGAATATTAATGTAGTAAACTCTGCTCTGCATGGCATCTTCGCCGTACTGCATGTTTCGCCACTGCCCGGGTGATTGTCTTTGTGAAATTCTCTCTCGACCAATACCTAGTTTTTTCAAATCCGTTATGAGATTCTGTTCAAGTATGGCAATATCCACTTTCTTGTGATAATTACGGTATTGTGTATTTTGATCCAGGTCTTCCTTAAGATATTCTTCAATGGTGATGGCTAGAATGATTTGATCGGGCAATACTTCCAGCTCTGCATTACCTGTTACATCAATATATCGGTACAAAGTATCATTCTCCTGTGCATAACTTGCTGGTATGTACCAAAAACACAACTGAAGAATGGGAAATAACAAGCCCAAGAACTTTGTGTGCCTATAGCTTGTGGAAGACAAAATAGTGTTCAACCTAATAATCATTCGTTAAAATTAGACAATTTCGTACAAAACTCATGTTGTTTTTTTAAATATTTTCAAAATATGCCTTGATACACCCGTTGTTTTTTCATTTTGATGTGCTTTTCTAAAATTATACCTTTCTATTACTACCTTGCAAAACCGACTATCTTATTCGAACGGGCTTCCTTGCAAAGTTTGATTTGATGTTTTCTATTGTACAATGAATCTTACCAATATGCCATTATGGCATATTTTATTAAGCAAATATGTCATTATGGCATGTTGAAATGATGAAAAATCTGCACTTATGACCGAAAAATCGGAATGGAATGCTAATTGAGAGATATGAAGAGAAATGTATTTACAAAATAAACTAAAAAATTAATAAAATGACAACATTGTTTTTTGCCCCTTACCAGATGAATTGCAAAACTGCCGGATGTGCTCCTGACAATACACGTACACAGCATTACCGACATCCAATGCATTCAAACAAAAATTTTAACACACCACCTGCCAACATCATTAAAGGCGAAAAAGGATACGAACTACAATTGAGTCTGCCAGGATTTTCTAAGGAAAATATCAACATTCAGGTAGCAGAAAACACGCTCAACATTGAAGGCAGAATAAACCCGACTGTAAGCGAAAACGAAAAAGTTCTACGTAAAGAATTTTCATCAAAGGATTTCAAAAGAAGCTTTACCATTGGTGATGTGCTAGATGCTAATACAATAGATGCAGCATTCCAAAATGGCATACTTAGTATTAAAATAGCATTCAAGCCTACACCTGAGCCTCAAAAACCAAACACAATAGAAGTAAAATAATTATTAACACACAAAAAAACCTTAAAAAAATGAAACTCATTAGACCAAACTACAGCCCTGTGAAAGATGTATTTCAGGATTTTTTCAGCAATGCCGTTAACCGAACATTGTCCGACATTCTGAACATTGATAGCCCAATCTCTCAGCCAAGTGTCAACATTCGCGAAACTCCGGAGAAATTTGAAATAGAACTAGCCGCTCCGGGACTTGAAAAAAACGATTTCAAACTCGCACTTGAAAACAACCGTCTGAGTATATCTGCTCAGAAGGAAGAACGCAAAGTTGAAGAAAATGGAAATTACTCAAGAAAAGAGTTCAGCTTCAACTCTTTCACCCGGTCATTCGATCTACCTGAAACCGTACATGCAGAAAACATTTCAGCAAACTACGAAAACGGGATTCTTTACATCAATTTGCCAAAAAAAGAAGAAGCAAAACCTCAACCTGCCAAACAGATTGAAATCAAATAAAAAAGTAAGTTGATTAGTTAGTTAGTTTTAGATGTAAGCCTTGACCTAAAAAATCAAGGCTTTATTATTTCTGACTCTTTGATACGGATGATCATGCCCGGTTTTGGTGTCCATTCATCATCGAACTGATTGAGTGTTATCAGATCTTGGATAGTAACACCATACTTTGTAGCTATGTCCTGCAGGCTTTCCTCCGGCAACATTATGTAGGTGACATATTCGGTCGGTGCAAAATTAACGTAATGCTTTAGGTCTAGGATTGCATCTCCTATTAGTGGCTGGTCAACCTGGCGGCTCGTTAATTTAAAAGATTTCAACTTTCTTGACTGTGGCACTTCGGTTATTTTTACCTCTGTTTTCTTAGGCAAATATACTGCCACTTCTGTTCCGGATGCAAGTGTCAACTCAGTAATATTATTCCACACCACGAGCGAATGTACACTTATATCGTATTGCTCAGCAATATCTTTTAGCGACTCACCCGAACCAGCAATGATATTCGTTTTGTGGTAAAATGAAGTATTGAGGTCTCTTTCTTCATTGATGATAGGTGCCACCTTTAGATAATCGTTTTTTCTGTTGTCAGGCAGACTAACGAAATGGTTAAATGCATTGATGATTCTCTTAGGCAAAGTAAGGAAATTGCCGTCTGTACTAGCAGGGATAAAATTCCTGAGATACTGTGGATTAAGTATAGCTATCTGGCTTACATCAAGACCAGTCACAAGGCTGATTTCATCGAAAGTTAATTCTTTATATACTTTCATTTCCTTGGTGAGCTGAAGGTCGAGGTCAGGATTATCGGCAGTTATACCATACTCCGGGAAATACTGCATAGCGTATGCTGTAGCAATGAAGTTCGGGATGTAATTCCTGGTTTGCTCAGGTAGATATTTTTCTATAACCCAATAGTTATTACTCAAGCCTTTTTTGATAGCAGAATTGACACGACCCGGCCCGCAATTGTAAGCTGCAAGTACAAGTGCCCAGTCGCCATATATGTCATACAGTTTTTTCAAATATTTTGCTGCTGCTTCGGTTGACCTGTGTATGTCACATCTCTGATCTACGAATTTGTCAGAACTAAGCCCGTAAATGGCACCTGTCGAAGGCATGAATTGCCAAATGCCGACTGCACCGTCAGGTGACACTGCACGTGGGTTCAAGTCTGTTTCGATGATGGGCAGATATTTAAACACATCGGGGATGCCACTGGCTTTCAGATATTCTTCTATAATCGGAAAATAAATTGACGTCAGACCTAGCATTCTACTGGTCTTTTTTCTATATATACGAATATAATCGTCAATTTTGCTCTTTAACTCCCTTGTATATTTAGGTGTAAATGGTATATTCAGGCTTTGTATCTTAGTTCGCATATCGCCATCAGCAGCACCTCCTTCTGGCTCTACACCAATATCAGAAAGGCCCGGCACAACCGGCGTTGCAGCTCCGGTCACAAACTCGCATGACAATATCAGCATCAAAGCCAACAGATATTTCCTCATGTAATTTTGTTTTCGTCTTTAAATTGCAGCGCAAAAATACAAATAATATTCTATTTAGGTAGTCCTTGACAGAATATTAACAAAATTTCTATTTTTATTATGTATATGTCTTTGAAAAAATCAAGGAATACATAGTCAAATTTTTGAAATATTTAACCCACTCAAAAAAAATAAACATTACTGTTTCATAGCATGAAGCAGCCAAAATGATTCCTCAGCCTGCGCTTGTTTGTAAAATATTATTTGCTTAAAATTCTATGAAAATCTTTCGCTTATTTCAGCAAATGTAAGCTTCTCTTGCGTGCCGGTCATCATATCTTTCACCGTAAACAAGCCCGATGCCATCTCTTCCGAACCAATAATGATGACATAAGGTAATTTTCGGTCATTGGCATATTTCATCTGCTTCTGCATCTTTGGTGCACCCGGGTAAATATCACATTGTATGCCTGCTTTTCTTAGATCCCTGACCATCGTTACACCGGCTTGAAAACAAACTTCATCAAAACTGACAATGAGTAGGTTTAATGTAACTCCGAGGTTTTCGGGAAATAATTTTTTCTCCTCAAGCACATCATATATTCGCTCCGCCCCAAACGAAACCCCTACACCTGACATACCTTGCATACCAAATACTCCGGTAAGGTCATCGTACCTTCCTCCACCACCGATACTACCCATATTGGCATCGGCTGCCACTACTTCGATTATGCAGCCCGTGTAATAGCTCAGCCCTCTGGCAAGTGTAATATCGAACTGTAGTTTATTGGCAAGGCCGGATTCGCCTGCATACCGCAACACTTCCTTCAGTTCGCTACATCCTTTTTCGCCTACCTCACATCCGTCAAGCAAACGCTCAAGCAGGTTGAGGTCGGTAGTCGCAGAAATGGTTTTTATCGTCTCCGTCTGTGATGGTGTTATACCGGCACTTTCTAGTTCTTTAGTCACACCTTCCCAACCAACTTTGTCGAGTTTGTCGAGCGCGGTAGTCATTTTTATAAATTTGTCGGTAATACCTGCTTTCTCTGCTATCCCGTACAATATCTTACGGTTATTGATTCGTATAATCACCGGCAACTCTAGCTTGCAGAATACCAGGTCGTATATCTGTATCAACTCCGACTCGTACATCAAGTGGTCACTGCCTATGATATCCACATCACACTGATAAAACTCTTGATACCTGCCTCGTTGTGGTCTGTCAGCACGCCACACAGGCTGTATCTGGTAGCGTTTAAACGGAAATGAAAGATTGCTTTGATTCATCACTACATAACGTGCAAATGGTACCGTGAGATCGTAGCGTAGCCCTCTTTTCGAAATAGATGACACTAAGGCCTGCGAATTCTTTTCATTCAATGCCTTTTCATCAGCACCTTCCAAAAAATTTCCATTATTGAGTATCTTAAACAGTAGTCTGTCACCTTCTTCACCATATTTACCTGTAAGGGTTGAGAGGCTTTCCATGGCGGGTGTTTCGAGTGGGGCAAAACCGAACAGTCTGAATACTTCTTTTATTATATTAAATATGTATTCTCTCTTCAGAACCTGATCTGGCCCGAAATCTCTTGTACCTTTTGGCAACGAAGGTTTCATGTATTGAATATTTATAAAACGGCTGAAAATTGCTTTAAAAACCTGACATCATTCTCAAAAAACTGGCGTATATCGCCTATTCTGTGCAGCAGCATGGCCTGTCGTTCTATTCCCATCCCAAATGCAAATCCGCTATATTCTTCGGGGTCAATGCCACAATTGTTCAGTACTGCCGGGTCAACCATTCCACATCCAAGAACTTCGAGCCAACCTGTACCTTTAGTGATACGATAGTCGGTTTCGTCCTTAAGCCCCCAGTAAACATCCACTTCGGCACTTGGTTCTGTAAAGGGGAAATAAGACGGCCTCATACGGATTCTGGTATCGGGTCCGTACATTTCTCTTGCAAAATAAAGCAAAGTCTGCTTCATGTCAGCAAATGATACATTCTTGTCTATATACAATCCTTCTATCTGGTGAAACTGGCAGTGCGATCTGGCTGAGATGGTCTCATTGCGGTAAACCCTGCCCGGTGCAATGATGCGTATAGGTGGCTTGTGTGATGTCATTACCCGCGTTTGTACCGAAGAAGTGTGCGTGCGTAACAGTTGTTCTGTACTTCCTTGCAGGTAAAATGTGTCTTGCATATCGCGTGCCGGGTGGTCATCAGGTGTATTGAGTGCTGTAAAATTGTGCCAGTCGTCTTCTATCTCACGATCTTCAGCTATTACGAACCCTATCTTGGTAAATATATTGATGATGCGCTCCATAGCAAGTGAAATCGGATGCCGGGTACCTTGTATCAGTGGGAATCCGGGTGCTGTCACGTCGAGGTCATACTCTTCATCAGCATTACTTTCGAATGATTCCTGAACACTTTTGAACTTCTCTTCTGCACTTTCCTTCAGTGAATTAAGCAGTTGACCGAATTCTTTTTTACGGTCATTGGGCACATTCTTCATTTCGGCAAACAATGGCTTGATGACATTTTTACTGCCCAAAAACCTAATGCGGAATTGTTCAAGTTGTTCACTGTTGGCAGGTGCAGCAGCAGATATTTCGTTTTGCATTGAAGCAATCAGATCAAAAACTTCCATAATTTGTATGATAAATGAAGTGCAAAGGTAAAATTTTTAATTTTGTAATCGTTAATACGCCGACTCTTTCTTATTTGATACAAGCAATGCAATAATTTGTCATAAAACATCATTTTATCCTCATGCCAAAAGTAAACAAATACATTCTTCCAGAAAAATGGGTTACGTACATTCAGTTATTCTGGGGTGTTTGGTTTGTGTGTATGATGATTTTCACCAAATACGGCACTTCTATGAGTATCATCGGCTTTGCAGTGCTTGGATTTTATGCAGTAGTTACTCATTTCAGCTTGCCTGCCGGCGAATATTTTTCAAAATGCTTTTCTGTAAACAATCGGTCGCTTGGCTTTCTTGCACTCACTCTTGTATTTTGGATTACTGTCATCGGGTTTTTCAACTCAGATAATACACAATACTGGCTGTCAAGAGTACGCATCAGACTCCCGTTTCTCGCATTGCCGGTAGTATTTTACTGGATACCATGGAACAACAGACAAAAGCGCATCATTGTACTGACAGCCATGCTCATGATGTTTTTTTCTTCGACCTACGTGGCGGTTCGGTATTTACTTCATTATCAAGAGATGAACGAAATGCTGGGACGAGGTACGCCCATACCGGTGCCGATGTCTGACCATGTACGATACGCCCAGCTTCAGGCGTATATTATTTTATCCGGTGTTTACTGGCTGCTGAAAGACCGTTCTCTTCACAAAATGATAAAAATAATTGGTTGGTGTTCTATTGTCATGATGTTTTTCTACATCCATTTGTTGGCAGTACGGTCGGGTATTCTGGTAGTGTATTGCGGGTTGCTGGTTTTTCTTGTGTTAAATTTAAAGAAAATCAGCTTACCTGTATTGTTGGTTATAGTAGCTTCCTTTGTAGCCACTGGCTTTTTTTCCGTACAATACATACCAAGCCTGGCTCAAAAACTCAGTTATATGAAATGGGAATACAGACAACTGCAAGAAGGGAAAACCATCGAAAGCTCAGACAGTGGCAGGTGGAGTTCGTATGATATAGGACGAAAACTATACCGCAGTTCACCGGCATTCGGTATCGGCCCGGGCGATATGGATGACCTTGTGAAAAAGATGTACGCAAAGTACTACCCCACAGAAAAAAACGCCAAACAGCCGCACAATCAGTTTTTGCACACACTCACAGGAAGTGGCTATATCGGACTTGGTATTTTTCTGGCATTGTGGGTTGCCGTCCTATGGTTTGGGTTTCATTACCATAACAAGATACTGATAACTATGGTGTTTGCCACCTTTGCTGCTTTCATGGTCGAAAGTCCGCTAGAGACAGCACGAGGCACAGCCATCATTGCCTTCTGGCTATCTTTTTGGATGGCAGAAGGCATTCCTCCGGACAAATTATTCAGAATACAGAGCGCTTGAGCTTATTTTAGTGCGTTCAAGTCTGTCTTTACCTTTTCTATCACCTTGTTTTGTTCGGTAATCATACTGGCTGTTTTCTCCTGGTCTCCATTATTTTTTGAGATGGCAGTTTCGGCTTTGGTTATTTTGTCTTTATAGCCTTCAATATCCTTATGTAAGGACTCATTATCTCTTACCAGTTTTTTAAGATCAGATTCCAGACCTTTTAGTTTTTTTTGTTCGGCTTCGAGCAGTTGGTTGGTTTTGTACTTTTGTATGGCTATATCAAACTGCCTTACGAACTCATTGGCCGCCTTCATCTGATCGGCATTGTAGCTTGTGCTAAGAAAACGGTCGCCGTCTAAGAAAAAGATGATTGCCTCTGTTGTGGTTTTCCCTCTTTCTTCAAAGCGAGCGTATATATTAATGGTACTTAATCCGGGAATGTAATACACCTTTGCGGCATCTGTTACATATTCCTTCATTTTTTTATCCTTTTTGGTCTTACCATCATATTGCTTTACATAATCCTGCCAGATATCCTCGACTTTCGATGTTTTCAGGTCATTTACCGACAGACTGAGAGAATTTTTCATTCCCATTGACATAGGCCGCTCAGCTTCAGAATACTGTGCAGTGGCTGTAAAACTTAAACTAATAAATGTAAGTAAGGTTAAGATGATGTTTCTCATTTCTGTTTGTTTTATGAATAACTTATTTTCAAATTCAATGTTGCCTTCAGGTAATTATCCCAATTTATACAAATATAAAATGTTATACAGACTCAACAGCAAAAATCTTTAGTTTTTTAGAGCAATTCCGGATATTTACAGGTGTATATCCCAGGAATTCGCCATCTGCTTCGATCATTACTTCTTTATTGTTTAGACTGCGAATTTCTATGCGGTCACATTCAAACCCTGTTACATTCGGATGGTTCAAAAGTGAACCGTTGTAAAATTTGGGTGTCAAGAGTACGACTTCCCATTTTGGCATGCTATCTGCCATGGTAACCGCCAGTTTTCCTGAATCATAAACAGCATGTGGCACCAGCTGCATATTGCCACCTGAGTACCGACACTGACCGATGTTGATCGTATAGACTGTCTTGGTAAAGTCTTTGTCGTCAGCGCGGATTCTTACTTTTTCGGGCTTGTATTTCAAAAGATTTTTAAACACGTGCAACAGATATAGCTTACTTGCAAGACCTGTTTTCTTGTATATCTCAGTAGCTTTCAGCACAAAAGCATCATAAGCCAGACCTGCCACATTGATAAAATAACGGCTTTGCTGTTTATAGTTTTCGTCGTAATAATCTATAAGCCCTACATCTTGGATATGCTGTCGATCATCTTGCAAGCTTTTGACGAATTCAACAGCCCTGCGAGAAATCCGATGTTCTCTTACCCAGTCGTTTCCAGTACCACTGGAGAAAAGTGTCATGGCAGTTTCTGTACCAAATCCTTCATCCTGAGCCTGAAGGATACCATTGGCAACTTCATTTGCAGTGCCGTCTCCGCCCACGGCTATTATGCGCTTGCTTCCTTTGCAGGTCAATCGTTTGGCTATATCGATTGCATCACCGGTACCCTTGGTAAAATATTCCTGATAACCGATGTTAGAATTATCAAATTCTCTTTGGAGACTCGCCCATGCTTTCACAGATTGGCCGGCCCCACCCATCGGATTAATAATTATATCATATTTCATCAACAGTACAATTTAAACTATTGGTATTCATCGCTGAAAATACAAAGCTTGTCTAAATAATATTCAATCAAGTAAAATTATATTGTATTTTAGCCACCGAATTATACTCAAAACCAGAAAATGGATATACTCAACATCAGAAATGTAGTCAAATCCTACGAATCAAAAGTGGCTGTTGACGACGTCAGTCTGAATATACCACAAGGCATTATCTTTGGTATGCTCGGACCTAACGGGGCGGGTAAAACATCCCTTATACGCATCATTACTACCATCACCAGACCGGATAGTGGCAAAATCCTTTTTGACAATGACCCACTCATCGAAAAGCACACGGAACAAATGGGCTACATGCCTGAAGAACGTGGATTGTACAAAAAAATGAAGGTAGGTGAACAACTTCTTTACCTGGCTCGTCTTAAAGGACTCTCAAAACAAGAAGCCGAATCAACCATAGCCCATTGGTTTGACAAATTTGACATCAAAGATTGGTACAACAAAAAAGTGATGGATTTGTCAAAGGGAATGCAACAAAAAGTTCAGTTCATCGCTACGGTTATGCACCGCCCAAAACTCATCATACTTGACGAACCATTCTCTGGCCTCGACCCCATCAATGCCAAACTGATCGAGAATGAAATCATCAGGATGCGTGATGAAGGCACAAGCATCATTTTCTCAACACACAGAATGGAACAGGTAGAAGAAATATGCGACAAAATAGTACTCATCAATCAAGGAAAGAATGTACTTGAAGGAGATGTTAACGAAATCAAAAATACTTACAAGGAAAATTTGTACAACATCCGCTACGAAGGTAACATCAACGTCCATTTCGAACAATTTGGTGAAATAACACATAAAAACGATAACAGCATTACCATAAAATGCGATTCGTCACAAAAAGCAAATGATTTGCTCAAATGGATGATCCAAAACGGCGCACTTATCAATTCATTCAAGGAGATACTGCCTACCATCAATGATATATTTATCAGAAAAGTAGAAGGCAACATTTAAATAAAAAAACAATAAAGCAATGGACAAGCTTTGGTTAATTATACAAAGAGAATTTCTGACAAGAGTGAAATCAAAATCATTCCTGTTATCAACTTTTTTGACTCCGCTGGCATTTCTGGTATTTTTTGTTATAGCCGGATTTATCATGAGCTACAAGGAAGGTGAAGATAAAAAGGTAGTAGTTTCTGATCCGGCCAATCTGCTCGACAAGGTAATAAAAGATGAAAGCAATATTTATTACACCTTCTCGGATGAAAGCATCGACAATCTGAAAAAACAGGTCGAACAAGGCAATTACTCCGGCATTCTCGAAATACCCAAACCCGACAGTGCTGCTATCCGTCAGCTAAAGGTTTATTATTATTCTGAAAATCAGCTCGGCCTTGATGATCAGGCTGCCCTCGAAAACCAACTCGAAGACCGCATAGGTGAATATAAACTCAAAGCACAGGGCCTGGATAAATCTATTCTTGAAAACCTGAAAACAAATATAAGTATTGACCCTGAACCCATTAATGCCAGCCAAAAAAACGAAAGCTCGTCTGCTGCTGCCATTGGTGCCGCACTTGGTACTATCATGGGCATCATCATGTATATGTCGGTATTCATTTATGGTTCAATGGTGATGCGTAGTGTCATGGAAGAAAAAATGAGCCGCATAGTGGAAGTCATGATTTCGACCGTCAAACCATTCCAACTAATGATGGGCAAAATAATTGGTGTAGGTGCAGTAGGCCTGACACAATTTATACTTTGGATGATACTCATTCCCTTAATCAGTATGTTCGTAACCATGGTATTCGGCTTCGATCCCCAGCAGATGCAAAGCCAGGCTATGACCGGTGCTCAATCGGTTGACCCGGATGATCTTCAAATGATGGTATCAAAAATATTCATCGAAGTTAACAACATGAACTGGTGGCTCATCATCCCGAGTTTTATATTTTACTTTCTGTGCGGTTACATCTTGTATTCGTCTTTGTTTGCTGCTGTAGGTTCGGCTGTTGGAGACGATCTTGGAGAAAGCCAATCACTGACACTACCGATAACCATACCCGTACTGCTTGCATTTTATATCATGTTCGCAGCGGTAAGGGCACCACAGAGCAGTATGGCTGTATTTGGTTCTATATTTCCATTGTTTTCACCTATTGTAATGCCGAGCAGAATAGTATTCGACGTGCCCGCCTGGGAAATAGCCGTGTCTATGCTGCTGCTCCTGGTTACTACAATATTTATGGTGTGGCTGGCAGGTAGGATTTACCGCGTTGGTATCCTTATGTACGGAAAAAAAGCAAGCTTCAAAGAACTGAGGAAGTGGATGTTTTATAAAGATTAACAAGCATATTTTTCAGCTTCGTGAGTTGATTTCCTTCCAGGTTTTGTACAATGTCTCCTGTTCAGGTCTGTCTGCGGGCATTTCACGCAATGGTTCACAGGGTATGAGTTGCCCATAGCATTCTTCGGGTAATCTTTGATACAGCGCAGTGCCGGCAGATTTCCAGTCAATCATGTCGTCACTCACTTGCTTGATGATTTTCGCCGGGCTCCCTACTACGAGACTCCGGTCAGGGATGATCATTTCGGCAGGAACGAACGTCAATGCACCGATTATACATTCATTCCCTACCTGGGCATTGTCCATGATGACAGCATTCATACCTACGAGTGTATTACGCCCTATACTGGCACCGTGTACGATGGCACCATGACCTATGTGTGCCGCTTCGCACAGATATACCGTCACGCCCGGGAACATGTGGATGGTACAGTTTTCCTGCACATTGCACCCGTCTTCTATGACAATGCCACCCCAGTCACCGCGGATGGCTGCACCCGGACCAACATACACGTGCCTGCCGATGACAACATTGCCGGTGACACATGCTTGAGGATGGACAAAAGCCGTTTCGTGTACTACGGGTACAAATCCTTTGAAAGCATAAAACATAAGCAGGTGTTATTGTGAAATATCCGAATCTCCTTTCGTGTTCTTAAGCCCCCTGTATTTTTGCATAGCTTCTTTTATGCGTCCCATGCGGTTTTCGGGACTTGGGTGCGTACTTTGAAACTCAGGTACACGCTGTCCGCCCGACGATTGTTCGAGTATTTTCATTACTCCAAGCAAGCCTTCGGGTTCGTAGCCTGCCTCGAGCATGAATCTGACACCGAGGTCATCCGACTGCAGTTCTTGACCGCGACCGTATTTCATGTTTATCATATTGCCAATCATCTGAGCCATTTGAGCCGTGCTCTGGCTGCCGGTAGCTACCACTGCCGCTCCTGTTAAGCCATCTGTGAGTTGTTGGTCGGCGATGCGTTGTGCCGAATGCCTGGCTACCACATGACCGATCTCATGACCAAGTACACCTGCCAACTGATCTTCGGTCTCGAGCTGTGAAAACAAAGCGTAGGTAATAAAAATCTGGCCACCGGGCAAAGCAAAAGCATTGATAACATTGGGGTCGGCGAGCAAATGAAAATCGTACTGATAAGGTGTTTTCTTAGCAGCAGAATTTCTTACCACATTCTGCCCGACCTTCTTTACCAATTGTTGTGCACGCTCGTCCGGATAAAGACCTCCGAATTCCTGAGCCATTGCAGGTGCACTCTGCAAGCCCATTGCTATCTCCTGCTCAGGCGAAATGCCGATATGCTGTTTTTCTTTAGTAATAGGATTCACTTCAGTTTTTGAATAATACTGAAACAAGGTGAACAAAGCCATTATCAGCCCCAGAATAAGTGTTCCGCCTATTCTCGACCCGCCACCGGATGAATTCTGGAATATTGACATTTTACTTAATTGTTATTGTTTAATAATGTTATGACGATAAATTATTTCTTTTCGTCACCTCAAATATACATTTTATGAAGAATTTAATACTACACCAATACAGTAGAATTTTCAATATTTCATTAAAAAAATATCATTTGCCTTCGATTAACATGAATATTACTCCATTGACATACATATTATTGAATAAATACTAAAAAATTGAACCCGGATCATGTTATAAAATGATTGATTCGTTATATTTGTCAGTAATATTATTCCACCATTACCCAAAATTAAAAATTAATGAAAATAAATATCAGCAATAAGAATATGCCAACAGTGATGTTCATTGCATTTCTCAGTATGTTGTCCAATTCACTTTTTGCTCAGCAGGATGTGGTCGAAAATTATACAACTGTTGATACTATCGCCGTTTTCGATCCGGAAACAAACAAAGAAGTTGTAAGTTATGTAAAAACAGAACTGCAAGTACATTCACACCCGGACGAAATGCCGTTCATGAGTAATTGTATAAGCAAAGAATATGTGGATAAAGCGAAATGCTCGCAACAAAAACTTCAGGAATTCATCAGCAAATTTCTCGACTATCCTGAAGAGGCAAAAGCCAAAGGATTACAAGGAACAGTAGAAGTACAGTTTATCATCAATGAAGATGGCGCCATCCAATTTGTATCGGTAAAAAAATCTGACAATCCGGCATTGAATGAAGCCGCTACGAATGTCATCCAGAATATGAACAAATACTTCTCTGAAGATCCTTGGGTGCCCGGATTCCATCAGGGAAATCGCGTGGCGACTAAAATGTTGGTGCCTGTACAGTTTAAACTTTGATACATTTTCATTGATATACCTGAATGATATAGGCCCATTACCGGGCAATGAATTAATAAATATGCCGCTTAACTTTTGAAAACAAGCGGATTTCGTGCCATATTTGCACCTCAAACAATCAAAGAAATACAATATGTCAGACCATAAAATCATCTTTTCGATGTCTGGTGTAAGCAAGACTTACCCACCACAGAAGCAAGTACTTAAAAATATCTCGCTTTCGTTCTTCTACGGTGCAAAAATCGGTGTTCTCGGCCTCAACGGCAGCGGAAAATCTTCGCTCCTAAAAATCATTGCAGGTCTTGACCAGAATTACGAAGGCAAAATAGTATTTGACAAAACATTCAAAATCGGCTACCTCGCTCAAGAGCCCGAACTTGACAACTCCAAGACAGTCCGCCAAATAGTAGAAGAAGCCGTACAACCTGTGGTGGATATGCTCAAACGATATGAAGCAATAAATATGCGTCTTGCCGAACCCATCTCTGATGACGAAATGATGAAACTCATCGAAGAACAGGGCGAAGTAGGCGAACAACTCGAAACCATGAATGCGTGGGACCTCGACCACCGGCTCGAGACCGCCATGGATGCTCTGCGCTGCCCGGAAGGTGACGTAGAAGTTAATGTGTTATCAGGAGGCGAAAGAAGGAGAGTGGCTCTGTGTCGTCTGCTACTGAGCGACCCTGATATCCTATTGCTCGATGAGCCTACCAACCACCTCGATGCCGAAAGCGTCGAATGGCTGGAACAATACCTTAAGAATTTCCCGGGTACGGTAATTGCTGTCACACACGACCGTTATTTCCTAGACAACGTAGCAGGCTGGATCCTCGAACTCGACCGAGGTGAGGGCATACCATGGGAGGGCAACTACAGCTCGTGGCTCGAACAAAAGGCACGACGCCTTGAACAGGAAGAAAAGACGGAAAGCAAACGTAGAAAAACACTCGAACGCGAACTCGAATGGGTGCGTATGTCGCCCAAAGCCCGCCAGTCAAAAGGTAAGGCTCGTCTGAATGCTTATGACAAACTCGCCAATGAAGAACTAAAAGATAAGGAACAAAAACTCGAACTGTACATTCCACCCGGACCACGCCTTGGCGACAAGGTTATCGAGTTTGACAAACTAACCAAAGGATTCGGCAACCGGATTTTGATTGACAACTTGAGCTGTAGCATACCACGCAACGCCATCGTGGGTATCATTGGCCCTAACGGAATGGGAAAAACCACGCTATTCAGGATGATTATGGGTAGCGAAAAACCTGATTCAGGTAGCATTATCATAGGCGATACCGTAAAACCAAGCTATGTAGATCAGTCGCACGCCGACCTCGATCCTGAGAAATCAGTGTATGAAGTAATAAGCAGTGGTAACGACCTGCTGAATGTCAACGGCACACAGGTGAATGCACGGGCTTATATAAGCAAATTCAATTTCTCGGGTACCGACCAGCAGAAAAAAGTAGGTGTACTCTCGGGTGGTGAGCGTAACCGTGTACATCTCGCCATGACACTTAAAGATGGTGGCAACGTACTCCTGCTCGATGAGCCTACCAACGACATCGATGTCAACACACTACGTGCACTGGAAGACGCCCTGGAGGATTTTGCCGGTTGTGTCATGGTCATCAGTCACGACCGATGGTTTATAGACAGGCTGGCTACACATATACTGGCATTCGAAGACAATGGTGAGGTAGTATTTTTTGAAGGAAACTTCACGGAATACGAACTAGCAAAAAAAGCAAGACTCGGCGATATTACACCGCACAGACCACGCTTCAAACACCTGATCAACAATTGATTGTGGACTTTTTTATAAAATTACTGCCGGACGAATAATATTTGCACATCTTGAATCAAACTTTTGATTTGTGTGTAAAATGTGATGCCCTATTATGGCCACTTTACGAATATATAGTTCGCCATAGAAGGCCTGAATTACTTTTTGGTCTTTTGGGCAGGTAAAATATTCGTTGGACGATGAAATCGCCTTAACTTTGCGCCTTTGTAAACCGTTAAAAAAATCAGATTAAATGAATATCATCATACCAATGGCAGGGCGTGGTACCCGACTGAGACCACATACACTTACCATCCCAAAACCATTAATAAAAATAGCCGGCAAACCCATCGTACAACGTATTGTCGAAGACCTGGCATCATCATATCATGGCACCATTGATGAAGTAGCATTTGTTATAGGTGATTTTGGACGTGAAGTAGAAGAAGAGTTACTAAAGGTAGCAGAATCTGTCGGCGCTAAAGGAAAAATATTTTACCAACAAAAGGCACTCGGTACGGCACATGCTGTCTATTGTGCAGCAGAATCTCTCACCGGCAACTGTATGATAGCCTTTTCTGATACACTCTTCAAGGCCGATTTCAGTTTTGATGAAAACGAAGACGGCTACATCTGGTGTATGCGTGTGCCAGACCCTAAGGCCTACGGTGTGGTCAACCTGAATGATGCCGGCTACATAACCGAGTTTGTAGAAAAACCGGAGACTTTCGTGTCGGACCTGGCTGTAGTAGGTATTTATTATTTCAAGGACGGTGATGGTCTTAAAGCAGAAATAAAGCAGATTATTGATAATGATGTTAAAGATAAAGGCGAATATCAACTGACAACAGCCCTCGAAAATCTTAAAAACAGCGGACTTAAATTCAAACCGGGTACCATCGAAGAATGGCTCGACTGCGGCAATAAAGATTCACTCGTCAATGCTAACCAACGCATCCTCGAATTTAACAAAACAAAGGACCTTACGGATTCTACGTGTGTTATAGAAAATTCGGTCATCATCCAACCATGCTTCATTGGAAAAAACGCAAAAATTCACAACTCGGTAGTAGGGCCTTACGTAAGTATTGGTGAAGATTCTGTGCTAGAACATGTCGTTATCAGCAACAGCATCATACAAAACAAGTCAATTTTGCGTTATGGTGTAGTACAAGATTCGATGGTAGGTAGTTCGGCAGCGTATGAATCTACAGCTATGAACCTTAACATTGGCGATTATTCAACTTTAAAAAACTGAGATTGTTAAAATATTTTTTCACATATTGTAGCGTTATTTTCCTTTGCTTTCAATCCGTAGGGCAGACAGATCAGATAACCGAAAAGGAGTCGCAGCTTCAACAGAAGTTTATTGAAGCCAAGACCGAAGTGTTGATGACACGCTACGACCAGGCTGAAAAAAAATTCCTTGAAATCATCAAGGAAAATGAAACCATAGGCGCTGTTCATTTTGAGTTGGGCAAAGTGTATGAGGCAAAAGGTGACAACGAACGTGCAATTGGTTCGTATAACCGTGCCATTACACTTGAAAAAAACAATAAGTGGTATTACCTCCAAAAACTCTACCTTCTAAAAAAACTAAATGCCTATACAGAAGCTGCTACCGTGTGCGAACAGCTGACCAAGGTTGACCCCACTTCAGCTGATTATTATTATGATTGGGCCACTTATGCTTTATATGCCAATAATCCACAACTTGCTTTGACTGCCCTTGACAAGCTCGAGGAAAAACAAGGACCAAACCTGAACATTGCGGAGAAAAAAATTAGAATTTACCAAAACCTCAACCAAGCTGATAATATTAAATCAACTATCGAAAAACTCCTTGTTATAGCACCGTCGTGTGTGCCATGCCTTAAGCTGCAAGCAAGGTATTTTGCCGATGTCAACCAGCCCAAAGAAGCTACAGAAGTGTGGAAAAAGATACTCACACTAGATCCTGCCGACACTGAGGCTAAAATATCCATTGCCGCCGGGCTGAAATCTGCAGGAGACGACCTAGGCTTCCTTGAATCAATCAAGCCTTTGTTTGTAAATAACAATGTCAGCTACGATACAAAAATGAAAGAACTGGTGCCTTATATACAAAAACTGGCCAAAACAAAAGACCCAAAACTGGGTGAAGCACTTGTCACAGCTCTGAATATGCTGGAGCAAACCAATCCCGACAATGCAAAAACCTATGCAGCAATGGCGGATGTGGCACAAAATACCGGAAAATTCAAAGAAGCAGCTGAATTGTATAAAAAATGTCTCCAACTCGACAAAAACGTGTTTGATGTGTGGGAACAAAGATTGTACATACTCGATCAGATACGTGACTATCCGCAAATGCTGAAAACCTCCGAAGAACTGCTCGACCTGTACCCTGGTTTTGCACTTGCAGCATACTGGAACGGACTGGCATTAATGCGCAATGGCAAAGCGGATGATGCACTGTCCATTTTAAGTGAAGGGCTGATGAGCGCAAGAAATAATCCTGCCAACCAGTACAAACTCCAGATACTAAAAGCAATGGCATTCGCCCGAAAAAATGATATTGCCAAAAGTCAGGAAGCATTCAAGGCAGCACGTGAGCTGAATCCTGAGATAGACTGGGCATATTTTGCCGAAGCAAGAGTAATTGCCGATATACCTGAAAAATTGAAGGATGCCATAAAACTCTGTGATCAGGCAATAAAAATTAATCCGGACAACTTCGAGGCAATCGCCACAAAAGCTTATGTGCTCAGCAAAAACAACGAAACAGATAAAGCACGTGCGCTCTACGAAGAATCGCTTGCCAAAGGTGGAATAGATTATCCTGAAATACTGGAAGAATACGGTGACTTTCTCCACAGGCTGAACGACAACAATGCGGCACTCCGATATTGGAAGATTGCGATTGATAAAGGAACTCCATTGCCTGTACTCAGAAAAAAGATAGATGAAGTCAAACTATAATTTCATTGTGCGGACATTTGTGCTGGCCGTCATGATTTCATTACTGTCTGCTTGCGCCATTTTCAAGAAAAATGCTATCCCTGCTGAAGAAATAAAACCAGAGTCTCCCGAGAAAATTGAAACCTCTGCCTTGCTTAATCTGAAGGGAAATTTTGATGAGATGAATTCTTTTCAGGCTAAAACCAATGTGGAAGTTTTTTTTCAGGGCAACAATCAGGAAGTAAAATCACAGATAAGGTGGGTACGCGATAGTGTCATCTGGATGAATTTCAGTCTTTTTGGAATCGAAGGCGCCAGATTACTCATCAACCGCGATTCGTTTTTTCTGTTAGACCGGATCAACAAAAAATATATGGCTGAGCAGCTTAGTCAGCTGGCTACCAAACAAAACCTTCCTGTATCATTTGATAATTTACAAGCGATTTTACTGGGGTTCCCGGTACTTTTATCAGAAGAACGAATTATAGAAGATCCTAAACCTGAGTTCGTACATTTCATCCAACAAGATAGTACATGGCGCGGTGACTATTTTACAAGCAAAGACAAAAGAGAACTCACAAAAATGAATCTCCGTCAAAAGAAAAGCAAGAATTCTGTTACTACAGAATTATCAGAATATAAAAGAATACGCAGTTATGGTAAATTTGCCCACAATCGCGTCATCGAATTTTATTCAAAACAGACCGGCCAGGCCAAACTGAATATTATTTTCAAAGACATTACAATCAATATTCCGAAAGAAATCAAATTTTCAATACCTTCAAGTTATGAAAAAATGTAATCCTCATCTGTGCCTGTATGGTTTGATAGCAATGTTGATGATGTTTGTTACACATCTTTCTGCCCAGTCCAAAGCGCAACTGGAGTCAAGGCGTGAAGAATTGCTTAGAGAAATAGAACTTACCTCTCAGAAAATCGAAAAAGCACGTTCTGACAAATCTGACGCTGCTCAAAGAATTCAAACACTCGAAACCCAGATAGAAAAAAGAAACGAACTTGTCAATAATCTCTGCGAATCTATCGATCTGCTAAATAATCAGGCTATACAAACAAACTCGCAAGCTACCATATTACAGAAAGAACTCGACCAGCTCAAATACGATTACCGGCAGGTGATGCAGACCGCTTACAGGCGCCACCTCAACTACCATTACTACCTAATGTTGTTTTCGGCACGTTCTGTAAACGACTTTTTTAACTGGGTTTTGTACATCAAACAGTTTGACACATTCGTCACCGAAAAAGTAAAGTCCATCACCGGCAACCAACAGGCACTCATGGACAATATTTACAAAATTGAATCTTCAAAGGAACAAAAATTAAAACTGGTAAGCGAACAGGAACGCCAACAAAATAAAATGACTTCTGAAATTAACGAGAAGAACAGCTTGGTTCAACAGTTGTCCGAACAGGAATCAACACTCATAAGAAAGATCCGCGACAAAGAAAACGAAAAAGAACAAATAAACAGGAAAATAGAAAAAATTATTGCCGCAGAAATAAAAGCTGCTAAGGAAGCTGAACTGAAAAAAACAAAATCATCGCCCAAATCTGATAGCAAAAGGTCTGGCAAAACATCTGAAAAAACTGCAAATACTTCACCCAAATCTACACCTAAGGCTGACCCTCTTTCTGTAAATTTTGAAGGTAATAAAGGAAAACTGCCCTGGCCATTAAAAAAAGCAATTGTCATTGCAGGTTTTGGCAAGAAAGAACATCCAACTGTCAAAGGCATTTATACAAACAATAAAGGAATATATATAAAAACCGACCAGGCTGCCGAAGTAACATCTGTATTCGACGGAAAAGTAGTAGCCATACTAAGCTCTCCGGCATATAAGGAATGTGTTCTTGTCAAACACGGCGATTATTTCACGCTGTATGCCAACCTCAACGAAGTAAATGTTAAAAAGAACAGCTCCGTGTCGGCCGGGCAGGTATTAGGCAGAGTAGCTTTTGAAGATACATACAACAGCCCTGTTTTGTATTTCGAAATATGGAAAGGCGAGTCGCCCATGAATCCGGAACTTTGGTTAAAATCATTATAATAACTATTAACTATCAGATAATAACGTGTCAAAAGACTGGAATACCGGAAAACATCAGCAAAGTAATCTTAAAAAAGAGGACGAAAAAGCCGTACTCGTAGGTTTGGTTACACAACATCAGTCGGACGAAAAGGTACAGGAATACCTCGACGAGCTAGAGTTTCTGGCGCTGACTGCCGGTGCCGTCACCACCAAAAGATTCGTCCAAAAACTTGAAAGACCAGATACAAGATATTTCGTAGGGAAAGGAAAAATGGAAGAGATAGCCCGTTATGTTGATGAACACCAAATCGACCTGGTAATCTTTGATGATGACTTGTCGGGCAAACAACAACACCTCATCGAAGAAGTGTTGAAGATAAAAGTCGTTGATAGAAGTACACTCATCCTGGATATTTTTGCTTCACGCGCTCAGACAGCTCAGGCAAAAACCCAGGTCGAGCTTGCACAACTCCAATATCTGCTGCCCCGCTTGCGTGGTATGTGGACCCACCTCGAACGTCAGCGTGGTGGTATCGGTATGCGGGGGCCAGGTGAAAAGGAGATAGAAACAGACCGCCGAATAGTACGCGACATCATCTCAGGCCTGAAAAAAGATCTCGAAAAAATAGAAAGACAGGCACACACACAACGCAAGACCCGTGGCGAAATGATAAGAGTAGCACTCGTAGGTTATACCAACGTAGGAAAATCAACGCTGATGAACCTGTTGAGCAAATCGGAAGTATTCGCAGAAAACAAACTGTTTGCCACACTTGATACCACAGTGAGGAAGGTAGTGTTCGGCACTATGCCTTTTTTATTATCAGATACAGTCGGGTTTATACGCAAACTGCCCCATCACCTCGTAGAGAGCTTCAAGTCAACACTCGACGAAGTCAGAGAAAGTGATATACTGCTACATTTGGTAGATTTTTCACATCCACAATACGAAGACCACATAGCCACAGTCAACCAAACATTGCAAGACATTGATTGTCGCGATAAGCCTACTTTGCTTGTTTTTAATAAAATAGATGCCTACCGCGAACGCAACTTTGACGAAATGCTGGATGCAGAAACCAAAGCAAACATCGAACAAGAACTAACTGAAAATCTCCGCAACAAATACGATTCGGATGCAATCCTGATATCTGCTATTACTGGAGAAAACATACCGACACTCAAAGACAAGATAGCAGAAATGGTCGAAAAACAATATATGATACGTTACCCATACAAAACCAATAACTGGTAATCATGAAAAGCATTGAAGAAAAATACGCCAGACTACTCACTTCTTATTGCCTTGAGCTGAAGGAAGGCGACAAATTTTATCTTAAGTCAACCACACTCGCAGAGCCACTCGTAAGAGAAGTGTACAAATGTGCCATCGAAGCCGGTGCAATAGTAGAAGTGGATCTTGATTTTGCCGAAAAAAACAATATTTTCCTCCATACGGCCAAAGAACACCAGCTCAGGTACGTGTCGCCCTTGTACTATAATGCAATGGACAAATTTGATGCTTATCTGCTGATACGAGCACCGTTTAACCTCAAAGAAGATGCCAGTGTACCAGCCGAAGCTACAAAAATAAGATCGGAAGCACTTGCAGCAGCCAATAGAAGGTATTTCACCCGCATAGCCGACCGCTCACTCAAACGAAGCCTTTGTCAATATCCGACTCAGGCATCGGCCCAGGAAGCGGGCATGTCTCTTACCGAATACAGCGATTTTGTTTACCGTGCCTGCAAACTACATCTCGACAGTCCGGAAGAAGGCTGGCTGAAAGTAAGAGCAGAGCAGCAGCGTATGGTAGATCATCTCAACAAATGCCAACGTGTACACTACAAAGGCCCGGACACAGACATCCGCTTCTCAACCAAAGGCCGTACCTGGATTAACTCCGACGGAAGAAGTAACATGCCAAGCGGTGAAGTCTTCACTTCTCCTGTTGAAAATTCAGTTGAAGGAACAATCCGATTTAGCTTTCCGGCTATACATGGCGGTCATGAGGTAGAGCAAGCTACACTTTGGGTTAAAAAAGGCATTATATATAAATGGGAAGCATCAAAAGGAAAAGATTATCTTGACAAAATATTTAACATACCCGGTACCACACGTTTTGGCGAAGCAGCCATCGGTACCAATTATGAGATACAGAAGATAACAAAAAATATCCTCTTCGATGAAAAAATAGGTGGCTCCATACACATGGCCATTGGCCAATCGTACTTGCAATGTGGTGGCAAAAATGAAAGTTCTGTACACTGGGACATGATTTCAGACATGAAACAAGGCGGCGAAATATGGGCTGATGACGAACTTATTTACAAGGATGGTCAATTCCTGATCTGAAGCTGACCAATAATTCTTTAACTCTGTAAGTCGTCGTATCACCATCATTTACGACCTGGCAGACACAACCGTATTGTTTATTCTTACATTCATTAGCAAGAGTATGCCCACCACAAAAAACATCCCTAGAGCAAGCACACTGTTACGCATGCCGCCTGTCAGATTCTCAATAAAGCCGAATGAAAATGTACCTGCCACAATGGCGAGTTTTTCAAGTACATCATAAAAGCTGAAATAACTCGTGGTGTCATGTAGGTCATCGGGTAGCAGCTTGGAGTAAGTAGATCGTGATAAAGCCTGAATGCCACCCATCACCATGCCTACCGCTATGGATATAAGATAAAACTGCCATTTTTCATAAACCAGATATGCACCACCACATATCGAGATCCAGATGACGAGCATGGTTATCAGACTGAATTTGTTCCCTCTGAGTTTTGACAAATGAGCAAACAGATAAGCACCACCAATGGCTACCAACTGTAATATGATGATCAGAGCAATTAGTTCGGAAGCCGGAAACTTAAGTTCGACATCTGCAAAGGTAGATGCCATATAAATAACCGTCTGTACACCTGCACTGTAACAGAAAAAAGCAAGTAGAAACAATCTTGTGTTGCGCATTGTTTTCAATTCAGCCCACACTCTTTTGATCTCCCCAAATCCTCTTGTAAGCAAGCCTGCGTTCAATTGGGTCTTTCTGTCTTTTGGCAAATATTTGAACGTTATCTGCGAAAACCCGATCCACCACATACCAACCATTACAAATGCAATTCGTGCAGGCAACCCGGCCGTAGTGATACCAAACATCTCCGGCTTGAGGATGATGGTCAGATTAATGAGCAACAATATAACGCTGCCTACATAACCATAGGCAAAACCCCTCGCACTTACGCGATCGTACTGGTCCTCAGTTGCAATCTCAGGCAGGTAAGAATTATAAAAAACGAGCCCGCCCGAAAAGCCGATGGTAGCAAGGATGAAAGCCCCGGCACCCAGATACAGCTGATTCATTCCCTTAAAGTAAAATAAGGCTATACATGCTGTAGCGCCTAAGGTGGTGAATGTTCGGAGAAAAAGCTTTTTCCGTCCACTCGAATCAGCTATGCCCGACAAAGCCGGCGAACAAAGAGCAATGATGATGTATGCAAGCGAAATAGAATAAGCGTACATCGAACTATTGGTAATACTCAAACCTCCAACTTGAATCACCGGATCGGTAACTGCCAGAAAATACTTAGGAAAAATAGCCGTAGTTATAACCAGCGCATAGGCCGAGTTTGCCCAATCGAATATTGCCCAAGCATTGATTACCTTCTGATTATTGAGTTCTCTTCTGTCTGTCAAAATGATTTTTCTTTAGCAGCAAGGTAAGCACAATTATTATTTTGTTGCGATTTCTTGAGAAATTATTGATAAAATTTCTTCTAAGCAATTTTTAATATTTACCAATAATTTGAATTAATATTTATAAAAGCATTACCCTCAATCCGAATACTATATATCATCATGAAATTTGGATCAATTCCTTACCAAATATACCTGTTTTACGCAGCTTATCAATATATTAAATAAAACAATAACAACTAAGCGCTTAGTTATCAGTTAGTTGTTTTTGATACACTTAATTTTATGCAAATCTTGTTTTTACAATATTTTATTTCGATACATTGAGAGTAATACAACGCAAATAATCAAAATACCTTATTAGAAATGTATTAAATTATTTTAGCAATACTGAATGTAGTGAATTTTGGCGATAGTTTTGCATTACGACAAATTATATATTTCAAAATATCACACATGAGAAGAACCTCCTACATATCCATTTCAGCTAAAATAGCCCCAGAATGTAAGCTTGGCTTGTTAAAATCTAAGACAAATTACATCAACGGCAACCTGGTCGGTAAATGACCAAAACCACACTTGTGAAATGTGTGTATGGTTACTTCTTTATACGAGTGATTTTTTAAAACAAAAAGCAGCAAATACTTAATATTCAATAACAAACAAACCATTATTTTCTAATTCATTAAAAACAAACACCGCAGATGAAAGCTATTAAAACACTTACGTTAATGTTCTTCATGGTTGTGAGCTTAGCACTTAAAGCTCAGACGCCTACAGATGCATTTACAATGGAAAAAGGCCAATTGTGCCCGGTACTGGCCTATCAGTATGATACCTGGGAAAAATACTGGGAAGGCAGTCTGTTCAGAATCAACAAGAATCTGGGTACTGTCACATCACATACTATAATGCCGATGTTTGCGTTAGGGCTCAATAACCGCTTTACAGTTATTGCTTCGTTTCCGTGGATGCAAAAAGCTACCTCAGCAGGTACGCTCAACAAGGAAAAAGGTTGGCAAGATTTGTCACTTTGGTTAAAAGCGCTTGTTTTTAAACAAAATCTGGGCGAAAAAAACTCTGTTGACGCATTTGCATCGGTAGGTTATACTGCACCGCTTGGTGGCTATTATGCCGATTATCTGCCACTGGCTTTGGGTTCTGGTTCTAACCAGCTCAACACACGCCTTATTCTTACCTGGAGACACAGCTCAGGCATTTTTGCCAGCGTAATGGGTGGTTATGACTTCAGAAGCAATATTGATATTGACCGAACCAACTACTACATTGACCAACATTATCTGACAAACGAACTTTACATGCCAAATGTAATCTCTGCCAGTATAACAGCAGGGTATTTTAAAAACCTATCAAGGGTAGAATTGAAATACAACATCATGGATACTGATGGAGGTCAGGACATCAGACGCAATGACCAACCTTACCCTTCCAACAACATGGATAATGGTCGGGTAGAGCTTTTTGTACAACAGAGAATGCCATTCTACGATCCGCTTGGTGTTATTGCAAGTGTTGCTTATACTACTTCAGGACGCAACGTACCTCAGGCTCTTTCATACGGAGTTGGTCTGCAGATGCTTATCCAATTATGGAAATAATAACCAATTAGCTAATACCAAAAATAATAATAAAATGAAAAATATTAAATTCCTTATCGTCGCATTCGCCTTAATAGCTGTAGTGTATGCATGTAAAAAAGATGTACAGGCAGAACCGGATATTCAAGCATTCACTTATGACAATGTTGATGAAAATGCAGGCAACTGGAAACCGATTTATATTGCCGATAAAGAAAGTATCGTAGTCGATGCTCCAAAAGATGTAAATTCGCCTGAGTATCAAAAAGAACTGGCTGACTTAAAAGCAGCAACAGCTTCACTAACATCTGCTCAAAAAGCAGCCGTCGAATATTGGGGCGCTAACTCTATCGTTAGATGGAATCAGATAGCCCAAGAGTTGGCAGCGAAATACAACCTTCCTGCTGCAGAAAATGCAGAAGGTGTATATCCGGTACCAAATGCATCTAACCCAACCAATTATCCACTGTTCCCATTTGCAAATCCACCTTATGCAAGCCGCGCATTTGCATACTGGACCACTGCACAGTTTGATGCTATGATCATCGCATGGAAGAAGAAATACGAATTCAAAAGACCGGCACCTTTCGTAACAGATCCATCCATCGTTACGAGCCTGCCTAAGCAAAGCATCCCTTCTTACCCATCCGAAGATGCAGTAGTAGCTCAGATTGCTCAGGACATCCTGACATTTATGTTCCCGGGTGAAGCAGATTTTCTTGCCAAAAAAGCCGCTGAGCACAAGCAAAGCCGTATATGGGCAGGTATGAATGTGCAAAGTGATATTGCCGCCGGCGAACAAATTGCCAAACAAGTAAGCGCATCATACATCCAGAGAGCAAAGACCGACCAAATGAAAATTGCTGGAAGTTCTCCTTCCAAAACCGACTCACTTCGCAACAGCGCCATCCAAAGACTAGGTGCTGCATGGGTAAGCCTTGAGATACCAGCAAGACCAGGTATGCTTCCACTCTACGGTAAAGTAAAGCCTTGGTGCATACCAAGTGTAGAAGCGGTACGCCCGGCACCACCTCCCAAAGTAGGCTCACCTCAATTCAACAAAGACAGAGAAGAAATCATCAATTATATCAACCACCCTACTGCAGAAACACGCCGAATAGCCAACTACTGGTCTGACGGACCAAGCTCTTCAACGCCTCCGGGGCACTGGAATGACATTGCCGCTCAATTGATCGTTAAAAACAAACTTAACCCAATCCGAACAGCCAGAGTGTTTGCTTATATGAATACTGCTGTTGCTGATGCCGGTATAAGCTGCTGGGATGCAAAGTATTATTACTTCACCGAACGTCCTTCGACTTCAGTAGTTAATCTGAAAACATGGATAGGTGTACCTAACTTCCCAAGTTACACTTCAGGCCACTCTACTTTCTCGGCTGCGGGCGCTACTGTTCTTGGGCATTTCTTCCCTTCAGAAGCTGCCAGAATGAACGAAATTGCTACTGAAGCCTCCAACAGCCGTATTTACGGTGGTATCCACTTCAGACACGACTGTGAAGCCGGACTTGCTTCTGGTAAAGAAATCGGAAACTATTCGGTACAGCTTGCACAACAAGACGGCGGTGAATAATCACATCAATTGCTAATCTCTTTTTAAACTATAGAGGCTGTCATCACTGGCAGCCTTTTTTTTATTTCCCCTCAACGGGGAATATGCCATAATGCATAATGAACTTTAAACCTAGACAACGCAGGTTTACTGCTCTTGTTCAAGTTCGAAGTTAATCTGTCTTGCCTCCAGATCGGTGTCCATGACTTTTACTTTCAGCCTGTCACCCATTTTAAATATTCGACCGGTTCGCTTACCTGTTGCCTTCAATCTTGATGGCTCTACATCAAATGATTCGTAGAGGCTGTCAAACGGCAACATGCCTTCACATTTGCTATCTGTAAGTTCGATAAATAATCCTCGCTCTATGATACCTGCTACTATTCCTTCAAATGTCTGACCAACTTTATCTTCTAGGAACATCACCTGAAAGTATTTGACCGACTGGCGTTCAGAATCCATGGCATGACGCTCCATAGAAGATATGTGCTTGCATTGTGCTTCCAATACTTCCTTGTCTTCGCGATAGATCCCTGTCAGGTTTTTTTCAAGAATACGATGTGACAATACATCAGAATATCGCCTTATCGGTGAAGTGAAATGTGTGTAAAAGTCAAAAGCAAGACCATAATGCCCGATATTGACAGTAGTATATTCGGCCTTGGCCATAGTGCGAATGGCTAATGGCTCCAGCAGCTTAAGTGCATCATCAGTAGCTGAAGCTTTAGCAAGCCGGTTAAACGAATCCTTGATCTTGTCGGGTGTGCTGGCATTAAAATCGAAACCGAGCTCTTTGGCGAACAACGACAGTTGTTCAAGCTTTTCTAAGGAAGGCAGATCGTGTACACGATAAACGAAAGGTATCTCCTGCCCTTTTGCCTTATTGTGTATGAATGTAGCTACTTCACGGTTAGCGAGCAGCATGAAATCTTCTATCAATAAGTTGGCCTCGTGCCGTTCCTTGATAAAAACCGAAACCGGGTGCCCTGCTTCATCAAATTTAAACCTCACTTCATCCGATTCGAAGTTGATAGAACCTTTCTTGTAACGTTCCCTTCTGAGTGATATGGCTACTTCATTCATGGCTAAAATCTCCTGTGCCAACTCACCTTCCTTACTGTCAAGTATCTGCTGTGCCTGTTCGTATGAAAATCTCTTATCGGAGTGTATAAGGGTACGACCAAACCAACGGTCAATGATTTTGTTCTTTTTGTCAAATGTAAATACTGCAGAGTAGGTTCGTTTATCTTCATTCGGTCTGAGCGAGCACAGTTCGTTGGATATGGTTTCAGGCAACATGGGACAACTCCTGTCAGCCAGATAAACACTCGTTGATCTGAAGTAAGCCTCCTTGTCGAGTGCACTGCCCGGTGTTACATAATAAGAGACATCGGCTATGTGTACACCTATCTCTACATTGCCATCATCGAGTATTCTGTACGAAAGCGCATCGTCAAAGTCTTTGGCATCCTCAGGATCAATGGTGAAAGTAAGAACATTTCGGAAGTCGCGCCTGGTACTCATATCTTCATTTGTAAGCTTTTCGCTTAGTCTGCTCGCTTCTTCCTTTACTTCCTCCGGAAAATCAATATTGAACCCATTATTAATCAGGATCGAATTCATGGCAAGGTTTATACCACCCTCTTTTCCAAGATTCTGGGTTATTCTCGCCAATGCTGACTGAAAACCCTTAGCAGGCCATTTATAGATTTCTATTACAACCTTATCTTTATGACCTGCTGATTTGAGTGACTCAGCATCTATTTCGATATCAAAAGGCAACACTATTTGCTCAGGTCGTGCTATAGCTTTATGGGCTCTTACGAGCAATGTGCAAATAAACCGTGTTGTGTTGCGTTCTAGTATTTTTACTATTTCTCCTTCTGCTCTGTTGCGCCTGCCACCTTTAAATAACCTTACCTGTACCTTGTCGCGATCTAGCGCTGTTTGTATATATTTAGGCTGGACATAGATATCTTCGCCAAATGAGTCGCAGATTATATATGCTGCACCGGAGCGTGTCATGTCCACTATTCCTTCATAATACTCAGCTTTTCGTTCTGTTGTGTTTTGTGAGCTATTTTTTCCTACAGATTTCTTTGTCGGTGATTTTAGTTTTTCAATAGCCTTTTCGAGTGCATACTTTATTGAATCACTATTATTATCTACTTTCAGAATTTTCTTTATCAATCCTGGTGAAAATTTCTTTCCTGGATTTTTGGCCAAGAGATCAGTTATCGCCTTTTGAAGAGTATGAGAACTTAGTTTTTCACCAGGAGTATTTCTTTTATTTTGCATTAAATGCTTAATTTATTTGATTGTTGAATAGTGCCGTTGTCTAATATTTCAAAAAATAATTGCTTGCTCTCAGCGGCAGAGAGTTCATGTGTCTTTGCATTTTCTACACCTTCTATAACGGTGACAAAACCTTCTTCGTCAAATTTTGCTATAGATTTTATTATTTTCTCTTCAGAATATATGGTGCTTGCCAGTGTTGTCTGGTCTATCAAACCGCCGTTAAGTGTATAGGTCGCTACAAGATAATCGTACTTGAGCAGACCGGCCCGCCAATATATGAGGGCTACGAAAGTTTCTCCGCCTGGCAATCTGAACACCGGAACATACTCTGCCAGATCTTCATCTTCTCCCGTCCTTTGCAAATAGGCAGATACCAGAATATTGGGAAGAGGTTCATTGACAGAATTAACATCATGAAATGATTCGGAATCAATCTGTACAGGTAGCTCAATAATCGGGAATCTCTCTAAAAATGCACTAAAATCAAGTTGTTCTGTAAGCTCCATTTGTTTTTTTCTCTAATATTTTTTATTTTAGAATAATTCTAAATAGCTGAAAATGTTAAGAAATACGGCGCAATATGTGTTTATTAAAGCCGTAACCAATAAATTTGCAGCTCCAAAATTAATTCTAAATTATGAATTGGTTTCAATCATTTTTGGTTTCTTCAATCGGACAGAAGATAATCATGAGCCTCACAGGCATTTTCCTGATGTTGTTTTTAGTGGTACATCTTGTTGGTAATTTGCAACTACTGCACGATGACGGCGGTCAGGCATTTAACCTATACACGTATTTCATGACGCACAATCCGCTCATCAAAACAATATCGTACTTGTTATACATAACTGTACTCATTCATGCCATTCAGGGAATACTCATTACCCGAAAAAATCAGGCATCAGCCGGCGGAATGAACAGATATGTTAAAAAATCAACCTTTACTACCACGCTTGCTAACAGATACATGGCATTCTGGGGCATACTTATCTTTATCTTCCTGGTCATCCACCTGAAAGATTTTTGGTATGTGATGAAATTCACCTCTGACCTCGAAATGGTCACTTATCCTGGTGAAACACACGAGGTAAAAAACCTCTACCAGCGCGTAGCAGTTGAGTTTAAAGAACTCTGGGTGGTAATATTGTATGTGGCCTGCATGGTTGCGCTTGCCTTCCACCTGGCTCATGGTTTTTGGTCAGCATTCCAAACAGTAGGTGCAAGCCACCCAAAATATCTTAGACTGCTGAAGACAACAGGAAAAATATTTGCCTTCCTGATTCCGCTCGGTTTTGCACTTATTCCTGTTTTGTTTTATTTGTTTAAATGATCCGGTACGGTAGATAAAATAAATTTTTATGAAACTAGATTCGAAAATTCCTGAAGGCCACATGGGCCAAAAATGGGAAAATTATAAAGAACATGCAAGGCTTGTCAATCCTGCCAATAAAAGAAAACTCGATATCATCGTCATTGGTACCGGACTTGCCGGAGCATCCGCTGCTGCCACATTAGCCGAGCTCGGCTACAAAGTAAAAGCATTCTGTTTTCAGGATAGCCCACGTAGGGCACACTCTATTGCCGCACAAGGCGGTATTAACTCGGCCAAGAATTATAAAAATGATGGTGACTCAGTTTATCGGCTGTTCTATGATACTGTAAAAGGTGGAGACTTCCGTTCTCGTGAAGCCAATGTTCACCGTCTGGCTGAAGTGAGTCTTAACATCATCGACCAATGTACTGCACAGGGTGTTCCGTTTGCTAGAGAATATGGCGGATTGCTCGACAACCGTTCCTTTGGTGGCGCTCAGGTGTCACGAACATTCTATGCCAGAGGCCAGACCGGCCAGCAATTATTACTTGGTGCTTACCAGGCACTTGAACGCCAGATAGGTCTGGGCAATGTAAAAATGTATAACCGTCACGAAATGCTTGATATCGTTACTATAGACGGCAAAGCACGTGGCATCATTGCCAAAGACTTGATCTCCGGAAAACTCGAAAGACACTTCGGCCATGCTGTTTTGCTGTGTTCAGGCGGTTATGGCAATGTTTTCTTCTTATCTACTAATGCTATGGGCTCTAATGTTACAGCTGCATGGCGTGCATACAAGCGAGGTGCCTACTTCGGCAATCCTTGCTACACTCAGATACACCCTACCTGCATACCGGTAAGTGGCGAGTATCAGTCAAAACTTACACTCATGAGCGAATCACTCCGCAATGATGGTCGGGTGTGGGTTCCTAAGAAAAAAGAAGACTGCGGCAAACACCCGAATGAGATAAAAGAAGAAGACAGAGATTACTACCTTGAAAGAAAATATCCGTCATTCGGCAACCTGTGTCCGAGAGATATTGCCTCCAGAGCAGCTAAGGAAGTATGTGATGAAGGTCGTGGTGTAAGTGCATCCGGCCGTGCTGTATATCTCGATTTTGCAGATGCCATCAACCGACTTGGCCTTGATGTAGTAAAAGCACGTTATGGCGAGCTATTCCCAATGTACCAGAACATTACTGGTCATGATCCGCTCAAGCAACCAATGATGATTTATCCTGCTGTACACTATACAATGGGCGGACTTTGGGTTGACTACGAACTTATGACCTCTGTTCCCGGATTATATGCACTGGGTGAAGCAAATTTCTCTGACCACGGAGCTAACAGACTTGGCGCATCAGCTCTTATGCAAGGTCTGGCAGACGGCTATTTTGTCATCCCTTATACCATTGGAAATTATCTAGCCGGAGAAATCTTCACCAAAGCCATACCGACCGACCATCCGGCTTTTGAAGAGGCTGAAAAACAGGTACGAGATAGACTGAACAAACTGATGAATGCCAAAGGCGATACACCTGTTGATGAGTATCATAAACGCCTTGGAAAAATAATGTGGGAAAAATGCGGTATGGCCAGGCACGCCGAAGGTTTGAAAGAAGCACGTAAGGAAATCCAGGAACTGAGGGCAGAATACTGGAAGAATGTTCGCGTACCGGGTGACATCAACGAATTTAATCCGGAGCTTGATAAAGCCATGCGTGTAGCCGACTTTATGGAACTCGGCGAATTAATGGTCATGGATGCCCTTAACAGAAACGAATCATGCGGTGGGCACTTCCGGGTCGAATATCAAGACAACGGTGAAGCTAAACGTAATGATGAAGAATATTCATACGTAGCAGCATGGGAATTTAAAGGAGATAATACTGAACCTGAACTTCACAAAGAAACGCTTAACTTTGAAGAAGTACAACTTGCAGTAAGAAGTTATAAGTAAATTGTAAAAATTTCTTTAGAAAACATAAAGACTCAATAAGATGAAAATAAATCTGAAAGTCTGGAGACAAAAAAACGAGAATACAGCCGGTAAAATGGTTGACTACTCTGTCAACGAAGTCTCACCGGATATGTCCATTCTCGAAATGGTGGACGTACTCAATGATGATCTGATTAGAAAAGGTGACGACCCAATAGCATTTGACCACGATTGTCGTGAAGGAATATGCGGTATGTGCTCAATGGTAGTTGATGGGCGCCCTCACGGACCACAACACGGAGCAACTACCTGCCAGCTCTATATGCGCAATTATAAAGATGGCGATACCATTTATCTGGAACCATTCAGGGCACACGCCTTTCCTGTAGTTAAAGACCTGGTGGTTAACCGTGGTGCATTCGACCGCATCATTGCAGCAGGTGGATTTATAAGTGTGAGCACAGGTCAGGCGCAGGACGCCAACAACCTTACTGTAGAGAAGGCAGTGGCAGAAAGGGCTATGGATGTAGCAGCTTGTATCGGCTGTGGTGCCTGTGTAGCCGCCTGCCCCAATGGATCAGCCATGTTGTTTGTGTCTGCCAAGGTCTCTCACCTCAATCAACTGCCACAAGGCAAACCCGAAGCAAGCAGAAGAGCCATCAATATGGTCAAACAAATGGATGCAGAAGGCTTTGGAAGATGTTCTAACGTTGGAGCCTGCGAAGCTGAATGCCCGAAGGAGATATCTATAACTAATATAGCAAGACTTAACCGCGAATACCTCAAGGCCGTCTTTACTAGCACCGAAGAATAATCCAAGCTATATAGTCAACCCAAATAGCTACAGGAACCTGAATATTTCTGTAGCTATTTATTTTTTCGGATTATACATCGGCTGTTATCTCATGAAGGCGCTTGTTCAAAGCACGGTCAATGTACTATAATTAGCCTGCTGCTGCTAACATTCCCACAATATATTTTTAGAAAATAAACTGAATCACTTAGCCCGGACAAATTAAGCTCTGCGTTGAAATCATTGATATTTTTTGACAAAACAAGCCGACCCTGTAGCGTACATAACTGGAGCCTGTCTATTTTCTGATTGCATTTACTTTCAATGGTAAGATGTGAAGTAGAAGGGTTTGGAAAACATGCAAACGCCAAATCATAGTTCAGATTCTGTACAAGGCTTGTTGTCGGGTCGTATTCAAATGCTCCAACGTCAAAACTCGCTCCTTTGGGTCTTATATTACCGTCATAATCCTCCAATGGCGCAAAATCAGATATACCGGCATCAACAGCAGAGGCGCTGCCCTTAAGATGCAGGTCAAAGTTACTTGGATTTGCCACATCGTCTGCATTCACAAAAAACGAAGAATAATTACCTACCGCCCCGATTACTATGTTATTGCTTGCCGCTCCCATTGTTGCAGACACTATGATGACTGAAGCGGCAACCAGGTTATTATTAACAGTATTATTTATGCTACCTGGCCCTCCATTCTTTTTATCGATGCGTATCCAGGCAGGCCCTACAGAAGTAGGATTATTATCATAAGGGTCAAACGGTGTATATACGTATGGATCAATAACGGTATTATTGATTATTTTACAATCAATAGCGCCGTACATCGATATGCCGTGCCAGTGATCGCAAATGACGATGTTGTTCTCTATGGTCCAGTTCAGAAATGGTCCGTCAAAACAACCAATGCCTTGAACTGCACCACGAAAAGGCCTTGATGTATCGCTTGCACACAAGAACAAATTGGCCCTGATGATATTGTCTCTCAAAGTGTCTTGCCCTGCACCATTAGCATTGGTAAACGACTGGAACAGGTCGTCGTGGTTTTCATCTTTGGTCATCACCTTCATCAGGTCCATGATCCTGTTGTGCTCAAATATGATATGACTGCCCAATACTCTGCTGCCATCATTCGTAAAATACTGTACCGTATTATTCCTCACTATGGTATGTGACGAACCTACCGCCAAACCAAATGCTGTGTTGAGTATCAAATTATTCTCTATCAATATATTAGCATTGAGTCTTGGTCGTGTAAAGATACCACTGTTGCATCTGTTGCGCCAGTCGTCTCGGGTCCACCCTGCTGTATTCAGGTCGGATGTGATGGTACACCCACTGATGGTAATATCAGTAGCATAAGGATAGACCTCAAGCAGATAATACGACGGCGTAGCATTATTGCCGGTGGCCTGTGACTGTATTGTAAGTCCACTTAATTTCCAGAATTTTGCCGGAGAGTTAGCTGTACTTGATATTCGTACCCGACTGATTATGGGTGAATGGCCAGCTTCAGGCATTATGACGACAAAGCCGGTATTTACACCTTTTATCACCGCATAACCATGATTACCGGTTCTGAGAAAAATGGTATCTCCTGCTTCAAATTTCTTATTGGCTGTAAAAATATCGCTCAGGCCGCCCCAAGGAGATGTACCTGCTCCGCTATTGGACATACTGCCACTCACCGGGTCTGAATAATAATTGGTAGCTGTCATTCGCAGTGCGAAAAGTAAGAATACGCCAACCAGTACGCTGAGCTTCATGTTTGAGATAAGTTTGCTGTAAATTTATCTCTTATCGAGAAGAATTACTTGTATTATTCTCCAATTATTTTCATCTAATACCAAGATTTAACCCAGATAACCCATTAGGCATTTAAACGAAAATGTTTAACACAATAAATCCCTGAAAAAACGATAAAAGTATAGTGAACTATTTTTTTTGAGTTTTTGAAATAGATTTGAAGTAAACATTATTGGCAGTAAATAACCTATAATGCATTATCAGGGTTTAATCAGGGCGTGCCCCTGTCGGGTTAGGCTGTCCGGCTTACGTTGTGCCGCCTCCCATCCTTCACGCATATCTCTGCATTAGGTGAGAACTTAGTTAAACACAGAAAGCGCATTACAAATATAAATGAAAATGATTATTACAAATAATCCATGAAATAGCATTAAAAGCAACTTGAACTATGGCTTTTAACATTTGAAATGGATTTGAACGAAGTATTATTTGCAGTAAAGAACCTAATGCGTGGTATCTGGGTTAAATGTATTCCTCAGCAAGCATCCTCCATACAGAATATCACAAACCTATAATCGTGAATTGTTTGATTTAGTTGCAACCAAAGAAACGCTATTAGCTATTTCCCTTTACGATCTTATTCACAGTAGTTACTACATTATCAATATTGATTTCACCTTCTTCCTGTTTCACCAGCTCACCGTTGGGCTTAAATACGCTGATGATGTTAGAATGTGAGAAGTCTATCGGTGAAATCTTCTTGTATTTCATTGCCAGTACATTGGCAAATTCTCTTGTAGCATTTTCATCCGAACGAAGGAAAATCCACTGGTTGCCATCCATTCCGTTTTTAGTTGCAAATGCTTTGAGGTGCTCCGGCGTATCTGTTTCAGGATCAATGGATACGAGTACCATAGATATTTTATCTATATCCTTCCGGTCGAATTTTGACTCGATTTGCTTCATTTTCGCTATCAGTATAGGACATGCAGTTTTGCAACTTGAATAAATCATAACCACGACAAGGGTCTTGCCTTGCAGGTCGGTAAGGTGGAGCGTGTCACCATTTTGGTTTTCCCATTGTGAGCTTAGATTAAAGATCGAACTCGAAGGAAGTGTAGGCATTTCGCCGGGTTCGGCAGATTTTTCTTTGCACGCGGTAATACTGCCAAGCAGAACCAATAAGAATGCAACTATTCTCATTTTATTAAAATTTTTATTTTTTAACAATCATTGTATCTCTTGCACATCTGAAGCCCAAATTGGCAATGGTATAATGCGCCTTTACAGATGAACGCAAGGAGAAACGCATAAAAGCGGCATAGTTGAGCAAATCGGTAGATGTGGTAGCACTACCTGCACAGAAAAGCGATTTGTCTTCGTATTTGCCTCCCCGCGATTCTCCGGTGGTCAGTACTGAATTAAAATCTTCGGTCCATTCCCATATCACGTCGAACATGTTATAGACTCCCCAGTAGTTTGGTGTACTTTTCGCCACTGGTTGAAACTGGCGGTCCTTTTGCAGATATAAATCAATAATGGCATCAGAATATTCCGGTTTTTTTCGTGCATCTTTTGATGTACGGTCGGCCATAGCTACAAACTCCCACTCATCAAGTTTAGGCAGGCGTTTGTTTACACTTTGTGCAAAAGCATTGGCTGCATACCACGAAACATTGCATACCGGTGCATCGGGCAGTGCATCTGCCGCATAGGCAGTATCCGACAACCAAGTTCTAAGATAAGACGAATCGGCGTATATCTGCTTGATTTTTGACCTCTGCCACTGTGGGTTTGCTTTGACGAATGCAAGGAACTCACTGTTGGTGATAGGTCTTTCATCCATTAAAAAAGGATGGACTGTTACCAGGCCGGTATCTGAGCTATAAAATGGCTTATACTCCCCACCGGGAATATAAGCCATCTTTGTATTTACATTGAGCTTTCGTAATGTGTCAGGTAATTGCTGAGGTATCTTGTCATTCATTACTTGCTTTGTCACCTGTTCTTTAGTACAGGCTATCAACAATGCAATAAAGACCAAACCAAAATACTTTTTCATTCCTGACATTATACAAAATTAATAAGCAGATTTTTGTTTTTCAGCACCTCCCTTCTTGAATACCTTAGGGTTGGCATCACCAGTTACTTTTAGCTTCCCGATACAACCTTTGTTGAATGCTCTTGATAATGAGTGGTCAACCAATACGTATTCTCCAGGTACATCACATTTAAATTCAACAATAGCTGAACCGCCTGCAGGAATCATCGTTGTTTGGATGTTGTGAGACACAGTAGAACCACCCTCTATGTAAACATTGTCAAATATTTCACCAATAACGTGGAATGAAGATGTCATGTTTGGGCCTCCGTTACCTACAAACAAACGAACAGTTTCGCCTACTTTCGCTTCAATCATGTTATTACCAAGTAGTGAGCCTTTTTTACCGTTAAACAAAACATAATCCGGATTTTCGGCAACAGCCTTATCATTGTTAAATTCAAGCAAACCCTTTTTAACAGTTGATGCTTTTGTATAAAAATCACCTTGCATGATGTAATATTCCTTATCAACAGGCTTGAGGCCACCGGCAGGTTCTACCAAGATGAGGCCGTACATACCATTACCTATGTGCATCGGCACTGGTGGTGCAGCACAATGATATACGAACAAGCCCGGATTGATGGCCTTAAAGGTGAAAGATGCCTCCTGACCCGGTGCAGCAGTTGTAGCTTCGGCGCCTCCGCCCGGACCTGTCACAGCATGTAGGTCGATGTTGTGAGGCAATACACTGTTGGAAGCATTCTTCAGGTTGAGGGTTACTTCATCGCCTTCTCTTACTCGGATAAAACTTCCCGGCACTGTTCCGTTAAATGTCCAGAATGTGTAAGGAATTGTGTCGTCAATAACACCTTCTATTTCGGTAGTTTCAAGATTGACAATCAGTTTTTTGGCTGCTCTTGTACCTACCGGTGCCGGCACTTTAGGTGCTGCCGTCAGTTCTGCAACAGTTGGAGTTCCTTCAGCAACGATATTGACAGCATCAGAAGAAGTGCCCGACTGTTTGTTGTCAGCCATTTTACATGCAAATAAGCCTGTCATCATGGCTATTGCGCTTAGTGTTAAAAAACGTAGTTTCATTGTGTGAGATTTTATATTGATTTAAAATTTAGTGTTAAATAATAACGGATGGATATTGAGCGAAAGCCAAACCCAATGTTGTACTTGCCCTGTGTTGGTGACAGATTTGAGATAATCGATGGTTTTTGTATTGAAATATACCGAATATCCACCTGTAACACTTGCAAATGTATTGATCTTCATACTTCCTGTTAGGTCCAGTTCCTGACCAAGATTGCCGGCATATTCATTACCTGACACTTCTGCCACATTATTTGGCGTAATAAACTGATGGAATGCAACTCTGATATCCGTTCCTTTAGCGAATTTTTTACCTACATTCAAATATGTATCAGATACTCCCACTCCTTTATGTCCATTACCGGCATAAAAATAATCCATACTTCCGAAAAACTTATGTCCGGTGGCAAAATATGGTGTAAATGAATGATTGACAGTAAAACTTCCTCCGACATCATTACCGCTAATCAGGTCACTTCCTGCTCCGAGTGTCCAACCATTTCCTGCTTTAAATGAAGCATTTGCCGCTATCAGATATGCACTTATCTTTGGTGCATTCTTAATCTCCGCAAACTGATAATAAGCCGAAATTCCTCCTGAAAACTTTTCCTTACTGACAAAATAATTGGTTCCTACTGTGCTGACGTTGTTTATAGCTGAATCGTCAGTAGCTGATTGTGCATCTTGCAGACCGATGTTGTTCACCAGTAACGTTACCTTTGTACTTTCACTGACAGGAAGCGATGCCCAAATACTCTGCATGTGTTTGTAAGGAAATCCGCCTGCCGTACTAAACACATTACCTGCCGGATTGCTCAGATTGTTGCTATACAGATTCCTGTAATTCTGGTTAAATGCCAGATAAGTATTCAATTCAAATCTGCTTTTCTTGTAAAGCAGAGCTACTGCATCATGCGCTCTTGCTCCCTGTGCCCAGTCAACTTCGCCTAAAAATCTTTCGTCATCAAGCAAAATAACCTGACGCCCTACCTTGAGGTCAAATCCTTTAGCTATTTTGAGCATTGCCCATGCTTCAAAAAATGCCAGCCTATTGCCACTGCTCTCAGCACCTTGCACCATAGCCTCCTGCCCCCAAATGCCAACAGACTGTGGTACAATCTTCACCTGCATTTGGTCTTTATACTTATATTCGAAGCTTAGTCGGATACGGTCCGAGATGAGTGCTGCCGGATCTTCATTTTTATTCAATGGCCTGAATGCCCCGTGGCGATACTCTCCTCTTGTACGCAGTTGTGCTTTGACTGTCAGTGTGTTGTGTAAAGTGTCAGTAGAATGTTGGGCTGATGAGGAAAGAGAAATTCCGAATAACAAGAATAAAATACAAACTCTACTCTTGTAAAAACTAACTGTACTCATATTACTTTTCATAAGCTTTTTGATTAAAGCTGAAATAATGGTACAAAGAGAGCCTGTTTCTAACTAATCTACTATGATAGCAGTCATAGAATAGAATGATTCTAATTAGTTTATATAGTTCAGACCACCATACCTACACTTTAATTATTCTCGTAAAATGGTTGCCTTTCAATGATTTTATCTCAATATTTGTATGTTCTTTAGCAATGTTTTGCCAGTATTTATTGTTACAAAGCTTGTCGTTCTGGAAGAGGAATATACGGCATTCATACAAAAAACCCAATAATTTATTCATCATAAGGGTGCTCACTTCAAGTCTGGGTATGACCAGTGCATAATGTATCAGATATTCATTCAACTTGTCGTTTTTGGAAAATTCACTAAGGAAAGAATACTCCTGAACATTGATTATGCCGGTTTTTTTTGCCAAGTTAAGTATGTAGCCCAGTCTTTTCTTACTAAGCATATACCGTACAAGTACATTGTACAATTTACTTGGAATAACCCGAATGAAACTTTCGCGCAGATTCATTTCTGTAACAGGTGCTATCAGTATAAGGTGACCGGCGAATGGATTTTCTGCCAGTAGTCGGCATGCAACCCTGGCACCAAAACTGTGACACACCAGCCAAATATTGTCGGGCTTTTTATCATGTACCAGCATTTTTACCCATGCCGAAATGATGTTGATATCGAAGGGTGTACTGTCAAGGCTTTCATCACCCAGACCGGGCCAATCAAGAAGATAACAGCATTTTCCTGTCCACAATGCAGGATAATGTCTTGCCATCCACTCACCCGATAATGAAAACCCGGGCAGACATATCGCAAGATCGCTGCCTTCACCAAGCTTACAGCCTTCGAGCCGGTATTTGCCAATTTGTTGTTTGAATCTTGTTAGGTTATCCAATCCATTTTTGCTTAAGGAAACATAAAATTAAACAAAAATTACGCCTTGCTATACTCAAATATATGCACCAAATGTAATAATCAATCAAATAACCCAGATAAACTATATTCAATAAGTGAGCATCGTTTAACTCCTTCATTCTTTGTATCATGAATACTTCTGAGCACTTGATCACCATCATTTTGCCTTATTTGTCAAAAATACCAAGGAAAACAAGCCAAAACCTGCCATCTTTCATTAACAAATGTTAAAATTTAATTACTATTTAAATTTCTCTTGATTGTTAGCATGAATGACATCATCTTTGTTATGATGAAGTAATCAAAAAAACGGGCGGCAACCTTTAATTCGGCATCGATACAATGACAACATTTTCATTCTACCAGTCTAAGTTAAGCAATCATGCTAAGTTTGTTAGTATGATTGCTGTTTGTTTATCTTTTATCATTAGTGGTTGTATAAAGCGGCAAGATCCAAAAATCCAACTGGAAAAAATTTATCGTGAATACGATGTAAAAAGTTTTACCACAGATGTTGAAATATTCCCATTTGAAGACGATTATACTAAAATATGTATAAAAAACCCTGCCAATGATAATATTCTTATAAGTATAAATGTTTCTTTTATATCTGAAGAAAGGTTGAGTTTAAAATCATGCAAAATTTCTTATCAAAAAGATTTCATTATTATTGAGCCAAATGATTCACGCAATATAATCGTATATAATTTCAACGAAAAACTTCAAAATCTTGAACATGTAAAGGGTATCGAATACCACAAAATTCACGGCATCGGCAGATATACTTTCGGGAATGATGCCATTCCATTTGTACAATATGTTAATAATAAAAAAGCTAAGCCAATCCACTCCACCATGAACTAGCGTGAATCAGGCGACGGAGGTCCAAAAATATAGTGTAAAAATGGTGGGTGTGGTGCAACAGAATATACTTATAAGAGTGGTCAGATTGCATCAACAGGAGGTGCCGAAGGAGGTGTTTCATGTGGTACAGGATATTTTGCGTGTTGTAATGCAACGGATGATTGTAAGTGTATTGACAATAAGAAAGGTGGGTGTAATTAACATCAAAGTAAACACACATTAAGAAAGCAGAATCTGTTAAGTAGATTCTGCTTTCTTATTTAATGCGTCTAATGAAGGATTAAATCATCATTTATATAATTTGTTAGATATAATTGTTATACCTTTATTTTCACGGATAACACATTAGGATTTTAACCGAAAACGATCAGTACAAAAAGTCCATAAAAAAGTGATAAAAGCATAGTGAACTATGGTTTTTAAGCTTTTGAAATGGATTTGAAGTAATCATTATTGGTAGTCAAGAGTCTAATGCGTGATCTGGGGATTATTCAGGAATTTTGAATTTGCATGCTTTTCAACTCAGCAGAATTTGCAATTTTTTTACCGATTGTGCTCTTGGTGTTCTTCGGTCTGCCTCACCGTTTTCGTTGGCAGTGGCTCTTATTCTCGAGTTGTGTGTTTTATATGGCGTACATTCCCTGGTTTATCCTGGTTATAGGCACCACCATCGTTATTGATTATTTCGCCGGTATATTCATCGCCGGACAACATGGAAAAATGCGGAAATACGGCTTGATAATAAGCCTGATAGCCAATGTCGGTATTCTATTTTTCTTCAAATACTTCAATTTTTTCTATGACAATCTTGTACCGGTACTGTCATCCGGCGGCATACATATTAGCAAGCCCAACTGGAATATCCTACTGCCTATAGGTCTGTCGTTTCACACATTTCAGGCAATGAGCTATACCATCGAAGTATATCGGGGACACCAAGCTGCAGAACGACACTTCGGCATCTATGCACTGTATGTATTGTTCTTTCCTCAAATGGTGGCCGGACCCATCGAACGGCCCCAGAACATGCTCCACCAATTTCATGAAGAGAAATTTTTCAGCGAGGCAAAGCTGGTAAGCGGGCTGAGACTTATATTGTGGGGGCTTTTCAAGAAACTGGTAATAGCCGACAGGGCAGCCATCGTGTCGGATGAAGTGTTCGCGCATCCTGTTCAATACGGCAGCATCGGCATATTCTGGGCATCTGTTATGTTTGCCTTCAGGATATACGGCGACTTCTCCGGTTATACAGATATTGCCCGGGGTGCAGCACGTATGCTCGGGTTCGAACTCATGCTCAACTTCAGGCGGCCTTATTTGTCAGCATCCGTCACCGAATTCTGGCGCAGGTGGCATATTTCGCTTTCTACGTGGTTCAAGGATTATGTTTACATACCACTTGGAGGAAACCGGGCCTTGGTATCAAGGGTGGTCTTTAACCTGCTCATCACCTTTATCATCAGCGGACTCTGGCATGGGGCCGACTGGAAATTCGTGGTGTGGGGTGGCCTTAATGGTGCCTACATCGCTGCAGAATACCTGTGGACAAAATTAAACCTCCCACCTATGAGTGGCAGGGCAGGAATAAATTCCAACAGAATAAAGACATTTTTACTCATCTGCATCAGCTGGATATTTTTTGCAGCACCCAATATGCAGCTTGCCATACAGGCCATCAGCCAGTTAGGAGACATCAGCCATCGCACGACAGACATTTCGGATGTGTTATTAGCCAAAGATTCCTTGATGGCATCGGTTTTTATTTTTTTCTTGTTGTTTTGTGAAATTTTAATAGAAAAAGAAAGATTGTCGGCTTGGTTTTTCAGTCAGGCAAGATGGTTTCGATGGATGAGTTATGCTACTGTGTGCTGGATAATATTGTTATTCGGGCAGTTTGGTGAAAGGCAATTTATTTACTTTGTATTTTGATGAAACATTCGCTTTTTAAAATATTGATTTTTATTGGGTTAAATGCCTTACTGCTCGTAATGGCATTATTGCTTGTACATTGGATAGAACCAAAATATGAGCGAACGAATACAACAACCGAAGCTACGTTTTCTGCCATACCCAAAAACCATAAGTACGATTTTGCAATAATGGGCACCTCGCATGCACGCGAATTTTCAAGAAGCGCAAATCATGAAATGGTCGAACAACTGACCGGAAAAACATTCTTCAATCTCTCAAAAGGAGCCGGACACGGTGGTTTGATACCCAATATAATGGCATGGCGGCTCTTCCTTCAACGCGGAAACAAGACACAACACATCATATATTTTGTCGATCCGTGGATATTCTACAGCAGTAAATGGAACGAAGAAAATTACTGCTTCGAAGACGAACCCGTCAGGCCCGATATCTTGATGCTCGGTATTACTAACGGAATGAGTACGGCCACCATCATCAATTACCTGAAATCGAAACTCAAGCCATCCTATTTGTTTGCACCACAGATACTGTCAGCACTAAATGAAAAATTTCTCACCAAAGCAGATGTGCACCTCATTCAAAAACAAATAGATCGCAATTTTCCTGATGCTTTGTCGGAGGATAATTTCAAAAAATATTCAGCTATATTCACAAACTTTGTTAACCAATTGACCCAAGCAGGCATTCATATCACTTTTGTGCTCCCTCCTACACTACTCACCAACGAACCCGGACATAAGCAGACACTACAATTGCTCCACAGCTTTGCCAATATCCCGGTATATGACCATAGCAAGCTTATAACCAATCCTGCATTTTACTACGACCACAGCCATCTCAACACAGCCGGCATCCGCAGCTATGTCACTGAAAATCCCTTTATATTCAGGTGATGTTCCGGAAAAATTTTTAATCAAACAATACGAGCATTGGTGTATGAGCCTGGAATGCCAGTTTTTTGGTTGTGCTGCCCTTGAAGAGCTTGTGCAGGTAGCCATGATGGTGTGAGATAACGCAAAGCACTTTTGTCTTACTTACATCCAAAAAGTTATTGATGGCACGTGGCACATTTTCATCATGCATGTAGGTAAATTCAAGGTTTATCCCTTTCATCTTTTGCTGCATATCCTTTTCTTTCTGTGTTGGCGGATTCTTAGCTTTTTCAGGCAAAACGTGAACCACCTTCAGAGTTGATTGCTTATGAGCATTGAGCAGATCGTTCATTACCTCTATACTTTCCTTAGAGCACTGGTTCTGAAAGTCGGTGGCAAGAGCAAAATTATTAAGAATATCGAATTTGGCAGATATGGGGACCAAGAATGTAGGAGTAGTGGTTGCAGAGATGACACCACCAGCCACACTGCCAAAAAGCATACCACCCACACCCGTTGCTCCTGTGGTACCCATGACAATAAGGTCAGCATTGAAAGACTTTGCTGATTCTTTAATGTCGGTGACCGTGAATCCGATATTACATTTGGTAGTAATGTTCAATTCCTTAAACCTGGCATCACGCTTAAATTTCTTTACCCAAGTATTCAGGGTTTTAGCCTTGGCTTCCTGATATTCGCGTATCCACAGAAGGCCGCTACCGTCAACGTCAACGCCTTCGTATGGCGAAATAGAATGCAGGCACAGTATTTCAGCATTGGTATGTAGTGCTATTTCAAGGGCGTAACTCATGGCCTTGCCGGCACATTTAGAAAAATCAGTAGGCACCAAAATTCTTTTCATGTTATTGGGTTTATTTAGGTTAAATATTTTTCATTCCTGCTCTCTGTAGTCAAAATCATCCTTAGGTGCCGAGTGATCAAATGTAGAAGCCTCACCCTTGCGGTTCTGTTCATGGAGTGAAAGATTGTCTGTAACGGTGGTAGCCAGCCAAGTACTTGCTGACCTCCTCAGTACTTGCAGGTTCAAACCATATTTCATGCCTTCAGCCTCAAAACTCTTAACCGATGTGCTTCCTTCTATATTCAACTCCGCTTCGACCACCTCCGACATGCCTACTTCAAGCAATGACTTTGTTTCGTCGTGTACAATAAACTTCGCCGGACTCGTCTTGTATGCATCATGAGGCTTTGAGAAAAACTCAAGCTTCAAGAAAGGATAAGCGTCTGTGAAATGTTTCTTCACTTCACCGATGGTAGTGGATTGGGTTATTTTTAGTTTCATGTTTATTAATCAATAATGTTTTACTTTATACAAATTTAAGCCACATAGTTTATTTAAACTATAAAGTTAATCATTCTTTAACATGATTTTAGTCAAGTTACTATCATTTGGTTTGTACTTTTTCATTTCAGGAATATTTATACTTGACACAATACAACAAATTACTGCCATTGAATGACAGCATTTTGAAATATTTTTTAAAAAAATTGTTACAAAGAGTCAATAAAATTACAACAATATAAATTTAATATTTTTTACCAATTTGCCTTATAAACCATTATTCTCTAACAGAATGTTACACAACATACTATAATTTATTCAAATTCATCATCCATTTCTTCATTTTGAGCAAATTATATCACACTTTTGACCTACATAATCATTTTACATAATATTTTACATATTTAACAAACAACATATTAGAGAGTTTGGTTTAGACCTGAATTGCAAAATACATTGTCACATTAAAAGCATAATGCAGATACTTTTATCAATAAAATGAAAGACTTTTGCATGATTATTGCATTACTATTCCTCGAACATATCAAATGAAACATTCAATGGCAAAGTCTTTGACATATAATATATTTGTAGCAATACTATTGATTGCTCAATTACCATCCTTCGGGCAAAAAACAAATCCTCTCAAGTTTGATCTTTCAAATGGCTCAACATTTACTCTGTCACAATATTCTGGCAATAATTATCCAAAATATATAAGCGTCGGAGTCAACTCAAGTCTTGTACAAGGTACATTCAACCAAAATCTGAAAACGGATGCGCAATACACCAATTCCAATTCTCCTGGTAGATGGCGTGATGAAGGTCTCAAAACAATGAGTTACCGTGGTGGGTCAGATATTTTACAGCAGGGATGTTTCCAGTTCAGAGCTGATGCTACAGGGCGAGAAAACATAAAGGTAGAATGGACCGTAAGGGTAATATCGTTCAACACAAATACCAACTGTATAGAGCTGCAATGGAAAGACGGCAATGATGTAGGCGGAACCTGGAATGACGTGGATGACGACCTCTTTGTTCAGGGGACAACGCCCGACCCAACCTCTTTTTCAGTTATACTGCCTCCGGCAGCCAATGATCTGAGCGATTTGAGAATCCGATGGATTTATTATGAAAAAGGCACAGGCATCAGAGACAGACTTGCTATTGATGATGTTGTCATTAGTTCCTCTCCAAAACCATTGCCTGTTGACTTGAGTCGCTTCGATGCCCGGAACGAGAACAAAAAAGCAGTACTTACATGGCAGACCCAATCCGAACTGGACTGTAAGTCTTTTAATATTGAAAAATCATTTTCAGGCAAAGACTTTAGTCAAATAGGAGAAGTTGAGGGTAACGGTACTACTAATATAGTCCATGAATACAGATTTCAAGATCCAGAACAATTAGGCAAAATCCAATATTATAGATTAAAACAAATAGATTACAGCGGAGAATTTAGCTATTCGCCGATTGTATCACTGCAGGGAGAGCCTTCTAAAGCAATATCGGTATATCCGACATTGGCAAAAAATGAACTTACCATTTCCATTGATGACAAAAGCACCGAAGAATATAGTATTACAATCATTGACCTCAATGGACAGATACAATCCAGCCAAACCATCATACCCGGAAGTAATAAAATCATCATACCGGTAAATATGCTTGCTGAGGGTAACTATATATTGAACGTAGCTTCGCAACAGACACAGCATACCTTCAAATTTGTAAAAACAAAATAAATATCAACAAGATTTTTGTCGGGAAATGGTATATCTTTGCGTCTTGCATAACTATGAGAAATGAGGTTTATTTTGTTATTGGGCATATTATTGACTGCCATTACTACATATTCCCAACAGCGCGTTGAAGGATCATTGCTACTTGGTGGCGCCTACTATGGTGGCGACCTAAACCAAAAACTTATTGCACTTGATTATCTGTATCCATGCTACGGTGCTACATTGAGATACAATTTCAAACCCGGTATTGCCGCAAAGTTTCAGTTTCTGAAAGGTACTATTGCAGGAGATGATGAAAAAACACCAAACAAGGCACGTGGGTTACACTTCAAGTCACCTTTTTTTGCCATTGGCATAGCCGGAGAGATTATCCCGTGGCGCAAATACCGGTTCAACAACATGGGTATTTTTCAGAAATCTTTTTCACCTTATGTTTCTGTCGGTGTATCGATGATACAATCTGCTGATGAGGTTCAGAGCAGATTTCCGCAAGCCGCACAGATAATACCCGAACCCGAAGACAAAGATTTTTTCCTCAGCCTTACTTTTGGGCTTGGGGCCAGGTATGATTTCCATGAGAAATTTACTTTAGGTGCTGAAGGTATTTGGTACCCTACATTCAGCGATTACCTCGATGGCGTTTCAAAAAACGGTAACGCAGATAAAAAAGACTGGATATTAAGTGCCACTTTCTATATATCATACTTTTTCGGTGCAGCTGAGCCGGATTTCAATTTTGGCAAAACAAGAAAATTTTAACAAACTATGTTTCCGAATCTCGAAGAACAACAGAAAATGATGCAGGAGAAGCTCTCTGCACAAGAAGTACTAGGCAGGTCTGCCAATGATGCAATCATAGTAATGGCCAACGCCATTCCGGAAATAAAATCAATAACGATTGACAGAACAAAAGTAAATGTAAACGAAGCAGAAGAACTGGAAGACCACCTTATCCTGGCATTAAATGAAACAATTTTACAGGCACAGGCAGTTCAGGCCAAATTATCGCAAGAACTTATTTCTGAAATGCTTCCACCCGGCCTTGGTTCATTAAAGAATCTGTTTGGCGGATAATGGTGCTCTCGGGCACAATTCTTCTTAAAGCATTAAAACAAAATCTGAGAGGATTGCGTTAAAAGCATGACAACCAAATTCCTTCGATGAGAATATTCCTATTTTCCGTAATACTGCTACTTACAAGGGCTACCGCTTTCTCCCAACCCGACAAATCACTCATTGCATATTTTAATTTTGATGATTGTAGTGTAAACGACGTTGTGGGTAGTGGCAATACTGCTTCTGTTACAGGAAACCCTGCCTGCGAATGTGGTGTGAAGGAAAGCGGCCTGAGATTTAATGGACTTAATGATGAAGTAATAGTTATAGGCACTATCAGTACTGTTTTTCAGAATATCGACTTTTCGCTAAGCTTTTATTTCAAACCATTGCCACAGACCGGCAATCAGGTAATTTTTTCAAAACGCGAGGATTGTAACAGCGACAAAGGTTTTTCTGTCAATTATAATACTGCCTCTGGTACGCTCACCGCCTTCATCAGCGAATCTGCGACCCAGCAAATATTGTTATCTGCCAAAACCGACAAAGATGTATGTTGGCAACATGTAGTGATAAGCAGAAAAAACCGTAGCCACTATTTGTATATCAATGGAAAACTAGTGGACGAAAAAGTCTCTACCCAACGCCTCAAGATTGGTAACAATGCACCATTGACCATCGCCAACGGACCATGTGTGACTGAAACACGATATAAAGGCGACCTTGATGAAATTTACTTCTACAACAGAGCCATCGACCCAAGCGTAATACAGAAATTGGATCTAAAACCTGATCATATAGCCAACTTCGATACACTTATATACCTCGGTGGGCAGGTTCCGGTAAAAACCACAAAAACCTGTGCTACCACATTTGCCTGGAAGCCTGCAACAGGTGCAGCCAATGCTACCGATCCTAATACTACTCTTTCGCCTACTATAACGACCAGCTACACATTACAATTTAATGTTGACGGATGTATCGCTTCTGACACCATACTCATCAAGGTAGTGGACCCCTTACAGATACCATGCGACAAGGTGTATCTGCCCAAGGCTTTTACACCTAACGGAGACGGGCTAAACGAAACCTTCGGTATAAGTAATCCTTATGTAGTAAATACAATCAAGACCTTTGAAATATATGACAGTTGGGGAGGCAAAATATTTGCCACTACAGATGTGTTTGCCAAATGGGACGGCACATTCAGCGGCACACCTGTGTCACCGGGTGTCTATCTTTATAAGGTAATATACTTGTGCAATAATGAAGAGCGTGTACAACAAGGCAGTGTAACCATCCTGAGGTAGTTATTCCTGTCGGTCTTCACGCAATTTTCTTATTTGATCCATTACAGCGTCTGTATCCAGAGTGCTTATATCCGAAGTAGTCGAACAGATATCCATAAGCAGTTGATTTTGTTTGTTGCCCATTTCTTTTGCAAAACTATAGGGCAGGTCAGCACGAAATGTTACCATACTGTATTTTGAAAAATAATCAGGATAATTGAATTCGAGCCGTGTCTCAAGCTGGCGTTTTTTAATATAAACCGGATCTGCTACCAGGTCGCGCATTTCAACAAAATTCTCTACTGCCAGGTCTGCAATAGCATCCGTATTCTGCTTACGTGCATCCTGGTATTTTGGCAAAATAGATGGCCAGTCATCACCATATTGATCGATGAGTTGGTCAAGCACTACACAATCTTCAAACGAACAGTTCATTCCTTGTCCGTAGAATGGTACTACAGCGTGTGCAGCATCGCCAAGTAATGCAAATTTTCCTCCATATTGCCAAGGCCAGCATTTTACAGTACCCAGACTACCGGTAGGGTTCATAAAGAAATCTTTTTTTAAATCCGGCATCAGAGCACTGGCATCAGGGAAATATTTGTTAAAATATTTTTCAACATCGTCTTCTGCTTGTAATGATTCAAAACCATTCTCTCCATCGAAGTCTGTAAACAATGTCATGGTAAAGCTACCGTCCAGATTGGGCAGACCTATCATCATGAAGCGTCCGCGTGGCCAGATGTGGAGAGCATTTTTTTCAAGCAAAAATCCTCCTTCATTACCCGGTGGGATGTGCAACTCTTTGTATCCGGCTGTGAGGAATTGTTGTGAGAAACTAAAGCGCAGGCTGGCCGAATGTTTGTAGAATGCATTGCGGAGTGCACTTCCTGCACCATCAGCACCCACAAACAGATCAGCTTTAACCTCGCTGATAGTACCATCGGTATTGCGAAATCTGCAAATACCACGTTCGGTATCGGCATCAATACAATCACTGTTAAAGTATAAGCTGATATTTTCGTAACTTTCTGCCTTATCCAGCAAGCCGATATTAAGACCACCACGTGATATTGAATTAATGTACTCTCCAGGTCGTCCTGAATAAGGCTGAAGGCTGGTTTGCCCATCAGGCGAATGTATCATTCGTCCGGTCATCGGAATCGAAGCATTAAGCATAAACTCATCCATACCTATAAGTTTGAGCGCTTTGATGCCTCTGTCTGATAGTGCCATATTAATCGACCTACCGGCTGACATCTGTACGTGGCGCATATCTGCTCTTTTCTCATGAAGCTGAACTTTGAAACCGCGTTGGGCGAGCCTTATGGCCAGCAGTGTTCCACTAAGCCCTGCCCCTATAATTACAATACTTTTTCCTGACATTTTACATGTATAATTTGCTGCAATTTAATTCAAGAAATTGAAATTTCAGCCATTACTATAGCTCATTAATCTTCAACGGTAGAAAAAAATCCCTAAAATTTCAACAAATTTGATGGATATGTCACCGAAAACTTGGAATATATGGCTAAAGCCTTTTAACTTTGACAAAAAAATAGATATGAGCCAAACTACTCAATACAAATCGTCAATAGGCTGGGTCGGTTCTTTGGTATTTCTGCTTATTAGTCTGTGGTTACTTGTTGATGCAACCCACTCTAAGTCTGATTTCCGAACCTTTTTTGCCGGATTTTTGGTATTATTTTTCTGTCTTACTTTGTTTTATACTTTGTCTGACAAAGACTGATATTGCCATCCGAACAGCCGGAATAAAAAACTGCCCATACTATTAAGTGCGGGCAGTTTTTTTATTTTTTGTTATAGACAAATTAATCGTATTTGAAGAAAAATCCTCTTCTGCCGCAAGCTGCCTTTGCAAAATAGCCAAGACCGAAGTTGAACTCGAGACATACCTGGATAGAATAAGGATTGGAGCTTTTATAGTTTGAATATTGAGGTACCAATGTAGGCAATGGAAGTTTTCTGTTCTTCCCTTGCTCGCCCACCAAGTCCTGAAATGCGTATTCGAACCTGGCCCCAAGCATCATCGAAAAATTGGCAGCACCAAACACGTAAGTACCAAAACCAAGAGCTGCCGACCAATAGTCAACATAATCTTTTCCTTTCTCAAGTGTAAGTTCATCTACCAAGCTGCCTGTAGTAATGGTTTGCTTTAGGGCTGACAATCTTGATAGTTTTGGACCTAACTCGAGGAATGTTTTGTCGCCGTATAGCCGGTAAAGCAAATAAAGGTCAGTTGCCTTCCAGTTGATCAGATAATCTTGCCGGATACCAAGCGGGCCTTCTACACCAAAAGTTTGTTTGTTGTCGGCAAGCAATGCTTCTACAGAAATACCATTGTGGTAACCAAAGTTGACTCCAAACCTTCCACCATAAGCATATCCGGTAGGCAAATCGTAACTTACTCTGCCATCATCCATGATGTTCGAATTAAGAAACCCCTTGAAGCCGTATGTGCCTTTTGCTGCTGCTTCAAACCATACCTGTGATTGTGCAGTGTACGACACACAAATTAATAATAGAACCCAAAGTTTTTTCATACTGATTTTTTATTTTGTTACAAGACTTTTCCAACAGCATTTTCGTTGCCTTGGGTTAGTAAAATTTGAAAAATATCTTTACATGCAAATATGCCTGAAAATACATCTCCTTCATGCAGCAAATCTAAGCAATAATTATGGTAATTTTGACAAATTTTTCAATAATATGAAATTCAAAACTCCGATACCAGTCTCAGAAATAAGCAGGATGATAGATGCCGAAATCATAGGTAATACTCAACAAATGGCTACCGGCATCAATGAGATACACAAGGTAACACCGGGTGACATCGCTTTTGTCGATGTTGTAAAATATTTCAAAAAAACCATCGACTCTGCAGCTACTATCATCATACTTAATGAAAAAACAGAATGCCCTCCCGGAAAAACGCTCCTACTTGTTGATGAGCCATTCACAGCTTACAATTATCTGGTGAGTCAATTCATGCCATTCGAAGCTATGGTGAATAGTGTGAGCCATCTTGCAGACATCCATCCGGATGCCCTAATAGAACCGGGTGCTGTCATTGGCCAACATGTAAGTATAGGCTCGGGTACGATTATTCAGGCCAATGCCGTCATTTGCAGTCACAGCATAGTCGGGAAGAACTGTATCATCCAGCCGGGTACTATCATAGGGTCTGATGCTTTTTATTTCAAGAAGAACAAGCAGATATACCACAAATGGAACTCATGCGGGCGTGTCATAATCGAAGATGATGTATATATAGGGGCCAACTGTACCATCAACCGCGGTGTGTCTGGTGACACCATCATCGGCGCAGGTAGCAAGATAGACTGCCTGGTACATATTGGCCACGGAGTGGTTATCGGAAAAAACTGTCTGATAGCAGCACAGACCGGCATCAGTGGTAAAACTACGCTCGAAGATAATGTCGTGCTGTATGGCCAGGTAGGTATTGCACAAAATATCAACATCGGGGCAGGTGCGGTCATTTCAGCCAAATCGGGTATTTCTAAAGATCTTGATGGCGGAAAAACATATTTCGGTGTACCGGCATCTGAAATCTCAGAAAAACTCCGCGAGCTGGCAGCTGTAAGGCAATTGCCTGAGCTACTGAAGAAAATGAAATAATCAGCTATTTTTATCTTAACAGCAACACACTTCCTTTTCGCTCTTCGGTTTTGCCATTGGGTTGCAGGAGCCTTGCATAATACACATACACTCCCAAAGGTAGTGCCACACCATCCTTTTTGCCTTTCCATGGCAGGTTAATATCGTTGGTTTCGAACACTTTCTGCCCAAATCTGTCATATACCTGAAGGGTGTATGTTGCATTCTGTGCAAAAACGGTAAGTGGCTTGAATTCATTGTTAAGCCCGTCAGGAGCGATGGCGTTGGGGAAAAACAAACTTGCAAATTGTTGCAGGCAGATATCATTTGACCTGATCTTTTCTTCCAAAACGGTCCCGTCTTCAAGTGTTATTTCAACATCAGCTACTACGTAATAACAGATCTCCGCTTCTTCGGGTTTGTCAATATCTACATCATCCTTAAGAGTATTCACATTCGCCGGCAATACACCTTCTACTGTTTCAATTCCGGCAATACTTTTAAAAACGGTATAGTTCTTCACCATGATTCCTGCTGGTGGAGGAAAATCCCAAACAAGCGTGTTGGACTTGTCTTCATTGGCCTTACCAGTCAAGTGAATGGTGCTTACAGGTAACGAAGCATGTGTTGCTCCACAAAAATCAGTGGCAGATACTTTGAAAAACACAGGAGCGTGTACAGGATTTATTCCGGTAACAATTAGTTCGTTTAACTGTACAGCCGGAGCATTATATACATAGCCGGTATTGGATGTAATGTTTGTAATACTATTGCCCGACAGTACTGAAGCTGATTGGATATCGGCATCAGCTGACCATGCCCATTTTAATTCAACAGAATTATTACTCAGTACACTCGCTGATATTGGCTGAATAGATTCCACAGGTCGGATTGCATTAATATCAATACAAATTTCATTTGATTGAGCGGTAAGATTTGAGCCTGCTTGCAGTGTCTTTATGTAAATACACAAATTGTCGCCTTTGGCAATATTTTTAAGCGTAAAACCTGTAGTGACGGCATCGGTCGTACCGACCATCATTGCATTGGCACCATTGGTGCTTGCCCATATCTGATATGCCTCTACTCCATTTGCCCAGTTCTGGTATTTTGTCCAGCTTATTCTGAGCTCACGTTTACAATAATCAAATGATGTGTCGGCCAAAATACTGTAATGCGGTTTGTCAAATATACTTGCATTGCCACACAAGTCGAGTGCCAGAATGAAGTACGACTCCGACTGAACCAAAGGATTGGAAGTCAAGTCTGTGTAAGTATTCGTATTGCTAACGGTATCTATCGGCAAGGTGCCGTTGGGCGTTGTCCTGTAAATAATATATGATAACTGCTTGGTAGTAGCGGGTATTTTCCATGTAATGACACATTTCCCATTGAGTACATTCACTACTTCTATCGGCACCAAAGGCGGATCGGTATTATCAAGCGTATCTGATGACAAAGGCAGCTGACCAGGGCAATCTGCTTTGGTGAGCATGTAATAATAAAAATCCTTCCCTGCGGTTATGTGAAAATAAGAATTGACCGAAACATTATTGATGGTAGTAAGCAATGAGTACGGGCCCGATTTTGCATCAGAATAGTAAATCTCGTAACCAAGTATATTCCCACAGTTGACAGTAGGTACCGACCATTGTAAGGTATCATTTCTGATGCAGTACAAGTCCGGGGCAGGTATCTGTGCACGGATCGGTTGATATACCATTAAGAAAACTCCAAACAGTAAAGATGTATGTAATATTTTAATGAATGACAGGATTTTCAAGTTTTGTACGGTATTTTTTTTCAAATTCTGTTACAGTATAAATTTTGTTAAGTGTAAAGGATAGTTGCATGCCCTCTCTAATTATTTTTACATATTTAATCAGGCCGATGTTTTCTCCATAATATTCAACGCCATGGAATGGATATTCGATATATCCGTCCTTAAAATCTTCAATTAATTCTTTCAGTTCGAATTTTGCACATTTAATGGGTTTTGCATCAAAAGTCATTTCCGTAAATCCGATAAAGCGCCGGTTTCTGATAATAGTAGTATGTCGAAGAGAATCGGTATGCCATTTAACTTTATATAAAAATATACCATTCGTATCCGTAACTGCAAACGGGAATAAACTCTTTTCCAAGACTTCTACTTGATACATATTTGTTTTACCCGTTGAATCTTTTAAAAATATCTGGTTGGAATGCAAGACCATTCCATTGCCTGTTTTACGTTCTACGGTCTTTTGTTCTACTTCCATCAGTTGGCTTATATTTTGTCCAACGAGGTAAGTTGTATCATTCCGCAATATTGTCTTGTAGTACCAAAAAGAAGATGCCATATTCAGATTGTCAGACTTGTATTCATATACCTTTCCTTCCTTTAACAATTCGTCTAATGGATAATAATAAGGCTTGAGATTAATTTTACCGTTTGTACATGCCATCATAAAAATAATGATCAGGGCGGCAAAAAGTTTGGTAGGAGTTATTGTAAAATGACAAAATCTACAGGTATTCATGACAATCTGACATTAAAATATGCGTTCAATAAAAATGGAATGAATTCTGCAATCAAAGTTACGAATCATTACACGATAACTTATCGTATATTTGCACCCTAAAATAAAGTTTGCACCAAGCAGACACATTTAAATCAATTAATATGTTAGGAAAATTAACGAATGCCCTGTCAAAATTGTTCGGAACTAAATACGACCGGGATATAAAAACATACCTTCCTGTAGTTTCAAACATCCATGAAGAAGGCGCGCAATTGGCAGGTTTGTCACACAACGAGTTGCGTTTAGTATCACTTGAGCTGAAAGAACGAATCAAGGACTACCTGGCAGATATCGACGCTGAAATCACAAAAATAAACGAACAGGCAAACATCGAGGAAGACATTCACCAAAAGGAAGCTTTGTACGAACAGGTAGATGCACTTAAAAAAGACAGAGACTTGCAGCTCGAAGTAGTACTCAAAGACATTTTACCTAGAGCATTTGCGCTGGTAAAGGAAACTGCAAAACGTTTTACCGAAAACACAGAAATAGAAGTAGAGGCTACGGACCACGACAGAAATCTGGCTGCCAAAAAACCTTACATCAAGATATCTGCTGACAAGGCCATCTACGCCAACAGCTGGAAAGCAGCCGGAGGTGATATTACCTGGAACATGGTGCACTATGACGTACAGCTTATAGGTGGAATGGTATTGCACGACGGTAAGATAGCCGAAATGATGACCGGAGAAGGTAAAACACTCGTAGCAACATTACCTGCTTACCTCAATGGTCTATCAGGTCAAGGCGTACACGTCGTGACTGTCAACGATTATCTTGCACGTAGAGACAGCGAATGGGTAGGGCCGATTTTCGAATTCCTGTTCCTGACCATTGACTGTATAGATAAATACAAACCACATACACCCGAACGACGTAATGCCTACCTGTGTGACATTACCTATGGTACCAACAACGAATTTGGCTTTGATTACCTGCGTGATAATATGGTGCGTAGCCCTGAAGAACGCGTACAACGCAAACATCATTACGGTATGGTGGATGAGGTTGACTCAGTACTCATAGACGATGCACGTACTCCACTTATTATATCAGGTCCTGTACAGCATCACACCGATGAAGAAGAATATGTAGAACTGAAGCCCAAAGTAGAAAGAGTCATTGAAACCCAGAAAAAACTAGTAACTGAACTACTTTCACAAGCTCGGCAGTTGTTTCATGATGGTGTATTGGGTAATGAAGAAGGTCAGGCCGGCATGGCCTTGCTCAGAGCACACCGGGCGTTCCCAAAATACAGGCCACTTATCAAATTCCTTAGCGAAGAAGGTGTAAAGGTCATGCTTCAGAAGACCGAAAACTACTATATGCAGGAAAACAACAAAAACATGCACCTGGTAGATGCCGGCTTGTATTTCACTATTGACGAAAAAAACCGAAATGTTGAACTTACAGACAAAGGTGCAGAATTTATGGCCAAGGGCAATGATGATCCAAACTTTTTCATCATGCCTGACCTGGCTACAAGCCTAATGGAAATAGAAAGTAACACTTCACTGACACCTGAGGAAATTGTTGAACAAAAAGAATCACTAATAAGGGACTACAGTGTCAAGTCGCAAAGGCTACATTGTACAAACCAGCTATTGAAGGCCTATGCACTCTTCGAAAAAGATGAAGAATATGTGGTCATCGACGGTCAGGTCAAGATCGTAGATGAGTCAACAGGTCGTCTGATGGAAGGCCGCCGATACTCCGACGGACTACACCAGGCCATAGAAGCTAAAGAAAATGTAAAGGTTGGTGATATCACCCAAACCTATGCTACCATTACTCTGCAGAATTATTTCAGGATGTTCCACAAGTTGGCAGGTATGACCGGTACAGCCGAAACCGAAGCCGGTGAATTTTGGACTATCTATAAGCTCGATGTAGTAGTCATCCCTACTAACCGGGCTGTCATCCGCAAAGACAATGAAGACCTGGTATTTAAGACTGCCAAAGAAAAGTTCAATGCAGTAATTGACGAAATCGAAAACCTGACACAACAACAAAGACCGGTACTCGTAGGTACCACCTCTGTAGATATCTCAGAAAAACTGAGCCGAATGCTGCAGATGCGGGGAATAAAACACAATGTACTCAATGCCAAACAACACCAGCGCGAAGCCGAGGTAGTAGCAGAAGCCGGGCATCCGGGGGCGGTAACCATTGCCACCAATATGGCAGGTAGAGGTACGGACATAAAAATAGGCGAAATCGTAAAAAATGCGGGCGGTCTTGCTATCATCGGCACAGAAAGACACGACTCGCGCCGAGTTGACAGGCAGCTCAGAGGTCGTTCAGGACGTCAGGGCGACCCTGGTAGCTCTACTTTCTACGTTTCACTTGAAGATAACCTCATGCGTTTGTTCCACTCAGAACGTATAGCCGGACTGATGGATAAAATGGGACATAAAGAAGGAGAAGTCATCCAGCATTCGATGGTCACCAAATCTATAGAACGTGCCCAGAAAAAAGTCGAAGAAAACAACTTCGGTATCAGGAAAAGATTGCTCGAGTACGATGACGTGATGAACATTCAGCGTGGTGCAATATACAAAAAACGCCAACATGCACTGGATGGCGACCGCCTGGCAGTAGATATCAACAGTATCCTTATTTCATTGTCTGACCAGATAGCTCAAAACGCCAAATCAACAGGTAGCTATCAAGTATTTGTAGAAGAGTCAATCAAACTACTTGGCATTGACCCGGATATTACAGAAGATACATTTAACCGGACTAACCGCAAAGAACTGGTAGAAATGTATCAGGATGAAGTCTTTGATTATTACAAACGAAAGTTTGACAAAATAACAGAAGTGCTCCTTCCTATCATACAAAATGTTTACCACAATGAAGGTCACCGCTACAAACGAATAGCCATCCCTTATACCGATGGCAGTGCACATCCACTCCCAATATCAGCCGATCTGGAGACGACTGTCAAATCGAATGGCAAAACTATCCGGACTGAAATAGAAAAAGCCATAACGCTTGCTATTATTGACGAAGAATGGATGGAACACCTTCGCAACATGGACGAACTCAAAGATTCTGTACAGAGTGCTTCCTTCGAGCAAAAAGATCCTCTTGTTATTTATAAAATGGAGGCCTTTAACCTTTTCCAGAGTCTGATAGGAAAAATCAATGAAAGGATTTCTTCTTACCTTCTCAAAGGTACGGTCGTCTTTCAGGATGGCACACGTATAGAAGAGGCAAGACAAAAGAAAACCGACCTGAGTAAAGTATCAACCAATAAGACTGAGGAAGCAATGCGCCAAGCGGCTACAGCAGCCTCTTCTGCCGGACAGTCGGCACCTAAGGTTGAAACATTCGTCAGAACAGAAAAGAAAATCGGACGGAATGATCCATGCCCTTGTGGAAGTGGTAAGAAGTACAAGCAATGTCATGGAAGAGACGTATGATGATCTTCCACTTGCCAAATGAAACTAAGAAAACCGCCACTAAATGAATATCGAAGGATATATAGATCATACATTACTGAAGTTTAATGCAACTGATGATGCGTTTTACCAACTTGCGAACGAGGCCATCTTGTTTGGGTTCGCTTCGGTATGTGTACCTCCTTCGGCTGTCAGGAATTTGAGGAGACAATTTCCCGAACTGCGTATTTGTTCGGTAGTGGGTTTCCCGTGTGGCTACCAGACTACCAAAACGAAAATTGCGGAAGTGACCGAATTATCAGAGGAAGGTGTAAACGAACTTGACTTCGTTATCAATCTCCAGCAGTTTCATTCCGGAAATTATGAATTTGTTGAAAATGAATTATACTCGTTGATCGGAAAATGCCGTGAAAACCATATCTTGAGTAAAATAATCGTAGAATCGGGTTCGTTAAGTGAAATACAATTAAGTACAGTATGTGCGATCATTAATAAATGCCTGCCTGATTACATAAAAACCTCTACCGGCATGCTCCTAAACGGTTATGCAGTCACACCGGAAGAAATAAGCCGAATAAGATTATTGACTGAAAGTGAAATAAAGATCAAAGCCTCCGGTGGTATTCGCACCCGGCTACAAGCTTTGGAACTGATACAAGCTGGAGCAGATAGAATTGGTACTTCTTCCTCCATTAACATTATTCAAACCATGGAAAATTAAGCTTTATTATGAAAAAATATATTTTACTAATCTTTGCAATTTGCATTTTTGTGGGAACAAAGGCGCAGGTAGTCATTAACGAAGATGCCGACGTAGCCAGAATCATGCAAAATTTTACCAACAGCAACAAATCACCTGACAAAACAGTACATGGCTGGAGGATTCAGATATCGGCAAGTGTTGACAGAAAGCAGGTGGAAAGTATGAAAAAGCAGATTGAACGTGATTATTCGCAATATCAACCAATCATTTCATACGACAAACCTTACTACAAGTTAAAAATAGGCGCATTCCTTCATAAAAATAAAGCAGAAAGTGCTTTGAATGGAGTGAAAACAAAATACAAAAGTGCGTATCTCACACGCGATGTACTGAAAACAGCAGAACTGGGTAAAGATTACGAATAACAATGCCCGCCGATGTCAGCACCTAAATCACTCATTAAAGAAAACATTGACTGGGTCAGTTTTTCGTTATGGTTAAGCCTTATAGCCATAGGTTGGGTGATGATTTATGCAGTTGACAAACATAAATTTATCGAAGCCGGATTGATAAACTTTCGCTCCAACACGGCAAAGGAGTTGTTGTTTATCAGTGTATCTTTTGTAATCAGTTTGTTCGTTTTTTTCTTAGACTGGAAGATCTGGCGGGTATTTGCGTACCCAATATTTGGTCTTGCCCTTTTTCTTTTATTGTCTGTTCTCATCTTCGGAGTTACCATCAAAGGGCAGAAATCTTGGTTTGCAATATCGGGCTTTACTTTTCAACCTGCTGAGCTTGCCAAACTCGGTACATGCCTGGCTTTGAGCAGTTATCTGAGCCTGCCCGGTGTAAGCCTCAAACGTACTAAGACATTCCTAGTAAGTATTGGTATCATTCTCACTCCGATATTTTTTATTGCATTACAACCAGATGCGGGCTCTTCACTAATATTTTTGTCATTTTTGATTATGCTGTACCGCAATGGGATGAGCCCTCTGTTCGCGATTTTTATTTTTTCCATAGGCACATTGTTTGTCCTGTCGCTTAAGGTAGAAATCCACTATCTGGTGGCGGCACTGCTGCTTATTGGTTCCGGAATACTTATTTATAGCTTTAGATTTAACAAACTCTATTTGAGTATTGGCATACTGGCACTTCTTGTATTGACCGGATTCAGCCTTAAGTACGAATTTCACAACTGGGTTTTCTCAGGCATTGGCTTGCTGATACTGATATTATCATTCATACATTATCAAAACAGAAAACAGCAGCTTGCATTCTTTACATTTATGGCATGCCTTATTGCTGTGAGCTTTAGTCTAAGTTCGTATTACACATTCAACAACATCCTAAAACCACACCAGCAAGATAGATTGAACGTGTGGCTCAATCCTGACAAAAGTGATCCGCGAGGTGCACTCTATAACGTACTGCAGTCAAAGATGGCAATTGGCTCGGGGGGTATCACCGGCAAAGGCTTCTCAAACGGCATTCTTACCAAACTCAGCTATATACCTGAGCAAAAAACTGACTTTATATTTTGTACCGTAGGAGAAGAACACGGTTTTGTGGGCAGTTTTATCGTCACCGGCCTCTTCGTCTGGCTACTGATAAGGTTGATTATGCTTGCCGAACGACAGAGGTCTGCCTTTTCACGAAATTTTATCTATGGTATTACAGGTATTCTGTTTTTCCATTTTTTTATAAATATTGGTATGACTATCGGGCTTGTACCGGTCATAGGTGTGCCACTTCCGTTTGTCAGCTATGGCGGCTCTTCATTGATGAGTTTTTCAATGATGATGGCCATTGTACTCAAGCTGGATAGTCACCGAAATTCATTATAAAGCGAAAAAGTGAAATTTAAAAAAATACATACCGACAAACACAGCAAAGCCCGGGTAGGTATCATCACCACTGACCACGGTGATATTCAGACCCCAATATTTATGCCGGTAGGTACAGCCGGCACTGTTAAGGCCGTACATACACATGAGCTCACAGAAGAAATAGGTGCTCAGATCATACTGGGCAATACCTATCATTTGTATCTCCGCCCTGGGCTACAGGTATTAGAGTCAGCCGGCGGTCTCCACAGATTCAATAAATGGGACAAACCCATACTCACAGATAGTGGTGGATACCAGGTATATTCGCTTGCTGCTAACCGAAAAATAACCGAAGAAGGTGTCAAATTCAAATCGCACATTGATGGCTCAACTCATTTTTTTTCTCCGGAATATGCCATCGATATTCAACGTATAATAGGTGGCGATATCATTATGGCATTTGATGAATGTCCGCCTTACCCAAGTGATCATAATTATGTAAAAAAATCAATGGAGCTTACCCATAGATGGCTTAAAAGATGCATGTCGCATTTTGACAATACGCCTTCAAAATACAGCTATGAACAGTCGCTGGTACCCATCGTGCAGGGTGGTGTTTATCCTGATTTGCGCAGACAGTCGGCAGAGTTCGTTTGTAGTGTCGAAAGTGAAGCCTATGCCATCGGTGGATTGAGCGTGGGCGAGTCGCACGAACTGATGTACGAGATGACCGACATCGTTTGCAATATACTTCCTCAGGAGCAAGCCCGCTACCTCATGGGCGTAGGTACACCGGAGAATATCATCGAATCAATAGGCCTCGGTATTGACATGTTTGATTGTGTACTACCTACACGAAATGCACGACATGGCATACTTTACACACATGAAGGCATCATCAATATCAAAAATCAGAAATGGGAGACCGACCACAGCCCCATAGATGAACAAAGTGAATGCCGTACCAGCAGGCAACATTCGAAGGCATACCTTAGGCATCTGATGAAGCAGGGTGAAATACTCGGAGCCCAATTGGCAACTCTGCAAAACCTGTCATTCTTCCTTTCTATCGTCAAACAAGCACGCGAAAAGATCCTTGCAGATGAATTTGTGTCTTGGAAAAATCATATCTTGCCCATCATTACAAGGAGATTATAACCAAATGAAAGAATTCTTCTCGAAAATAAAAATACTGGATCTCTATATCTTCAAAAAGTACATCTTTACGTTCTTCTTTACCGTATTGCTTTTTACAATGATATCTGTTGTCATCGATTTCAGTGAAAAGGTTGAAGACTTCCTTCATGAGGCTTGTACGGCGCACCAGATTTTGTTCGATTATTATTTAAATTTCATACCGTACATCAACTGGCTTTTATGGCCATTGATATCACTCATAGCTGTGATTTTTTTTTCATCTCGAATGGCTCATAATTCAGAAATTATTTCTGTATTTAACGCCGGTATTAGTTTCAGACGGATGCAGATTTCATTTTTGGTTCCTGCCATCCTTATTACCATGATACATTTGTTTGGCAATCACTACATGATACCTCTTGCCAACAAAGAAAGATTAGACTTTGAACATACTTACATTCATAAAAATAATGATAAAGGCAAAACCGAGAATGTTCATCTGTTTGTAAGTAAAGATACCAAGGTCTATCTCAAGTTTTTTAATAAAAATGATAAAACGGCACGCGATTTCAGGGTCGAAAAATTCAAAGACTCTGACCTAGTATATATACTCAAAGCAAAGAGCGCAGAATGGGACCCCAAGACCCTAAAATGGAAACTCAGCAATATAGAAGAACGGAGCTTCAACGGCCTTAAGGAAACCATTCATGTAGATAAGTCAGGCACGCGCGAGCTGAAGTTAAATCTTTCGCCTGATGACTTCGTACAGTATATTAACCAGAAAGAAATGCTTACTTCACTTGAGCTTTTGGACTATGTTGAAAAAGAAAACGAACGAGGATCCGGAATTGCCAAACCATTCGAAATAGAGTTTCACCGTCGTACTGCTGACAGCATTTCTATCATTATCCTTACGCTCATAGGCACAGCCGTTGCCACCCGAAAAGTGAGAGGCGGAATGGGTCTGCATCTTGCTATTGGTATTGGCTTGGGTGCCATTTATGTATTCCTTTCCAGATTTTCGATAACATTTGCACAAAACGATTCACTGCCTTCTGTTATCGGCGTATGGATACCCAATCTATTTTTTATCGGAGTAGCCATTTATCTCAATTCAAAGGCCCAGAAGTAAGGCATCTAATAAAATTTTTTATAAAACTTTCAAAATAAATTGAAAGTTAAAATTGTTTAACAAAATTTTAAGAAAATTTAATTATCTGATTTTCAATATTTTGCAACCTTAATTAGAATTTATCTAAATATTTTTTCTGACAAGCTTGTTTTTTGTTTAAGCTTGAAGTAACTTTGGTTCAACAAATAAAAACACAACATTATGTCATCAGTCGAATTCTATAATAAGTTCAATGCCCTGACGGCAGTGCTACAAGCATTTTCTTACAATCTTACAAAAAATCTTGAAGATTCGCGCGATTTGTATCAGGAAACAGCATATAGAGCTCTCAGCAACAGAGAGAAATTTATAACCGGTACCAACTTCAAGGCATGGATATTTACCATCATGAAGAACATTTTCATCAACAATTACCGCAAGAAAGTGAAGGCTAACACCATCATGGACAGTACGGATAATCAGTTTTACCTGAACAGTGGCAGTATTGCTACCATCAATGAAGGCGACAACAACATTATGATGGAAGAACTGCACGCCATGATTGACTCACTTGATGATTCTATACGCATTCCCTTTGAGATGCATTACGAAGGCTTCAAATATCAGGAAATAGCAGATGAGCTTAATTTGCCACTCGGTACGGTCAAGAGTAGAATATTCTTTGCCAGAAAAGAACTTAAAGACCTCATCTACAGAAAGTACGACAAAATAGCAAGTGCATACGAAATGGTAAATTAAAAGAAAATTCGTCAATCCTTCATATTCTTAAAATGGCAGCAAAATAAATTTGTTGCCATTTTTTGTCTGTGTGAAAATGTATTTTTACAGACCAATACGCACAACTCATGCATAATGAAGACCCAAACGCTGTATTTACAGGACTCCTGCTGCATTGGCACGAAAATAATCCAAGGCCTATGCCCTGGAAAGAGACCCTTGACCCATACCGCATCTGGATATCAGAAGTAATACTTCAACAGACACGCGTACACCAGGGCTGGGATTATTACCTGGCATTTATAAAAAAATTCCCAGATAACAAAACTCTGGCACAATCATCCCTTGCGGATGTGTTAAAGGCCTGGGAAGGACTTGGATATTATACCAGGGCACGAAATCTGCATAAGGCAGCAAAAAAAATTGAAGATGAGTTGGGTGGTAAATTTCCACAACTGTACAAACAAATACTGAGCCTTCCTGGTATCGGGCCTTATACTGCTGCAGCGGTAGCATCATTTGCATTCAACCTGCCAAATGCGGTAGTTGATGGCAATGTCATAAGGGTATTGTCTAGGTACTTCGGTCTTGATGGCAATGGTGATGTAGGAATCCTAAAGAAAGAAATAAGCGAAAAAGCAGACAAACTTATACAGCTCAGCCCTTCTTCAGCATTCAACCAAGCCATTATGAATTTTGGTGCATTGCAATGCATACCTCATAAACCGGATTGTACCAAATGCCAGATGAACAAGGCGTGTTTTGCATTCAATCACATGCGTACAAATGATTTGCCACCTAAGAAAAAGAAAATTTTACGTAAAAACCGCTTCTTCATTTATTGCCTTATACATCATAAAAAAGGTATATTCATCGAACAAAGAACTAACCGCGACATCTGGCAACACCTTTACCAACTGCCATGTTTCGAAACAGATGAAAACTGGTCAACCGACAATCTGCCAGTCTTTTTGAAGGAAAAAATGTCCAAAGTCTCCTTGTCTGAAAAAATATTTCACCAAACACTTACTCATCAGAACATTTTCGCCCGCATTATTGTCTTACATACAGATGAGCCACTTGAAACGAAAACTGATACCTTGCGATATTCAGAACCAAATAATTTGCATAAATTTGCGTTTCCTAAACTGGTACTAAACATATTACAACAACAAGCAATAATTTAAAACACAATCATGATCAACAAAGTAATACTGATAGGAAACCTGGGCAGAGATGCCGAAATAAGAAATTTGCCTAACGGATCAAAGGTAGCACGTTTCCCGATAGCCACCAACGAAAACTATAAAGACAAAAACGGTGACTGGCAAACCATCACGGATTGGCACGATATTGTAGCATGGCGAGCTCTTGCCGATCGTGCTGAAAGAGACTGTAAGAAAGGTAATACAGTATTTGTAGAAGGCAAATTGCGAAGAAGAAAATATACCGACCAGAATGGTGTAGAAAGGATATCTGTAGAAGTAGAAGCTGAAAACATCCGTGTGTTGGATAAAAAAGAAACTGCCGGCCATGACGAAGCAAGATCGGGTACCAGGCCAGTGTCGGAACACGCAACCGAATCAGGATACAGCAGCCCCTTTGACGAATCATCTCAATCAGATGATCTCCCATTTTAATTGAACAATATTTTCATGATTCCGTAATATTCAGTTAATCAATACATTCATTACCTTGGAAGCAGACCCCGCTCATTTATGTCAGATTCTTGACAAAGCATTTATTACAATTCAATCATCAGGCCTTTACTCAGTCATGCTTACCATGCTATTGGGAGCCGTCACCGGCAAAAAACCATTTATCAAGGCCATCGAACGATTATTCCGTATGTTTGGCGACAAAGAGGAAATGACTCAAAACATTGCCGTCCGACCTTCAACAGAACAAGATAACATTCAGGAAAAATCAATACGCAAAGGAATAGAACGCTTTGGAGACGTAATGGTAAGCCAAATTATGAAGGCCAGAATAGATGTCGTACATATTGACATACACGCATCCTTCACCGAACTCATCAAGACATTCCGCGACTCCGGTTATTCTAGGATACCGGTAGTAGATGGTTCGTTTGATAAAATTGTGGGTATTATGAACGTAAAGGATCTTCTTCACTTTTTTGATCATAACAACCACGAACAATGGGAGCAAGTCATGTCAAAAGAAGTGCTCTATGTGCCTGAAACAAAATACATCAACCACATGTTACAGGTATTTCAAGAAGAAAAGAAGCACATGGCCATCGTGGTTGACGAATATGGCATGTGTACAGGTCTAATAACCATGGAAGACATCATGGAAGAAATATTTGGCGAAATAAGTGACGAGTCCGATATTAACGAAGAAATCGTTTACCGAAAAATAGACAATAATAGCTACCTCTTTTTGGGTAAGACAATGATCGTGGACTTGTGCAAAATCATGGACCTTGACCACGAAACATTTGATGACCTAAGAGGAAATGCCGAAACGGTAGCCGGACTCATTCTCGAAAATCTTGAACGTGTACCGGCCAAGGGTGAGTCGATAGAGCTTGCAGGTATCAATTTTACCATTCAGGCAGCCGACAAAAGACGCATTCTGAAAATCATTGTTAACAAATTAAACCCGGAAAGTTGAACCGTTACCTGATACTCGCATTCGGATTATTAATATTGGCTTCGTGTAGTGAAGAGAAAACAACCCTTCCAAAACCACGAGCCTACCCAAAGGTGGTGTTTCCTGTACATGCCTACCAAACATTTTCAGAAAAATATTGCCCCATGAGCTTTGAATACCCGGCTTATGCGCAGATTGTACAAGACACACTTTACTTTAATGAAAAACCCGAAAATCCTTGCTGGTTCAATGTCTATATTCCACAGTTTAACTGCTATCTTTATTGTACTTATACAGATCTTCAAGGAAAGAAAAAATTTAATACCGTCGTAAATGACGCATTCAATCTCGCTTACAAGCATGATCAACGTGCCAACTACATCAGCGACACAAAATTCACCAACGAAAACGGCCTGGGTGGTATGCAGTTCGAAATGACAGGCCCGGCTGCTACGCCATTCCAGTTTTTTATTACTGATTCTACTACTCACTTCATGCGAGGTGCTCTTTATTTCAATACACAGGTAAGACCCGACTCGCTCATGCCGGTATATGATTTTGTTAAGATTGATGTGGACAGGCTTATTAAAACATTCAAGTTTAAATAACCGGAATGCACATCTTCAGATACGGGAATTTTACTGTATTCAGAAGCAGGTTGTACATGACCAATTCGACAGTTGTGGATATGGGCAGATCAGTGTTAATCTGTGACCCATCTTGGTTACCTGATGAGATAATAGCAATAAGCGAATTTGTCCAAAACAAATATAAGGACTATCAAAAATATCTTTTCATTTCACACTTCGATTTCGACCACCTATGGGGCTGGCCGGTCTTTAATGACGCACAAATCATTTGCCCTGATCCTAATATTTTCGCAGAACAGGCAATAAATGGATTAATGGAATGGATTGAATGGGACGAAAATCACTACATAATAAGACCTTACAAGGCAACATTGCCCGAAAATATACTTCTGCCTCTTACTTCTGATGAAATATTCATGGAAAATGAAAGCGATATTCACTTCTTTTCCGTACCGGGTCATACAGTTGATAGTTTTGCTGCCTTCTTACCAAAACAAAACATCCTGCTGGCAGGCGATTACCTGAGCGATGTCGAAATCCCTTGGATAGGTACAAACCCTGAAGAATACGCACACAGTCTTGACGTTTTTTCACGAATCATCACCGAACACAAACCAGCATACGTCATTCCCGGACATGGCGATGTACATCATTCGTACAGAGATGCACTAAAAATCATCGAAGATGCCCAAAAGTACATTAACTGCCTTATAAAAGGCAAATGTCCTAAAGGATTTACAGAAAAATACATTTCATCTTTTCCTTTTGAGAAAGCATCCGAAACCATTCATGAGCAAAATAAAAAAATTAGCCGTTTGAAGTAAAAATTATTTGCAATAAAGAACCTAATGCGGTATCTGGCTTTGGTCACCATCTATCTCTTCATTGCTCAATAGCGTATCTATGATGTAATTCGGTCGTTTCCTGGCTGCATCGAGGTTTCGCCAGACGTATTCACCAATGATGCCTAATGCTATCATCTGGAACGAAGACACAAACAAAAACACAATCATCAGCGTGGACCAGCCTTGTACGTTGATGTGCCCGGTGATTCTTGCAATCAAGATGAATGCTGCATACAGAATCGCAAGCAAGCCCAGGATAATGCCGGCAGTGGAAATGATGCGCAGCGGAAAAAACGAAAACGACACGAAACTGTCGATGAACAGCTTTATCTTCTTCTTCAGCGTCCAGCGCGACTTGCCGATCTGCCTTTTTTGACGCGTGTAAGGAACGGTCACGTACGGAAATCCCTGCCAGGCGAGCAGGTACATGCAGTTGGAATTGCCTTCGTCCATACGCACCACCTCGTCTTTGAGCTGCTTGTCGAACAGTACAAAGTCAAATCCGCCCTTAGGAATGGACGGCAATGCGAATTTCCGTATCATTTTGTTGAAAATATTTGAAAACAAGGTATCGGACCAGGAATCTTCTCGGTTTTCCCGTTGTCCGATTACCAGTTTGTAGCCTTTCTCCCAGTGCCCATACATCACAGGAATCAATTCCGGCGGATCCTGCAGGTCTGCAGCCACTATTGAGCAGCAGTCACCCGTGGCATAAGCCATTCCGGCAAGCAAAGCATTGTACGAACCCACATTGGCAGCCAGCTTAATGACCTTCACCTTGTGCGGATATGCATTCCGGAAATTGCAAAGTTGCTCAAAGGTATCGTCTTTAGAGCCATCGTCAATAACCACATACTCGATATCGAGATCCTGTGGAAAATTCATCTCGTTGTCAATAAGCCGCTTGGTGGTCACCGGAATATTCGGCCCATTATAATAACACGACATGATGATCGACAACTTTGGCATCTGGTCTATTTACGTTTATTAGTTGGTTTTGTTTGAACAACCGACTTCACCGGTATCGGGTCGAGCAGATTGCCGGTTTTTTGTAAAATAAGGATTACGGACACCGCTATCAGGCAGATAAACAGATTCATGGCATAGGTCGAGTTGCTCATCCATGGGCCGAATACCTGAAAATATCGCTGTGCCGGCCATTCGGTCAGATTCACACCCAAATCTCCGTAGCCGGTGATGCTGTACCAGAATCTCGACAAAATAAGTGAACTGACACCGAATAAGGCGAGCACCCACGGCTTGAGAGCCTGCTTTTTCTGCAATGCAAGCAAAGCCGCAACCACAAACACGGGATAGAAATTGATCAGCTGTCTGCTCTCGCTACCAAGCGACATGAATCCGACGCCTGCTAAGAGTATTGCCACACCGTATCCAAGCGACCGTATGGCATTCACCATTTCTTTACCGGCAAAAATGAGCATCAGCGGAAGCCAACCGAAATAGATGATGTGCGAAACCAGGAAAACGCCCGGATTGGCGACAGCCTGTTTCACGATATTGATGAGATATCGCCCACCACCAATATTCTCCGGATTCGGTGAGGTGTAGGTGGCTGTCATGTATTTGATGAAAAGAATAATCAACACTATCGGTACCAGATAAATCCATTTCACCTTAGACAAAGCATCTTTAAAATTACTGAAATCAGGCAAGAATGCGCCAATCTGATACATATAGCCAAGTGCGAGCAAAACAGAAATAAACAACAGCTTCCTGTTCGTCGGATTAATATTGGAATAGGTATCTGCAAATTGGTTTTGAAACCCAAAATATACAACTACAAATGCTATGAGAAACAACGCAGGAAGTACAAGCCGCTCCATTCGCTTCGGACTGGTATTTGCCTTAAATTCCTCGGCCGGAAACAACAGTAATAAACCGAAAAGTATAAATGTCGGAAAAATGAAGGATCCTGCAAGTATCAGCAAGACATTGACAATGCGTTGATTGCACAAAAAATGGTAGGTGACCATCAGCCCCATCGTAAAGGCGGCCGCATCCGTGATGATTGGGTTGAAAAACGGCATTTTCAGCACCGGATAACACCAGAACAAGGCCGCTAGTCCGAGAAATTCGAGTTCTGCCGACAGTTTCAGCCGCCTGCTGATCAGATAATAATACAGTAAACCAAGCATGAGCAGCAGCAGATTAAACAGCCGGAATCCGGCAACGATGTTGGGCACCGTGAACGGAATATCCATGGCCTTCATCACCTTGTTGATTACCACAGACATCAGCACACGCTGAAAACGATACGAGTTGATAGCCTTTTCTTCCAGCGATCTGTCAAGGTGTGCCGTATAGGAAGCATACAGGCGGCCATCCCATCCGGCCCCTTCGTTGACATCAATGAGTTCGCCACGGTAGCCATAGAACAATAGGGCCAGCGTTATGAGAATACCCGAAATTCTATATGCATTCATTTCCGAATTTTTTTATTGCTTCACAAACATAAGAAACCTGCTCATCTTTCATACCTACAAACATTGGCAAACTCAAACATTCGCGGGCAAGTTTTTCTGCAATAGGAAACGAGCCATTTCCGAGATTGAGATTTTTATATGCTTTCTGCAAATGTGGCGGTACCGGATAGTGGATCAGCGTACCGATTCCTTGTTCGCTGAGATATTGCTGGAGCTTGTCGCGATATGGTGTCGTTATCACAAAAAGATGGTAAGCATGTGTAGCATGCTCATGCGTGTGTGGCAACACCAGGAAATCACAAGACGACAACTGTCTAAGATATTCAGCCGCAGTCTTTTGACGGCTCTCCGTCCACTCCTGTAATCTTCTCAGCTTAACAGACAAAAATGCTGCCTGTAGTTCATCTAAACGGGAATTGAATCCTTGTACTTCGTTGTAGTATTTCTTTTCGCTTCCGTAATTGCGCCATATCCTGGCAAGGCGATCTAATTCGGCAGAATTGGTTGTGATAGCACCTGCGTCACCTATAGCTCCAAGATTCTTTCCCGGATAAAAGCTGGTGCCATTGATATCGCCCCAGGATCCTGTACGTTTGCCCTTGAAAGTGGCACCTTGCGACTGGGCATTGTCTTCTATGACATACAGATTGTGCTTTCCCGCAATCTCCATTATCTTTTCCATTTCGCAAGCCTGACCATAGAGGTGTACCGGCATAATGGCTTTTGTTTTGGGTGAAATTTTTTCCTCTATCCGTTGTACATCTATGTTATAAGTACGTACATCGGGTTCAACCAAAACCGGTGTGGCACCAGTGTAGGAAACGGCAAGAACCGATGCGATGTACGTATTGGTCGGAACAATCACTTCGTCACCATGACCAATATTCAGACACTTGAGCGCAATGTGCAAGGCTTCCAGACCATTTCCTACGCCTGTGCAGTATTTGGCCTGGCAGAAGTCTGCAAACGAAGATTCAAATTCTTTGACATGTTCGCCCAGTATGAAGGAATTGCTGTCATACACGGCTTCCATCGCTGCCATCATTTCTTCTTTTAGGGGAAT